>OFGA01002112.1_pt1 | contig 12670 bp, 9 predicted proteins | sample 1521471 | NCBI WGS metagenome assembly OFGA01 (sample SAMEA3504086, study PRJEB24116) | mouse gut metagenome | biome: mouse gut; feature: mouse-associated habitat; material: faeces | place: Denmark | collected 2011
GAAACCGCCCGGCCGCAGGGAGCCCAGCAGACCTTCCAGTACGTGGATGCGCAGGGGGAAGGCGGCCACGTGGTGCATGAAGCCGAAGGCGGCGGACAGATCGCAGGTTGCGCGGGGGAGGCCGGCGCGGAAATCATCAGCGATCAGGGCTTCGATCAGGTCGCACGAGCGGAAGGCGACGGCGGAGTCGGGCGCATCCAGCAGGGCCGGGCAGTTGTCTATGGCCACAACCGAGGCAATGGGGACGCGACGTTCGGCGAGGAAGCGCTCGAAGCGCAGGTTGCCGCAAGCGAGATCGAGCACCGCGAGGGGATGCCGCCCGAAAGTGCCATCGGTCTGGGCGATGATGTCCAGCGCCCGGTTCCACCCGCGCCACGGCGCTTGGCGTGTGGCGGAGAAGGAGGCTGCCTCGCGCTCGTAGAACTGCGAGGTGAGGGCGTTCAGTTGGCGAAGGGTGGCGATGTCGTAGGGACTGCCGATGGGCGGCGCGCCCGTCGTTGCGGGCCTCACGGGAGGCTCCGCTTCTGATAGAGGCCGGTGTCTTTGAAGCCGAGGCGGCGGTAGTAGGCTCGGGTGCCCACGGCGCTGATAACGTTGACGGCGGCGTAGCCGGCCATGAAGCCGGAGATCTCTTCCTGATAAGTAGCGCAGTAGGTGTTGGTGGTGTTGTAGTAGTCGCCCACGTTGTAGTCGGCGGGGTTATAGGTGTAGCCCTCGCCCACGCCCTTCTCGCACAGGTCGCCCTCGCCCACGTCCAGGCCGATGAACTTCACATCGGGGTAGGTGTTGGTCTGGGCCACCAGGGAGGCGGCGAACATGTAGCCGGGCAGCAGGATGACGTTGGCGCCCGCGGCAACGGCCTGGTCGATGGCGGCGTTGCGGGCCTCGTCGGTGTCCTTCTCGGGCTTGTAGTAGTTGAAGGTGACGCCGTTGGCCTCGCTCCACTTCTTGGCGGTCTCGTAGGTGGTCTGGTTGAAGCTCTGGTCGGTGATGTCGCCGGAGTCGGTGACCATGGCGACGTTCATGTCCCCGCTGGAGCCCTTGCCGTCACCGCCGCCGCCGCCGCCGCAGGCGGCGAGGGACAGGACCATCAGGCTTGCGAGGATGGCTGCAATGAGTTTCTTCATTTGATGTTCCTCCTAGATAAAAGTAGAAATTTCTATTTTCCGGGCCGGAAAAGCATCGGTTCTGGGAGCATGTCCCGCCGTTTCCGCCGGTACCGGCGGCGATCCGTCTGGCGGCTGCTTTGTGACAAGCGCTTCTCTGCATACCCTCCGCTTCTGCTGGGCCGGATGAATGGTGAAATTATACCATATGCTGCTTCAATAGTATAGGACAAATGTCTCTTTTTTCTCGAGGTTTTTTGCTTTCGTAGCAAATGAACAATTTTTGAGCCGGTTTTTTGTGGGTTATGACCAAGACGCGCCTTTCGTATTTGCCCCGCCCTTGCGTCCCGTCCTCAAATTTGCTATAATGTACTCAAACGAAGCAAGGAGGGCGCGGGCATGGCGGTTCAGCGCAGGGCGGCGGGAGGCGGCGGGCTCACAAAATTGAAGGAGGCCCTGGCCTCGGGAGAATTGGGGACGGTGTATATCTTCCACGGCGAGGAGAGCTATCTGCGGGAGTTCTACCTGTCGGAGATGAAAAAACAGCTGGTGGCCGGGTTTGAGAGCTTCAACTACCACCGCATGGAGGGCAAGGGGCTGACGGTGCAGGTCTTGACGGAGACGGTGGAGGCCCTGCCCATGATGGCCCAGCGGACCATGGTGCAGGTGGTGGACTGGGACCTCTACAAGCTGGGGGAGGAGCAGCGTACCGCCCTTACCGCCCTGCTGGAGGACTTCCCGCCTTACTGCTGCCTGGTGATCGTCTACGACCAGATCGAGTACAAGCCCAACAAGACCTATAAAAAGCTGTACGCCGCCCTGGACAAGCACGTCCAGGCGGTGAAATTCGAGGAGCAGAGCCAGAACGAGATTTTGAAATGGGTCTCCAAGCGCTTCAAGGCTGCGGGCCATACTATTGATGCTCCTACGGCGGAGCATCTGCTGTTCACCTGCGGCAGTCTGATGAACGGACTGATCCCGGAGATCGGGAAGATCGCCGCCTACGCCAAGGGGGAGCGGGTCACCAAGGCGGACATCGACGCGGTGGCCGCCCCGGTGCTGGAGGCCCAGGTCTTCGAGATGACGGGGGCGGTGTCCAAGGGCAGCTTTGACCGCGCGGCGGAGGTGCTGGGGACCCTGCTGAAGCTTCAGGAGGAGCCCATCATGCTGCTGGCGCTCATCGGAAAGGAGCTGCGCAAGCTCCACACCGCCCGTATCGCGCTGGATACCGGGCGGGACAAGTTCTGGCTGATGGAGCGATGGAACATGCGCTCGGACTACCCCGCGCGCCTGCTGCTGGACAACGCGAAGAAGGTCAGCAGGGAGTGGTGCGCCAATGGCGTGAAGCGGTGCTATGAGGTGGACCTGCGGATGAAGAGCGTAAACGGCGTGGACGGCGCGGCGGAATTGAAGTTCCTGCTCATGGAGCTGGCCCAGGGGGCGGCGAAATGAGGCGGGTGCGCGAGGTCGTCGTCGTAGAGGGCCGGTACGACAAGAACGCCCTGCGGCAGGTGGTGTAGACCGGGGGCTTCGGGGTATTCAATGACAAGGAGAGGCTGGCGCTGCTGCGCCGTCTGGCGGAGGAGCGGGGGCTGATCCTGCTCACCGACAGCGACGGGGCAGGGTTCGTCATTCGGAATTTCCTGAAGGGGGCGATCCCAAAGGAGCGCTTGAAGCAGGCCTATATCCCGGACGTCTATGGCAAGGAGCGGCGGAAGTCCGCGCCCGGAAAAGAGGGCAAGCTGGGCGTGGAGGGGATGCCGCCGGAGGTCCTGGTGCAGGCGCTGGAACGGGCGGGGGCTACCTTTGAGGACGGCGGCGGTGCTGCAGCGGGGGCGGCTATCACCAAGGGGGACCTTTACGAGCTGGGGCTCAGCGGCGGGCCGGACAGCGGGGTCCGCCGCGCCGCACTGCTGAAAAAGCTGGGACTGCCGGAGCGTATGACCGCCAACGCCCTGCTGGAGGCGCTGAATATCCTGTATTCCAGGGAGGAATTTTTGGAGGCGGCGGTAGGTTTCGGGATGGAAAATGAAGCCCGTGCTTGACAAATCAAGTACGGGCGGGTATAATGAAAGTAACTTTTGGGGGCGCTGCGATAAGCGGTCGGCTCTGGCTGTTATTTCAACTTAGAAAGACAACCGTCACCGGGCCGGGTGGCGGTTGTCCCGTTTTATACGTATCGTTACGACAAATCCGTAAACATGCAACGTAATAGTCACTGGCATTTAATACACCCCCTTTCGGAGGATGTAGCCGACCGCCTACCATATTATGCAGCGCCCCCCAGGATTCCGGTTCCGGCGCCTGGCCTCGCACATGGGTTCGAGGCACTTTCATTTTAACAAACGCGCGGAAGTTTGTCAATTCTGATCGGAAAATTTCTTATGCGCTTTTTACGGGAGGACATATGACCTGTTTACAAGATATTGCGCTGCTGTTCGCGGGGTGGGAGGAGACTATGGTCTGGTCCTGCCTCCAGGGCGTTATGGGGCGGGCGGAGGCTAACGCGGATGGCTCTGCCGCCATGATCGTCAACCGGGACTTCGTCTTTCTGGCCGGTAAGCCGGACCCGGCGCTGCTGGCGAAAGCGTCCGGGCCGATCCTGGTCCCCCGGACGGAGGACTGGAACGGGCCGATAGAGGCCGTCTTCGGAAAGAGGGCGGTAAAGGAGAGCCGGTACGCTATTAAAAAGGAGCCGGACGTCTTTGACAGGGAGCATCTGGAGCGCCTTGCCGCTGCGCTGCCGGAAGGGTATACGCTGCGGATGATCGGCGAGGATCTGGTGCCCGGGCTGCTGGGGGAGGGGTGGTCTAAAGATTTCTGCTCCGCCTTCGACAGTCCGGAGGACTGCTGCCGCAGGGGCGTGGGCGTCGTGGCGATGTATGAAGGCGTCCCTGTGGCGGGAGCGGGGTCCTACAGCGTGTATCGCGGGGGGATCGAGGTGGAGATCGACACCCGGGAGGACCACCGGCGGCGGGGACTGGCGGCCGCCTGCGGGGCGCGGCTGATCCTGGAGTGCTTGGACCGGGGGCTGTATCCCAGCTGGGACGCCATCGACCTGCGAAGCGTGGCTCTGGCGGAGAAGCTGGGGTATCATCGCGGGGAGGAATATACGACCTATTGGCTGGAACGATAGAAAACACGCAGGCTTGTGCTTCAAGCCTGCGTGTTTTCTTGTGCCTGGAGCGCGGAGGCGTCCTCTGGAGGGAGGAGCTTGATCTCCGGTTCCGGCGCGCTTATGCACATCTCCTCGCACCGGCGCTGGGCATCGGTCAAAATGTTGATCGCTTTTTCTGTTTCACGGAACAGGGTCAGATACATTTCTTTCCAATCAGGCATATTTACCACCTCATTGTAATTATATACCAATAAGTTGGGAAATACAAGATAAAATTCTAATGTATTATAAACTTAAAATTTATATTAGAATAGCCTCAAGAGGTGATGGGGATGCCGTTTGTACCAAAGAAAACAAAGCAAAAGGTAGAGGCTGGCTATAAAACGATATATTTGCGTCAAAGCGTGATAGATGAAGTGGAGCAAATTGCAAAAGACAATTCGACCAGTTTTAATAATGTGGTGGTAAGTATGATCGAGCGCTGTTTAGAAGAGGACAGGGGAGAGGAGCAGTAGCCGCCGACTTGCAAAATCACCAAAAACTCCTGTTAAACTTTTATCAATATGCCTATTGCGTACAACGCGCGGATGTGGTATGATAACAGTGTCAAAAGGGAGTAGTTCTTAGGCAACGCGAGCCGGGTGCAAGCGCCGCCTGAGCGCGCACCGTCAGGACGGTACCGTTCGGTACCCGGGAAGCGCGAAGGTCTCCAGCTGGGACTTTGATCGAGACTTTTGCCGCAAGGCAGAGGTCTCGTTTTTTCGTACCCGGGTGCGGAAAACGGCTCCCCTCTGACAAAGAGACGGAAGAAGCAAACTGGGATATTGACATGTAAGGAGGAGAAAAACATGCCTGATCTGAAATTCATCCTACCCGCCGCCATCGCGCTGCTGGTCCTGCTGCTGTTCTTCATGGGTTACCTGAAAGCGCCGCCGGATACCGCGTACATCATCTCCGGCCTGGGCCGCAAGCGCATCCTCATCGGCAAGGCCGGATGGCGGGTGCCCTTCTTCGAGCGGGTGGATAAGCTCTCCCTGCGCATCATGCAGGTGGACGTGAAGACCAGCGAGGCGGTGCCCACCAACGAGTTCATCAACGTCTCCGTGGACGGTGTGGCCAATGTGAAGATCAGCTCCGACCCGGAGCTGCTCAAGCTGGCGGCCGAGGCCCTGCTGGGCAAGCGCCCCGAGGAGCTGGTGAGCCTGGTGACCCAGGTCCTGGAGGGCAACATGCGGGAGATCGTGGGCTCCGTGGGCCTGAAGGAGATGGTCCAGGACCGGCAGGGCGTGGCCCGGAAGATCACCGAGAACGTGGTCCCCGACATGCGCAAGCTGGGGCTTGAGGTGGTGAACTTCAACATCCAGAACTTCAAGGACGGGGCCGGGACCATCGAGAACATGGGCATCGACAACGTGGAGCAGATCCGCAAGAACGCCCAGATCGCCAAGGCCAACGCCCAGCGGGACATCGCCATCGCCACCTCCCAGGCCCAGCAGGAGGCCAACGCCGTGAAGGTCCAGGCGGAGAAGATGATCGCCGAGCAGGACGCCGCCCTGGCCATCCAGCAGGCGGAGATGAAGGTCAAGGCCGACGCCAAGAAGGCCGAGGCCGACGCGGCCTACTCCATCCAGCAGGAGACCCAGCGCAAGACCATCGAGGTCACCCGGGTCAGCGCCGACATCGCCCGGAAGGAGAAGGAGGCGGAGCTGGCGGACCGGGAGATCGCCATCCAGGAGCGCCGCCTGGACGCCGAGGTCCGCAAGCAGGCGGACGCCATGAAGTACAAGGCCGAGAAGGAGGCCGAGGCCGAGCTGGTCCGCCGCCAGCGGGACGCCGACGCCAGAGCCTACGAGGTCATCAAGGAGGCGGAGGCCCGCAAGGCGGAGGCGGAAGCCCTGCGCTTCGCCATGGAGCAGGAGGCCGAGGGCATCCGGGCCAAGGGCCTGGCGGAAGCCGAGGCCATCGAGAAGAAGGCGGAGGCCCAGAAGAAGATGGGCGAGGCCTCCGTGCTGGAGATGTACCTGGACGCCCTGCCCGAGGTGGTCAAGAACGCCGCCGCGCCTCTGGCCCAGACGGACCGGATCGTCATGTACGGCGACGGCAACTCCACCAAGCTGGTCAAGGACGTCATGTCCTCCGCCAGCCAGGTCATGGACGGCGTGAAGGAGTCCACGGGACTGGACCTCACCGCCCTGCTGGCCGGAGTGGTGGGCGGCAAAATGGCCGCCAGCCAGCCCGTGACCCTGGAGGTCAAGACCGGCGGGGCCTCCGAGGCCAAGGCGGCCTCCAAGCCGGAGGAGGCGCCGGAGAGCGAAGTGTAAGGGAATCCTTGAAGGGGGCTCGGGCGCGGATGCGTCCGGGCCCCTTTTCTGCCGCCCTGCGGTGGGGTGTCCGTCATGGAACGACATGATCCGGCAAATTGGTTTCGGTTTCATACTACAACCGATACATTCGCAACTTGCTTCCTTTCCAGATATATGATAGCATCAGCACGGCATGGGGAGGATGGGAAAATATCCCGCCCCGCCCAAGAACGATTGGCAGAAGGAGGTCGTTAATTACCAGCGCGGTCCCCCGTATCACCAACCAAGAGGAAAGATCAATGATTTGGAAAGGAGCCCCTGAGATGAAAAAGCTTTTCACCAAGACATTGACGCTGCTCCTGGCAGCGGCAATGCTGGCCGGTCTGTGCGGATGCAATTCCGGCAGTTCCGACACTACTCCCGATACCACTCCCGATCCCGCCGTCAGCGACGGCGCGGACACCCCGGCTCCCGAGGCCCCCGCGCCCGAGCCGGAGAAGCCCGCGATGTCCGTGACCGAGGAGAACACCTACAGCAAGCCCCTGCCCAATCTTCCCGAGGTCCCCTACTGGTTCCCCGCCGACCTGCTGGGCTGGGACCCCGCCCAGGACGCCGACGCGGCCTATAACGTCAGCGCCGTCCCCCTGGCCCAGCGCGTGGCCAAGGACCAGCTCACCCCCGCCAACGCCACCCAGAACAAGGACATGAACGTGGTGGCCATCTCCATCATGAACGCCAGCACCAGCGGGAACGCGCCCCACGGCCTGAACACCCCCAACGCCAACGTGTTCTCCTACTGGCAGTACATCGATAAGCTGGTGTACTGGGGCGGCTCCTCCGGCGAGGGCCTGATCGTCGCCCCCAGCGCCGACGTCATCGACGCCGCCCACCGCAACGGCGTGCCGGTCCTGGGCACCGTGTTCTTCCCCCAGGCGGGCCACGGCGGCAAGATCGAGTGGCTCAACGACTTCCTGCAGAAGGACGCCGGCGGCAATTTCCCCATCATCGCCAAGCTCATTGAGGCCGCGGAGTACTTCGGCTTTGACGGCTGGTTCATCAACCAGGAGACCGAGGGCGGCGAGAGCGATCCCAACGGCCTGCTGACCGCAGACCATGCCGCCCTCATGCAGGAGTTCATCAAGGCCTTCAAGGCCGCCGCCGGCGACAGCCTGGAGATCATGTGGTACGACTCCATGACCGAGGCCGGTGAGATGGATTGGCAGAACGCCCTGACCGATAAGAACAAGGCGTTCCTTATCGACGGGGAGAAGAACGCTGTCGCCGACAGCATGTTCCTCAACTTCTGGTGGACGCTGGAGAAGTATTCCGACGAAGTTTTGGAGATGATGACTCCCGAGCAGCTGGAGTACTATCAGAAGCGCATGAACGCGCTCTATGATGAGCCTCTGCTGAAGAGCTCCAGAGACATGGCGGAGGATCTGGGCATCGATCCCTACGCCCTGTATGCCGGTATCGACGTCCAGGCCCGGGGCATCAACACCCCCGCCGACTGGAGCCTGTTCGCCCCCGGAAACCAGCCCTATACCTCTCTGGGCCTCTACTGCCCCAGCTGGACCTACTTCACCGCCGAGGACTTCTTCACCGACTATCAGGAGAAGGAGAGCACCCTGTGGGTCAACTCCAAGGGCGATCCCTTCGTGGCTGTTGATTACAAGAATGAGATGGAGTGGCGCGGCATTTCCACCTATGCCATTGAGCAGACCGTGGTCAACCAGGTCCCCTTCGTCACCAACTTCAGCATGGGCCACGGCTATAACTTCTTCATCGACGGCGTGAAGGTCTCCCAGAAGGACTGGAACAACCGCAGTATGCAGGACGTTATGCCCACCTACCGCTGGCACGTGGAGCAGGAGGGCGGCAACACCCTGAAGGCGGCTGTCGATTACTCCGACGCCTACTACGGCGGGACCAGCGTGGGGTTGAACGGTAAGGCCTTCAAGGATCAGTCCTCCACCGTCACCCTCTACAGCGCCCAGCTGCCCATGACCGGCGATCTGTCCTTCACCGTCAAGGCCAAGGCTGCGGTGGAGACCGCCCTCGACCTGGTGGTCACCCTGTCCGACGGCTCCACCGAGACCATCACCGGCGATAAGAAGGTCGGCTCCGACTGGACCAGCGTCTCCTTCGACGTCTCCGGCCTGGACGGCAAGACCGTCACCACCATCGGCTTCAAGCTCGCCGCCGCCGAGGACGTCATGGCCCTGAAGTTCATCCTGGGCCAGATCGCCATCACCAAGCCCGGCGAGGCCGCCAACCTGTCCGCTTCCGACCTGAAGGTGGACAGCACCAGCTTTGACGACGACGACTGCATGTATACCGGCGTCCGCCTGAGCTGGACCGGCTCCGCCGACCACTATGAGATCTACCGGGTGAACCAGGACGGCAGCTGGTCCTTCCTGATCGCCACGCCCGGCACCAACTACTACATCAACGGCCTGGAGCGCAACGACGACACCAACAAGACCAACTTCGTGGTGGTCCCCGTGAGCGTCACCGGCGAGCGCGGCGAGGCTTCCAACACCGCCACCATGGATTGGCCCGACAACAGCCTGCCCAAGGCGGACTTCAAGGCCTCCGCCACCCTGGCGGCCCCCGGTCAGGAGATCGCCTTCGAGAGCCTGTGCTCCGCCAACACCGAGACCCTGGCCTGGGAGTTCCCCGGCGCTTCCGTTGAGACCAGCTCCGATGCCGCTCCCAAGGTGAGCTACGCCGCCGAGGGTACCTACACCGTGAAGGTCACCGCCAAGAACGCCTCCGGCGAGGCCGTGGCCGAGAAGACGGATCTGATCACCATCTCCTCCAAGGTCGCGGACCAGCTGGTCCTGCTCAGCCAGGGCAAGGATACCGAGGCTACCGCCTACGTCAACGACAACGAGGCGCCTCCCTTCGCCGTGGACGGCGACGTCACCAAGAAGTGGTGCGCCACCGGCAACCCGCCCCACGCCCTGACCATCGATCTGGGCGACGTGAAGGCCGTCAGCGAGGTCCACATCGCCCACGCCGAGGCCGGCGGAGAGGGCAGCTCCATGAACACCAAGGCCTACACCATCCTGGTCAGCACCGACGGCGAGGAGTTCACCGAGGTCGTGAAGGTCACCAAGAACATGGCCGGTGAGACCGTGGACACCTTCCCGGTGGTCAACGCCCGCTATGTGAAGCTGTCCGTTGACAAGCCCACCCAGGGCTCCGACACCGCGGCCCGTATCTACGAGGTCGAGGTGTACGGCCTGGACGAGGCCCTGTAAGCAGCAAAACGAAACAGACCCGCGCGGCGGCCTCTGAAAAGGGGCCGCCGCGTTTTTGATCTGTCATAAATTTGTTTCCGAATCGTATACAAAAAGATGCAAGAATGATACACGCCCCTGTAAAATAATAGAAGGCAGGGGGGAACTTCCCAGCCCTCCGGCGCGTCTATACTATCATAAACGGGAAACCATGGGGGCCGGGACGTTCCGGGCTCCCGGGGGATCAGAAACAAGGAGGACTTACATAATGAGACGATCAAAAAAGAGGGCGGTATGCCTGCTCCTGGCGGCGGTCATGCTGCTGGGACTGCTGGCGGGATGCGGGAAGAAGGACAATACCCAGCAGCTTTCCGCTACCGTCTACGTGCCGAAGTACGTTGATTTAAACCTGGAGCTGGACTACATCAGCGGCGGCTGCTCCGACGGGGAGAACCTCTACCTCATCGGAGAGCGCACGGAGGAGATCAAGATGGAGGCTCCGGAGGGCGTTTCGTCCGATGAGGCCGAGAAGTACGGGTACACCACCTATCGGAACGAGTTTGACATCTACCGCGTCGCGCTGGACGGCAGCGGCACGGTGGAGAAGCTGCCGAACTATCAGGCGCCGAAGGTCCCCGACGGAAAGGACGGCAGCTGCTCCGTGAGCGATATCGCCATCGCGGAGGACGGTTCCTTATGGGTGACAGAGATGCTTTACATCTGGGGAAATACCTCCGTGGATTATCCGGCGGTTGATGAGCCGGCGATCGTCGGGTCGTCTGACGTCATGGTCCAGCCTGTCGCCCGTTCCGCGTCGGATACCGCGGAGGCGGAGGCCGAAGACGAGAGCGCCTCCGACGAAGACGCGGGCGATGTGGACGTGCCCGTGGAGGAGCCGGTGGAGGACGAATCCAGCGAGACCGTCCTCCGGCGGAAGCTGGACAAGGACGGCAGCGAGCTGGAGTGCATCGACATGTCCAAGCTCCAGGAGAAGATGCAGAGCGTCATCGGCGAGGACGAGTACCTGAACATGCAGGCCTTCGATACCGCCGGGAACCTCTATGTGGGCACCCAGACCAAGATCTACGCCCTGGACGATCAGATGGAGGTCCGTTTTGAGCTGGATGGGGAGGATATGTGGTACAACCTGATCCCCCTCGCCGGCGGCCTGATGGGGATGCAGAAGCGGGATTACGACGAGGCGACCGAGACCAGCAGCAACAAGCTCCTGACCATCGATCCTGAGAAGCAGGCGTGGGGCAAGGAGTATGTCATGCCCAACAACGCCTACAACATCTACCCCGGCGGCGGGGACTACCTGTTCTACTATCAGGTGAACGACGCGGTCTTCGGCTTCAAGGCCGACGAGTCCAAGGAGGGCGGCGGAGCGGGAGAGCGCCTCTTCTCCTGGGTCGAGGCGGACATCAGCAGCGACTCCGTCCGCAGCTTCTTCTTCCTGCCCGACGGACGGGTGGCGGCCATCCTCCAGGAGTATGACAACGAGTACGAGAACATCACCATCAGCGCGGCCCTCCTGGCCCCCACCCCCCGGTCGGAGCTGCCGGAGAAGACCACGCTGGTCTACGCCAGCCTGTACCTCTCCTATGACGCGCGGAAGAAGATCATCGACTTCAACAAGAAGAGCGAGACCCACCGCATCGAGGTCAAGGACTACGCCGAGTTCGACACCGACGGCAGCGGCAAGGCCACCCAAACCGGCCTGCTGTGCCGCAACCTGGCGGAGCGGTGGGGGAGCAGCTTTCGCCGCATCTCCTTCCCGGATTACGACGACCCCAGCTCGGCGCTGGTAAAGCTCTACCTGGGGGGAGAGCTGGGGGGGCTGGAGCAGGTGAACGCCTACGGGGCCTCCCTCTTTTACACCGTGGACCGGTACGCCAGCTACCTGCGCCACTGGGGGGAGGACTACAAGAAGGGCTTTCTCATTGTGGCCGACCGGTACGCTACCTCCAACATCGCCCACCAGATGCCGAAGCTCCCCAGGGGGGAGTGGGACAGCTACCTTGCCTGGCTGGAGGAGACGGAGTACACCCAGGTGGGCATCCCCCGGCCGGATAAGGTTATCTACCTGGATATGGCCCCGGAGACCTCCCGGAAGCTCCTGGCCCGACGCTACCACGGGGACGAGAGCAAAAAGGATATTCACGAGGCCAACTTTGCCTATCTCCAAAGCTGCCGGGAGGCTGCCCTCTACGGCGCGGAGAAGCTGGGTTGGAGCGTCCTGCGCTGCTGCGACGGGGAAAACCCCTACCCCCCGGAGGAGATTGGGGAAAAGGTGTGGCAGGCGGTGGAGCCGCTGCTGTACGGAAAGGATAAGGATTCGCTATGACGCAAAAGGGCATCCCGGAGGTGCTGGTCCCGGCAGGGGATATGGAGCGGCTGGAGGCCGCCCTGCGGTATGGGGCCGACGCTGTCTACCTGGGAGGGAAGCAGCATTCCATGCGCTCCGCCCCCAAAAATTTCACCCTGGAGGAGCTGGTGGCGGGGTGCAAAAAGGCCCACGCCCAAGGGGTGCGGGTCTACTGCACCGTCAACACCCTGCTGAAAAACGAGGAGGTGGAGGCTCTCCCCGCCTATCTCCATGACCTTGCCGACTGCGGGGTGGACGCGGTTATCCTGGCGGACATGGGGGTGCTGATGCTCTGCCGCCGGGAGGTGCCGGAGCTGGAAGTACATATCTCCACCCAGGCGGGGGTCACAAACTATCTCACCGCCAGGGAACTGTATAAGCTGGGGGCCAAGCGGGTGGTGCTGGCCCGCGAGCTGTCCCTTGAGGAGATCCGGGGCATCCGCCAGAACACCCCGCCGGAGCTGGAGCTGGAATATTTTGTCCAGGGGGCCATGTGCGTCAGCTTTTCCGGCCGGTGCCTCCTTTCCAAC
>OFGA01002113.1_pt1 | contig 12664 bp, 8 predicted proteins | sample 1521471 | NCBI WGS metagenome assembly OFGA01 (sample SAMEA3504086, study PRJEB24116) | mouse gut metagenome | biome: mouse gut; feature: mouse-associated habitat; material: faeces | place: Denmark | collected 2011
TGGATGGAGCTCTTTTCAATTAGAATACAGCGCACTTTTCAATTAGTATCTACACCGTACTTTCCTGCAATGGCATATAGCAGCGAATCCACTGCCGCCGCTTCGTCCAGCCTTCCCTGTGCCAGAATGCCAATCAGTTTTCCTGATTTGTCCGCCACCATGCCGGTATACGGGAATTCAAATTTCCCGAAGCGGGCAAGAACCTCTCCGTAATTTGTTTCTACCGAGCTGTATTCCTGAATGACCGCATTTTTGCCTTCCTGGGTTTTACATTTCACTTTTTTCTTCATGAAATAGCGGAATGATTCGTCATAATCCTCGTCGTATAGCCTTGCCTTGGAATAATACTTGTCCACGTTCATTCCGAACACCACATTTCCCAAATCGTATGCACCCTCACCCCAGTATTGAGGCTGTGCGGCACTGATGCCGCAAAAGAAATTCAAGATTCCCATGATAAAAATCGTTTTCATGCTTTGCAATTTTTTGTTAATATTGATATACTGTATTAGAAACGGCTGGATGACCCTCCGCCTCCGGACGATCCTCCTCCGAAACTGCCTCCGCCACCGCCTGAGCCTCCCGAACGTCTGGAAGAGGTGTTGATTTTCGGTATTGTATAGCCTACCATGTATTCGGCATCGCAATGCATACATCGATGGCGAGCCTCCATCAGTCCTTCTGATGAAGTGGTGGCTTTAATAATAGTCCGATATTTTTCTTCCTTGTGTAGCGTCATTTGCCCGCAGGAGGGGCAGCATTCATAGCCGTCCTTTTCAAGCGGTATCCGGATTTTCACCTCTTCGCTGCAAGCGGAGCACCGGTAGATGCGGATGTAGGCCGTTTTCAGTTCTGTTTCTTTGCGTTCGCTTTCAGTCAGCCGTTTCGTATCTTTTATCAACTCGTGCAAAGGAATCTCCCGGAGGGTTTCCTGGTTGCATTTCGGGCATGTCCGGCTGCGCCTGAGGGTCTTTTGTTTCTGTATGCCGAAATACCAGCCAGCACAGTCCGAGCAGGGTGCGTACAGTAAAGGGTTTTCGGGTCGCCAGCAAGGTCAATGCGGCTTCCGTCCCTTCGTCTTTGGGCGTCATCCTGTGTACCGCCGATTTCCAGACAAACCAGTTTATAAGTATCAGCATCAGGGCAAACACGATAAAGACCAGGGAAGGGGTGGTACGCCGGAACTTTTTTATCCATGCTTCCGGCGGTGCTGCCTGATAGTCACTTCCGTACAGAACTGCCGCCACCGCCTTGACACCTTCAAGCATTCCTGTATTCCAGTCATTTTCCCGAAGATGCGGCACCATGGTTTCCATCTGTATTCTTTTGCAAATGGCATCCGGCAATACTCCTTCCAGGCCATACCCGGTCTTGAAGGTGATATCCCGTATATCCCGGGTCAGCAGAATCAGCAGTCCGTTGTCATCTTCCGCCTTGCCGACACCCCACCGGTTGAACAGCGTAACGGCAAATTCATGCGGTTCCTCTTCTCCGATGCTGTTCAAGGCGACAACTGCCACTTCTATGGTCAGTGAGTCCTCCAGTTGTTGCAATATATCGTTGATTTTATTCTTCGTTTCACTGTCCAATATATGGTCAGGGTCGGATACCCAATTGTCCGCATCGTATGTCTTGGGATTAGGTACATCATCGACCGTTCCCCATGCCATCGGGCAGAAACCCACCAGAACGGCTATGCAGATTATAAGTTTTCGTATCATATAGTGCCTCCTTTCTCATGGTTATTCATATCGACCGGTCTGAAAGAACGTCTGCTGTCCTTTTCATCGTATTTTTTTAATTTCTCGCTGTTCATTTCCAACAGGTAAACGACGAATCCGGAAAATCCAAGCAGGCACATCACACTGAAAAATAAGAGCAGAAGCATCCAGCCCCAGCCGATATTGTCAAACATGGGTGAGGCAAACCTCATGCAGATAATATAGGCAAACCCAAATGCCGCAACCAATATTCCCAATGCCATGACGGGAAACAGCAGGATTATTGCCAGTGTTTTCCATATCAGTTTGCAGAATTTGGGGTGACGGCCTGTGACAGCATAGCCAGCCAAAGAGCAAACGGTGGCAGATACCAGCATCATTATCAGACAGATAAATCCAGCCATCAGCCATTCCATTGGTGAAGCGGCGGCGAGCGACCCTCTGCTCTCTGCAAAGATATTGGCAAACAGTCCTTCATTGATGATAAGATGCCCCAGACTGAACAGTGCGGTGGTCAGAGCAAATACAATCATGAAAATAACACCTGCTGCCAGACAGCCTGACGGCTCTTTGGAGTCCTGCTTCCTTCTCCAGATAATCAGTCCGGTTATCAGAATCTGTAGTACAATCAGGATATATCCTTCCATAGGCTCGGTCAGTTAAAAATGACGGGAAGAGTAGCGACAAAGGAGATTGCTTTTCCCTTCCATTTTGCCGGGACATACTTTATGCCGTAGAGGCAGTCGCAGACCGCTTTTTTCAATAGCGGATGGGGGTCTCCGTATATTTTTACGTTGCTGGCAACGCCGTCGGTTCCGATGGTTATTTCCGCCGTCATTCTTCCTGTAATTCCTTGCTCGACTGCCTCTTCCGGCTTCCTGAGCAATTGTGCCAAGATCATGTTCCATTCGTCCGGCATTCCTGTCTGCGGGTTGATGGGCTTGGCTGGCTGGAAATCAGGACTGAAATAATCCACTTCCTCCATCTCTTCCGGTTCGGTCTGCTTTGTATTGTCCGGTGATTTTTCTGTGCACAACCATTCGATAAGTTCGTTGCATCGCTCGCGGTTGATTATTAACCGCGATGCTTCGCCTTCCGATGGGGCAAATACGGTTATCTCGGCAATTTTCCGTCTCTTTTCGTCCGGCATGTAGAGCAACAGACTATCTCCCTGCAAGGCAACCGTGTAGTGCTTTCCCATCACTCCGGCAGCGTCTGTATCGTCATTTCCCTCTGAATCTTCATCTTCCATAAAGTGTTTCAAGGTCTCTTCCAGGTTGTTCGGGTCGATGCCTTTTCCTTTCAACCACTCTTCAAACGTGATTTTCCCTGTACTATTTTTCAGAATCTTGTCCAAATCTCCTGTTGTGAATGTTGAAGAGGACGGCTCGTACCAGTTTCCATCCCTGTGATAAAGGTAATCCATGCGTCTCAGTTTATCGATAGTTTCTGCGTCTGCGGAAATGGTGAAGCCGTTGCTGTCAACCTTTTCTATGGAAAAAGTCTTGTTGCCCCAAGTCACCTGCACCGGTTTGTCTCCAAAATCCTTTATGGGTACTGTGATGCGGTCGTATTTCTGAGGCATATAGAAAGACAAGGAGATGTGTCCGCCTGCAATTTCCTGATAAGGGACAGTCAACGGTATCTGCAATCCGAACCATATATTCAACATGTCTTTGTTCTTGGCATAGTCGCCGCCCTCAAGCAGATAGATATCTTCATCCGGGTGTATATAGACCGGTTTGCCCTGTTTATCCGCCAGATGAAGCTGCAAATCAGTCTCTAGGTCGAAGAAAAGTTCTTTGCAGAACCCCGTGAAGTTCCCGTTCTCATCCTCGTGATAATACTTTTTCCACAGGCCGGATCCTTGTCGACCACCGAAATATGAAGATACATCTTCGTCTTTGCCCCTTAGCATAAGGTTGAAAAAGATAGGAGAATCCTTGTTCGGTTCTATGAATGCCTTGTCGAAGCACGTGAACAGTCTTGACAGGCTCTTTTTAAAGCTCTTGTGTTTGAATTTGTCCGCCCATTTTTCCCAAGGGAGCCTATCTTGTTTGAACTCTTGGCTTTCTGTTAATGAATCAAGTTCGCCGAATGCCGCTCCTGTCTCGAACTGATAGAGCACTTCAAGTTGCTTCATGGCCTCTTTTTTCTCTTCTTCTGTCATTTTCGTCTTGTTTTGTGCCCATGCTCCCAGTACGAAACATGCAAGCAGGACGGTTGATAATAATCTTTTCATGGTGAATGGTGATATTGTGTTTTCATTAGAATAATACAGGAATAATGGCAACCGATGCAACGCATTTTCCGTCATATTTTGCCGGCATGAACCGCATGCGGTAGATGCAATCCGTTACAGTTTCGCTCAAAGCCGGATGCGGCGAACTTGTAATTTCCACTTTGCTGACAGCACCATCGGCCTCAATTACCACCGTAGCCATTACCTTGCCCGTAATGTTCTGCCCGGCAACTTCTTGTGGGAGTGTAAGCATCTGCGACAGTTCTGCACTTAATTCACTTTGAGAGCCAGTTTCTATATTAAGCGGAATGGCAGGCTGGAATCCGTTTTCGGACAAGTCTATTGTCTCCGTATCTTTTTCATATAAATGCCAGTCAATGGCATTGCGCCCCTTGGTCAGTGTCCGGGCATATTCGACACCCATTTTCAAATGTCCCTCCAGATAATCCCTGAAACCTTCAAGCACCCGGTCCTTATCAAGCCGCAATCCGCTGGCCGTTTGTTTTTCAGAAATATCCCACTCGGCACCGGCCCTGTATATTTCAACGGCATCCATTCCGTTCATAAAGACATAACCATAAACTACGTTTTGTCTGTATGCTTTGTTCAATTCTGCTTTGATGGCTTTGTTCATAAGACATATCGAGTCGCAGTCCTGACACAGAATCGCATTTTTGAAACGTTCCGTTATATCCATGGCACTCCTCAGTCCGTCTCCAAAAGCGGCCATGATGGCAGGACTGTTACCCCGGGAAAGTAGCATTGCATCAAACTCCTCTCTGTGAGCTTCTCCTATAAACCACTTATATTCCATAATCCAGCCAGCCTGTGCTACTCCCACTGCATACGAAATCATATCATTAGGTGCCAGTAAGGCATTCCGTTCGTCGGGTGTAAGCTTCATGTTGTCTTTCAGCCTGCGGATGCCGTCCGGGGCTGCAGGAGAATCAAATTTTGCAATTGCCGAAGCCAGGGCTTCCGATTGGGTGATGTCATTGCTTGCTGTGGCGGTATCTATCCACTCTGGAAGAATAAGGGCATCGTCGGCATGCTCTTGACACAGGAAATAAGGTCTGTTGTGATTTGCGATGTCGTAATAGCGTTCTTTCTCTTCATTGAAAAAAGAAAACCATTTATCGGATAAGGTGTCATAGTGCCGGGATATCTCATTTTCAGAAGCAATATGCTTCCTTACCTGTTTCAGCACATCGGAAATTGCGGCATCGATATAATCCAGTTCCGGATAGGGATTTGTTGAGTATGCTCCCATAAGGGCTCCGTTGCGGAAGCAGATCCTTTCCATTCCGGTACTCTCTGCAATGCCCCGCAATTGTTTCCAGAGCGAGGAATAGTCTTTTAGAACGATTTCTTTCCAATGCTTTACGCCAAAGTCATAGCCGGCGTGGATATACGGGGAGTACTCTTTCCTGTAAGTTTTCACCTTGACGGATTTCCGGGCGAGCCTGTTATAGGCGGTGGTATAGCATAAACTGTACACGATAGGATCCAGTACATCAATTTTGTCTCCCGGTTGGGGAAATTGTACCTTGGGTGTCGCTTTCTTTTCAATCGCCACATTCCATACCGTATCCTTTGTCACCTTTATATCAGGCTCCTCTTCGGTTATCAGGTCTGTATTCTGAGCTCCGGCTGACAATACCATGCCTGAGAACAATGCTATGAATGCCGTTTTTTTCATAGCAGCTTTTACAGGATAAGACACCTTGATATCATTCCAAAGATGATTGTAGAATTTATATATTGCGAGAATCTGATTATTCAGGATAGAGAATGGAAAAGGGAAGTAGGAAAACACTTGGTTAGCAAAGGTACAGTTCGGCAAACGCAAAATAGTGAAAAGCCATCCTTTCATGGCTATATATCCGACCGATGCCTTTTGCCGGTAGTAAGAGCCGGGATTCGTCAGATAATTTTTCTTCTCCCAATCACAAAGATTGGGGATAAAGCCGGTTTTGACTTTCGGTGGAGGACTCTCACCCCAAGCGTTTTTTATTATAACAATTACGTTTTTCATAATCTTATCCGTTTTTTCTGCGTAAAAATAGCTATATTCTACATATGGGAGTTATGAATGCTGATAAATTTTACGGATTTCTGTTCATCCTGACCAATTATCCGTCAATTATCCAACACACATGGATTCCCTTATTGAAAATTGACATTCGGACTGTTCCGATTTTCGCCATCGGACTTGAATGCCACACTATCTGACAAGAAAGTGTGGAGCCGGTTTACTTATTTGTATTAGAGGTTCTGGTAAAACCCGGAAGCAAATAAATGAAAACAGTACCCCACACCTATATCGCATGTCATTCGCATACGGATACATGTGATAAGTGTTACTGCCCAGCCCTGCTTCCATTTTGAAATTTACCAGATTTCTAATACAAGGTGTTAGCGAAACACATCAACTATATATGTCAGTCGTTTGCACGACTTTACAAAGATAGGCAATGTTTTCGGATAAGCAGCAAGGGGTACTGTTTATTTTGCAAAAATACATGTACCGTTCAAAATTTCCGATATGATTTCTGACCAAAATATCGGAAAACTGTTCACTTTCCTTCTTTATGTGATTTGCCGGTTGTTTTTCTGATACCGGTACGGAAAAGCGACTCCGGAGCTTTTTTGGGGGTACGGTTTGGCGGCGTTTCCGCCGTTAAACCGTCCGGTTTTCGTTTAACGAAAACACAACTTGCTGTCCGCAGGAGCGGACCACGTTTATCCAATAATTATTGTGTACAAGCCCGTTGTATGGCTATTCTCCTGCGATTTACGGGACATTTCCATCAGATATTTACCAGCAGCTCACCCCATTAAAAGGTGGATGTCTTGCCATAACCATGTGACTTACGCCCATAGTTCAGGAATAAGGGGACGCATATACGAGAAATCTGCCCTTTCCATACCCTATTCTCCGTTAATGGATTATTATTTCTACACATTTGCAAATGAAGAACGGGCATATAGCCGTGTACGACTTATGGTTTTTCTTCATTGTCTCCATTGATGAATTGATATTTCTACACTTCTGCAAATGGGAAATGGACATGTAACTGTATACGCCTTATTGTTTTTTCATCGTCTCCATTAACGGATTGCTACTTATACACATCTGCAAATGGAGAATTTAATATATCTGTATCCGAAAGGGTGCGTGTTCCCTTCGTCTCCGACTATCCTTATTTTAATATCCGGCTATATTGCTATTCTGTGATAGCATTATCAGGATAGCGCATCATACGGCTATATACCAATATGGCTACACTATAATTCATAGCTGTGACGAAGGTGACTCTTCCCATCCGGTAACAGACCATGATACCACGAGAAAAAAAACGACAGCCGCAGAACAAAAACGGATGGCAGGAACCATTACGGGATGACAGATCCGACAAATAACCGGAGGTAATCCGGCTGTTTGCTAATCAGGTAAATAGAAAGTCCGATATATGCGAATTCAGGCGATCATCCCGGATGGTAATCTGTCAAAGAGGCTTTTGAGACATTTAAAATACCGATAATAAAAAAACAAAATCAGGTATACGGATGCTGTCATATACCCACAGCCTGCCATACGGCTGTTCCGATAATCATATATGGTTATCTGTGCATCCCGCTATATCCTTATTCCGATAGAAGGACGTATCGTTATCGTCGTATCTCCATGTCCGGTGGTATCATCGCCTTTCCCATCCGGGTCTGTCACGGGTTGGATTCAAATATTTTGGATAAGCTTTTAACCTGATGGTATAGGAACAAAAAGAAGTCTGTAATCATGGTATTTACTCGGGTTAGAGAAGCCACATCTTTTTATTGCCGGACGTCCGGCATTGTTTCATCCATGTGCGAAAAGGAGTTTTTTCTTTCATCGCAACGTTTCTTTCACATACCCAAAGGGGGTCGTGAATCCAGACCCGCTTCAGTTTTCTTTTTCCTCCCCATATGACACAAAACGACTATCCATGACTATTCCTGCCGGTCGTGCTTGCTTCTCATGTTTTCCTTAATCTTCTTCCTTCCGAGGTTATTCCGATGTGACGGTGATGGAGAGCCCTCGTATCCACGTAGGCCAGACCGGTCAGCGAGGGAGGATGAACACCCTGCGCACCAGCTCCATCATCAGGTCGGGCATCGGGATTTCCGTCATTCGCTTCAGTTCACTGCGGCTGATATGCTTTAATTTAGGTGCTTCTTTCTTCTCGTATGCCGTATCTTTTATCGGGTTGGGCCACAATACTTTCCTGTCTACAGCGATATATATGAGCCGGTTGGGCCAGCACACGCAATGATTCATGTGCCCGTTCCTGCGTCTCAACTCCTTCTTGAGAAAAATCTTGAACGATTCGGCGAACTCCCCGGTGATGTCTGAAAAGGTGATGTCCTTCGTTTTGCGGGATTCGATGAACTGCCTGAGATTGAGCTGTGTGGTTTTCGACTGGCGGTAGGTGGAGTTAATCTCCTTGGAGCAGTTCCTAAGACGTTCGCGTTCCACCTCTTCGGCTTACAAGAGGTATTCCGACACGGAATTGGCATCTGATACAGTGGTCTTGAGCAGTTCGACCGTAACCACTCCCTGGTTCCTCAGCAGGTTCCCATATGCCTCTTCCTGTCGGTTACGGAGGGTGGTAAGGCGGGGGTTTTCTTTGACCGTTGAAAAAATCCGTTTCCGTGAAAAAAGAAAATGGATTCAAGATAAAAACTATTTAAACCAAGAAACTTTATCGGGGAAATTTTTTCTGTAGAAATTTGCTAACGTCAAGAATATCAACTACTTTTGTAACTGAAGAGTTATTTGAGGTTATGCAGAAAAGCGCAAGTAAGCGATGGATTTTCGTCACCTAATCGTTACCTGCCTATTTTCTAAGCTCCGATTACCTTTTGACAATCAAAAGGTTAAAGAAAACTACGCTATTTTTTAAAAAACGCCCTTGTCTTTGATATGGAATTTTATTTTGGACATATAATTATACATACATACGTCCGCACAAGTCTATACGTATGTATAACTATATGGGAATATACGTGTACAAACATGTTTTCTGATGCGGGAAAAACATACTTTGGCATTCCCTATATTTTTGCAAGCAATCTTACTTTGGTTTTTGCCTTTTTCATTTTGTCTCATTTTTAGTAGTGACACTTTTTTTTGGGGGGGCTAACAAGAATAAAATAAAAAAGGCTATCTTCCCAGACAGCCAATCTTTTGTTAACCTTAAATCTAATACTATGAAAAACACAGTGCAAATATACGAATTTCTGAGATGGGTCCAAATTCTTAGAAAGAAAAAAAGCTTGTTATAACATGGTTTAGCAAATGAACTTTTTTCTTAACAAATAGCAGATTGAAAGAGTGGAATTGGTTGCTTTTTTGTTCAACGGAAATAAAACATGCTTGTTGCGGCAATAACTCATTGTATTATTCTTAATTCGATTATTTCCATTATCTTTGCACTCCCAAAATGCTTGTTGATATGCAGTTGTTAAAAGCATAATGGATATTATAGGCAGATTGTTTCCAGATAAAAAATAGATTAGAATATATGTTGTCTCATGGTATTTATTCAGTAATTTTGCTGATTTTTTCAAATGTCTTTATGACGTTTGCTTGGTATGGTCATTTAAAAATGCGACAAGAGTTCAGTTGGTTTGCAGCCCTTCCGTTGATTGGTGTGATTGCATTTAGTTGGGCAATTGCTTTTTTTGAATATTGTCTTCAGGTTCCTGCCAATCGTCTTGGGTTTAAAGATAGTGGAGGACCGTTTGATATTATGCAACTCAAGGTGATTCAAGAAGTCATCACATTGGCTGTATTTACATTATTTTCTGTTTGGGCATTTAAAACAGAACTGAAGTGGAACCATTTAGCGGCTTTTCTCTGTTTGGTCCTTGCCGTTTATTTTGTCTTTAAGAAGTAATGAGTTTTGGTTAATAATTGCTGAATCCTTTTTGATAAGCAAAGTGTCTTGTTTGGGCAATGAATCTTGTTCAGATACTTTGCTGATTCTAGGAAACAAGATGGAATCCTGTCGGGTTGGTACGTAACTTTGATAGATTTTCCAACCTTTGGCACGATTACGATTACGTCGGATGGCACGTCCTCGTTTGGTTAAAGATTCATACAGGAATTTGTCGGCATCCAGTCCTCCTATTAATGGGTTATTACTGGGAGTTACCGTTTGATCCATGCCGGCAGGTAATATTACATAGCCGTTTCGCAAACCGGGAATCAGTTTGATATTTAGTTTCCATGATATTGTCAGAGAGTCTTTTCTTTTCAAGAAAATGGGATCATTAACCGGATCTTCATGCCATGTGGTGTAAGGAGTGTAGGGAGTAAGACGCACAAAGTTAGGGCGTACCCATTTGGTTGTGTCGCCGAAGTTTTTAGGCAAGTCTTTCAGAAACTTCATCCACGGTTTGTCTTCGGACATGATTGGAGTACCTTTTATATTGTCTTTGTCCGATTGAAAGTCGAAATGGATAGACTTTACGGCTTCTGTGTTGATTTTTAGTTCTCCATCTCCATTCAATAGCTCCTGTAAACGAATCGAGTCCTGTTTGTTCCATTGTGCTTGTGCTGTCAGTATACTGATAGTGCAGAATAATATGCTAAAATTTACCCTTTGGGTCATTCGTTTTTTCTTTATGGTTATAATTGGTAACAAAAGTAATCTGGAGTGGGTTTAATGCTGGTTAAATTTGAGTTATTAATTGTTTATAATGTGAATACTTTAAATTTTATTTGGTTAATAAAAGGATTCGTTTACACCTCTTTTGTTGTCATGGAGCACACTTCATATAGACATTTAGATAGTTACTTCAATATTTGGTAATCAAGTTTTGTATTTTATTTTCAGATATAGTGACAGAGTTCATATTCATGGTATGTATTTCAATTGATGTCAGTACATTGGTCAGATAGGCGATATAGGTCTATATGGATTTATGGGGTCCATTCTGTCTGTGTGATTTATTTTCGGTATAGAATAAAAATAGCCCGTTAATTTTTAATAACGGGCTAAATTAGTGAAAATGATAATATTTATTTGGAGGAGAGTTGTGCATGCATGGAAGCAGCTGCTTTACGTCCGTCACCCATTGCAAGGATAACTGTAGCTCCACCACGCACAATATCGCCACCGGCATAAATAGTCGGGATTGACGATTGCATATTTTCATTTACGGCAATTGTTCCTTTGCGTCCCAATTCCAATCCCGGGATGGAACTGGGAACAATCGGGTTAGGGGAGACGCCTACGCTGACTATCGCCATATCAATGTCAATGGTTTCTGTTGCTCCTGGAATAGCTATCGGACTGCGACGGCCGGAAGCATCTGGTTCGCCTAATTCCATTTTCTGTAAAACGACTTGTTTCACACGCCCCTTTTCATCGGCAATATATTCTATGGGGTTATGCAGAGTCAGGAATTCCACACCTTCTTCTTTAGCATGTTTCACTTCCTCCAGGCGGGCAGGCATTTCTTCTTCCGAACGGCGGTAAATAATCATTGCACGTTCTGCTCCCAAGCGGCGTGCTGTGCGGACAGAGTCCATAGCTGTGTTACCACCGCCGATTACTGCTACACGTTTGCCGAATGTTACAGGAGTATCCGAATCCTCACTGGCTGCATCCATTAGATTTACACGAGTCAGATATTCGTTGGAAGACATGATATTGATAGAATTTTCACCCGGGATATTCATGAAGTTGGGAAGCCCGGCACCTGATGCTACAAATATACCTTTGAAATCTTCTGCTTCCAAGTCTTCCACACTGATTGTCTTTCCTACGATGCAGTCCTTCATGAATTTGACACCCATCTTGGATAAATTGTCAATTTCTACATCTACGATTTTATTGGGTAGGCGGAATTCGGGAATCCCATATTTTAATACACCCCCTATTTCATGTAAAGCTTCGAATACAGTGACATCGTATCCCTGTTTAGCCATATCTCCAGCAAATGAGAGTCCGGCGGGACCTGAACCGATAACTGCCACTTTTATGTTGTTCTTTTGCGCTACTTCCGGTACGGATATTTGACCGCTTTCACGTTCGTAATCAGCAGCAAAACGTTCCAAATAGCCTATGGCAACGGCTTCGTGTCCGGCTTTCAGATGAGTGCATTGTGATTCACACTGTTTTTCTTGAGGACATACACGCCCGCAGACAGCAGGTAATGCACTGGTTGCTTTTAAGGTTTTGGCAGCTTCAAGGAATTCACCGCGTTCTATATTTTTGATGAATTTCGGGATATTGATTCCTACGGGGCATCCGTTCATACAAGTAGGGTTGGGGCAGTCCAAACAACGTTTTGCTTCCGTTACAGCTTGCTCTTCATTCAAACCTAGATTGACTTCTTCCTTACGGCTATGTGAACGGTATTCTGCATCCAGTTCGTTCATTTTTACACGGGGGATAGCCATTCGTTCTTTAGGCTTCATGGCTTTACGTAAGCTTGCACGCCATTCGGCATCCCGGCCGTCCAGTTCTTTAGTCGCTTCACAAGTCGTCGGCTTTTCGGTGTCTAGTTTGTGAATTTCTTCTTTTTCTATATCTTTGAAAGCTCCCATGCGTTTCAACATTTCGTCAAAATCTACTTGATGGCCGTCGAATTCCGGGCCGTCCACACAGGCAAATTTCACCTCATCCCCCACGGTGAGACGGCAGGCGCC
>OFGA01002115.1_pt1 | contig 12645 bp, 9 predicted proteins | sample 1521471 | NCBI WGS metagenome assembly OFGA01 (sample SAMEA3504086, study PRJEB24116) | mouse gut metagenome | biome: mouse gut; feature: mouse-associated habitat; material: faeces | place: Denmark | collected 2011
GGATATGGGAGGACATCGGTTCTTTTCTAAAATGCCGGAAGTCAATGAATGGTGGGAGAAGATGCTCCCGATGCAGGGTGCACCATCTTATGATGATCTTATATTAGAACGCTCAGTACCATTGGTACAGGGAGGGCCTGATCCACAGATGAAGGATCGTGTTATGCTTACACGACACAGAGTATCGCGGATTTATTTTGATACAAAATTTTACGATTACCCAATCAACCTTAAATGGGAGACCATTAAAAATATGGGTTTATTTACAACAGCTAGGGTTGGGTTTAGTTATATTGCTTCGATTCTCAAAAAAAGGCCGGAGGACAGCCTAGAAAATTTTTATATCAATCGTTTTGGAAAAAAGTTATATCAAATGTTTTTTGAATATTATACAGAGAACCTATGGGGACGCCATCCAAGCGAGATCGATGCTTCATGGGGAGCGCAGCGGGTAAAAGGAATGTCCATAACTGCTATACTAAAAGATATTTTTGGCAAGACATTTAAGAAAAAAGATCGGGAAGTGGAAACATCACTTATAGAAGAATTCAAATATCCTAAATTAGGTCCGGGGCAGTTATGGGAGCAGACGGCTAAAGAAATAGAAAAACTGGGTGGAAATATTGTTAAAAATGCAAAAGTTGTCAGGATCAATAAAAACAAAGATCATCTTATCACTTCTTTGATCTATGAAAAAGATGGAAAAGAGATTGAAATAGAAGGAGATTATATTATTTCATCTATGCCTTTGAAAGATTTAGTTGTAAATATGAATGATGTGCCATTAAAGGCGGCGCAGATCGCAGCAGGCCTGCCATATAGAGATTATATGACGCTGGGAGTATTGGTAAAGGATCTTAACTTGAAAAATAAAACGAATTTGAGAACGATAGGAAATATTGTTCCAGATTGTTGGATTTATGTACAGGATCGAAATGTAAAAATGGGACGTCTCCAAATTTATAACAACTGGTCTCCCTATATGGTAAAAGATTTAGCAGATACTATATGGATTGGCTTAGAATATTTTGTAAATGAAGGTGACGAAATCTGGAATATGTCTGAAGAACGCTTTTCCGCATTGGGAATCTCAGAAATGATTAAATTAGGGCTGATTGATAGTGAAAGATCCGTTATTGATACACATATGGAGAAAGTAAAGAAGGCATATCCTGCTTATTTTGACACTTATAATGAGATTGAAGAGCTTATTATCTATTTAAACTCTATCAATAATTTGTATTGTGTTGGAAGAAATGGACAGCACCGTTATAATAACATTGACCATTCGATGTGTACTTCATTTGAAGCGGTTAAAAATATTTTGAGCGGTAATAATAACAAAAGTAATGTATGGAATGTAAATACAGAAAAAGAATACCATGAAAAAATTAATTGATTGGGGAGCAGCAAAAATGGAATCTGACAAAAGATTGAACGCGAAAAAAGATTTTAAATATCAACTAATATTGTTATTGCCGGTGGTCTGTTTGCTTTTAGGTGAGCTTTTTTTCTTTCGTAATATAATTGGCAGTGATTTGATGGCAGGAGATCGAGGAGATGCGAGGCTTGGTATGCTGATTGCAGAGCACTGGCATCGAGTTTTTGAGGGAAAAGAGCCTGTTAGCCAGTTGAATATGTTTTATCCTGCACAAAATACAATTGCCCATTCCGATATGATGTTAGGATATGGAATTGTACACAGTCTGTTCAGAATAATAGGATTCAATATGTTTGAGTCCTTCAAATATACATTGATCCTGATACATTGCGCAGGGACATTGTCAACTTATTATCTGCTGCGGCGTAAATGGAAACTACAAATAAGCTGGTCTATGATTGGTACGACAGCTTTTGCATTTTCAAATGTCTATGCGTTTAAGTTTAATCATACACAATTGAATGCAATGGCATTTGTTCCGCTTTTATTGATAGCAGTAACGGCTTTATTTCAATCTTTTGATAAGAGAAGAAAAAGAAACAGATCAGCATATGCTGCCATACTGATCTTTGCGTTAATTTTATATACATCATGGTATGTTGCTTTCTTTACATTGTTATTTTGCAGCTTATTTATTGTAATATTTTTAATCGAGTCATATTGCAAAGACGGAAGGAAAGAATTTCTTTCCATGATACGTAATTTTTTTGTGGAGTTAGGTTGGGATGTATTTAAGTATATATTGTTAGCGGCAGCAGTCGTGGTGCCGTTTATTATATTGTATATTCCGATATTGAAAATGAATGGCAGCAGATCTTATGCAGAAGCTGCAGCATACCTGCCAGAATTTATGGATTTTTTCAACGTTACGACAGATAATTTGTTATTTGGCAGTTTCATCCAAAAAATGAATTTAAGTAATGGAGAAACAGCGGAAGGATATTCATTGGTGTTTTGGCTCCTTTTTGTTTATTTAGCATTTTTCAGAAAAAAGGATAAGTGTTTGTTTGAAAATTATCTGATGAATAGAGTCTGCAATTGTGTTATTTATGCTGTTTTGATCAGCTTTTTCACAATTCTAAAATTGAGCAGCAATGGAGTCTCCTTATGGATGTTTATTTACAAATTTGTGCCGGGAGCCGGGGCGATACGGGTTGTTTCTAGATATTTATTCTTTTTGACATTTCCAATGTCTATGATTATTGCGATTAATGGCCATAAAATGTCCTTTAGGACAACCGCGAGAACAAGACATTCGTATATTGTTATTGGAATAACATTGTTTCTAAGCAATATATATGGAAATGGAATAAATGCGCACTGGAATATAGCAGAAGAAGAAAGATTCCTTAACAGTGTTGCGCAGCCGCCATCAAACTGTGATGTTTTTTATATAAAAGATACTTCTGGGAATGAAGAATTATCATATGCTTATCAGTTGGATGCTTTAGAGATAGCAACTCGATTTGGTATTAAAACAATAAATGGATATTCAGATATAAATCTCGAACATTGGAATGGTATACGAGATGTTTGTTCAGAAAAGTATGAAAGCAGTGTGGATCATTGGATAGAGTATAATGGGTTGGTTAGTGTATACTCTTATGATAAAGCGACTAATGTTTGGGAAAAGAAGGATGAAATCTGAAGGAATTAGGAATGTTTGGCTAGTTTGAACTAATTAATATTTATATTTTGGGAGCTGCAATGATGAATGAAATGGAATCAGTAAAAACTATCAATAACGAAAAAATGTCCTGACAGAATGTTGTGTATTTGTTAATTATAACTTTTATGGCATTTCTTCTTGGTGCTGTTCTATTAAATAACTTGCTTGATTGTGAATTGAATTCTGATGATGCAGGCGGACCATTTTATGTGTGGACGATTTTAACTGGCAAAACAAACTTTTCATTGTTAAATATAGGAATCACGCAATTAGCTGTTTATCTGAGTTATTATTTTTTTGGAATATCTTTGAAAACGTGTTATGTTTCTATTATTTTAGTGGTTGTTATAATATTATATTTAACTTTAGTATTATCTGCAGTACATGTGCAGTGTTGTTATTATTGGTTAGGAGTATTTTCAGTTTGGTTTTTTGTATTTTTGCCACATAGTAATATGGGGCCTTGGGCTTTAAAATATCATAACAATATTTTGTTTTGTACGATGGCAGTACTGACTTGTATAGATGTGCTGTATAATAGGCAGGTCCATTCTAAGAAATTATATGTTTTACTGGCGGTGATTTTAGTGTATTCATATATACCAATGGATGCATTAATTTATGTAGAATGTATTGTGCCTATGATAGTTGTTATTTTTATAAAATACAAGGAATTAAAAAATGAGGGACAATGCTTTAAACGGGAAAAAGCGTTATTTGTAATATGTATAATATCTAGCACTTTGGGGATTACTATAAATCGAATATTGACGGGTGGCAATAGCGGGGGAGTTTATACAGGTGAAGGTATTATGTTTGCAGCAGACAGCGATCATATTTTATCGAATCTGAAGTCATATATAGATGGTTTGATTATGATGTTTGATGTAGAGTTTTATAATACAAAGGTATTATCTGGGTCTACGTTATATTTTTTTGTTAAAATCATTCTATTATTTGCAGCAGTGTACATTATGTATCAAGAGTTAAAGAATGTTATGATGGGAAGAAAATATGATGTTGTCATAGTGTTTATTGCAATTAGCTTTATATGTGTATCAATGGCATATATTTTTGGAGATGTAGTAAAGAGCGTAGGAGGAAGAAGATATTTAAATAGTTTTGTATACACGTTTCCGATCGTTTTGAGCCGTAAGCTATGTCGGCTGGATCTAAATTGGACTAAGATTCGCAGCTTAAAGTATGGAGCTTTTACAAGTATTTTGGTATTGGCAGTGATCAAGATTCATTTATTTCCTATCATGGATTTTACGATACGCACGCAAGAACAAGATATTTTACAGGAATTTTTAGTGGACCATAATTTAGAATATGGTTATGCTGAATTTTGGACTGCTGGGCGGACGAGTCTGGCAGCAGGATTAGATGTGAAATTAGTTCCTGCCTCTGCTGGGATAAAAACAGGAGAATCTGGATGGGAGCCATATTGTTTATGGTTGGAAGATGAACAAGCCTTTTTTAACTATATAGTAATAAATAAGGGAGAACATATGCCTGTTAAATATGGTGTTCCGATAAAAAAATACGATGTTTCTAAGTATTATATATATGTATATGATTATGATATTCGCCTTGTTTCTGATTATTTGTAATCAGAAAGAATGTTGTTGTATTATATAGCAACATTAAATCAATCTTCATATGGCTGTAATTAATGCTTGTAGTAAATATTTTTCGCCCTAGAGACATGCTATAAGTATATCTGGCGCTTTAGTTTCAACGAAGGGAGCAGCGTTCATATGATAAGCAGGATAAAGGAAATATATGCATATAGAGAAATGATTTTTTCTTTAGTGAAGCGAGATTTAAAAGGAAGATATAAAGGGTCTGCGTTGGGATTTCTTTGGACGTTTTTAAATCCGCTGTTTCAATTGGCGGTTTATACAATGGTTTTTTCAACAATTATGAGATCAGGAATAGAGGATTATTATCTATTCCTTTTTGTTGCACTTATACCTTGGATTTTTTTCAGCACAGCTTTGACTGGAGGTGCAGGCTGTATTATGTCTCAGCAGGATATGGTCAAGAAAATTTATTTTCCAAGGGAAGTGCTGCCGATTTCTTTTGTTACAAGTCAGTTTGTAAATATGCTGTTGAGCTTTATCGTCATTTTTGTGGTTTTGATTGTGTCGCGTTATACTTTAAATCCAGTTGCAATAGTTTGCCTGCCAGTAATTATGGTAGTTGAGTATATACTGGCGTTGGGATTTACCATGATAATGAGTGCAGTTACAGTGTATATACGTGATGCAGAATATGTGATCGGTATTGTGGCGATGGCATGGCAGTTTTTAACGCCTGTTATGTATTCGATTGATCAGGTGCCGGAAAAAATCCGTTGGATATTCGCGTTTAATCCAATGACTTATATTATTACTGCATACAGGGATATTTTGTATTTTGGGAAAATACCAAGGTTAGAGACGCTGTTATCTGCTGTAGTAATTGGTGTCGTGCTGTTAGCAGTTGGATGGACGACGTTCCACTATTTACAGAAGCATTTTGTGGAGGAATTATAAATGAGACCAGATCATGCAATTGAAGTGAAGGATATAACAAAGAAATTTAAAGTGTATCTGGATAAAGGCCATACGCTGAAAGAAAAAGCATTGTTCCGCAGAAGAAGGGCATTTGAAGAACGTAATGTATTAAATGGGATCAGTTTTGAAGTGAAAAAAGGTGAAGCTATCGGGCTGATCGGACATAATGGCTGTGGAAAAAGTACAACCCTAAAGCTGCTGACAAAGATTATGTACCCTGACAGCGGAACAATAGAAATGTATGGGCGTGTTTCTAGCCTGATCGAATTAGGAGCAGGCTTTCATCCCGATATGAGCGGCAGGGAAAATATTTACATTAATGCGTCTATATTTGGGCTGACGAAGAAGGAGATTGATCATAGAGTCAGAGAAATTATTGCATTTTCAGAATTGGAAGAATTTATTGATAACCCGGTAAGGACATATTCATCCGGCATGTATATGAGGCTGGCGTTTGCAGTTGCTATTCATGTGGATGCAGATATTCTGCTGATAGATGAGATTTTGGCGGTTGGTGATGCTGGATTTCAAGCGAAATGTTTTAATCGATTGAGGGAGATAAAGACGAGTGGAACAACAATTGTGATTGTGTCGCATTCGCTAGGACAGATAGAAGAAATCTGTGACCGCACAATTTGGATTGATAAAGGGAAAATTCGCAAAGAAGGTAATCCGCGGGAGGTGCATCGAAGTTATGCAGAATTTATGAGCAGACATTCATTAAGTTCTGGTAATGAAGAGCGTACAGATTTGTCTCAGGATCAGTCAGAAAGCAAAAAACCCATTATAATAAAAAGTGTGAAATTAAAAGATGTAGATGGGGTAGAAAAAAGGAGCTTTCTTACTGGAGAACCAGCGGTATTGGAGTGCGAGTTTGAATCTCGTACAGAAGATAAAGAAAAAGTGTCAATTGAACTTGTAGTTTTGCGTAATGATGGTTGCGAATGTTATGAAACAAATACTTTTCGTGAGGGAATCGCACTGATGGATCTTCATGGAAGAGGTGTGATTCAGTGTAAAATTGATAAATTGAATTTAATCACTGGTGAATATTGGATTGAAATGGCAATAAGGAAACCAGATGCGTTTGCATATGATTATAAAGAAAAAGCATGTAAGTTTACAATGAGTTCAGTTGAAAGAGAACGTGGAATTGCAAAGTTGGATCATAAATGGATATTTGATGTTTGATAAATTACGGAAGGTGGAGCACACATAATGCAGGCAGATTTTAATATCGCATATATATGTGATGAAGACTATGCTTTTACAACTATAATTTCGATTAGGTCTTTAAAGCAAAATAGAAAAAGGGATCTGCGGTATCGAGTGTATATAGTGACAAAAGGATTGTCAGATAAATCAATCCGGTCTGTTTTGGAACTGCAAGAAAAAAACAATTTTATTATATCAATTTGTAAAAGCAGGATCGAAAACGAAGAGCTTTTCGAACAATGTCGCCATGTGTCCACCGCAGCACTGTTAAAGTTTGCATTACCATCTATATTGGATGATTTGGATTACATTTTATATGCAGATAGTGATATTTTATTTCGAAAAGGATTTGAAAAGATTTTTGACATTAATATAAATGATGTATATGCTGCTGTCGTTAAGGATATGCCTACCTATGAAAGTGATCATCTGCAGGAGCTAGGATTATGTGAATATTTTAATTCGGGAATAATGTATCTAAATTTAAAAAGGATGAGAGATGATGATGTCGAAAGAAAGCTGTTAGAATATAAGAAAAACGAAAAAATACATTTATTTATGGATCAAGATGCGTTTAATGTTGTAATGGGTCAGAATGTTATATTTATACATCCACAGTATAATTTAATATATGATATATATAGAAAGTATGATTGCAAGCAGATTGCACTTTTCTATGGTATATCAGAAAAAAGGGCGATAGATTTGGATCAGTCTGCTTATGTGCTTCATATGGCTGGCGCAAGGAAACCTTGGAATGATCTGGAATCGGAACAATTGTATGAGTGGTTGTTTTATATGAAGAATTTTGAAGAATATTCAAGATGGGAAAAAGAATTATATTGTGATAAAAAGAGCATGCGGCATTTAGAAGATCAATTACATTCTGCTGAGAGAGAATTGGCGCAATTAAAGGAACAGTTTCAGTTGGTCCAGGAGAATCAATCGGAGCTGCAGCAGAAATTGGGGCAGTGTTTGAACCTAGAGCAGCATCAGGTACTAGAGCAAAGAGTGAATTCATTAGAAAATTGGATAGTTATTCGTATGTATAAATTTTTATCACGCTTTTTAAGAAATAAATAGTGAGGAATGTAATCAAGAAATGGCAGGGAGAATGGAATGCAGCAGATAAATGTACAAGAAATAATGGAGCAGATCAAAGCAGAGATCAAGGAAAAAGGCTACACAGAGGATATGCTCAGTTTTCATGATATTCCTTTGGCAAATATAAAACTGGCTGAGCAGATGAGAGAAGCTGCTTATATAGCATGGCGTCGTCCGGTACCCGGAGGAGTGAAAGGCTTTGTAAAAAGAATAATACGAAAATGTATAGGGTTTGTAGTGGCTCCGATTACGGAAGATCAAACCGATTTTAATTATTTAACAGCTGCCATGGCAGAAGAACTGTATACAATAATCGAAGAACAGCAAAAAGAATTGTGTGAACAAAGAAAATTAATACGGCAGTTAAAAAATCAGTGTATAAGGCATTAGGAGTTCAATATGAAAATAGTACAGTTACTGCCAAGCATGGCTTATGGCGATGCAATTGGAAATAATGTAATAGCTCTCAATAAAAAGCTGTCTAATATGGGGTATGAGACGGCCGTTTATGCTGAAAGGATAGATTCTAGACTGACGCCGGGATTGGTAAATTATGTAGCTGAAATGCCTGAGTTAGATAAAACTGATGTAATTATTTATCATTTATCTACAGGGACAAAATTAAATTACGAAATAGCAAGTTATTCCGCAAGAATTGTGGTTGTATATCATAATATAACGCCTCCGCATTTTTTTAAAGAATATGATAAAGAAGCATATGACTCATGTAAAGATGGTCTGCAGGGTATGGAATACTTATCTGATAAAGTAGAATATTGCCTGGCTGTATCTAAATTCAATAAAGACGATTTAATAAGGGCTGGATATAAGTGTAAAATAGATATTCTACCAATTATAATACCATTCAGAGATTATGAAAAAAATCCAGATCATAAAATTATAAGGAAGTATACGGGTGACGGTTATAAAAATGTTCTGTTTGTAGGCAGGGTAGAACCTCATAAAAAACAGGAAGATATTATAAGTGCTTTTTATCAGTATAACATAGTGTGTAATTCTAAGGCTAGATTGTTTATAGTAGGTTCTTATAATAGTACGGGAAGATATTATCAAAGGCTGGAAAAGTATGTCGAACAGCTTGGTTTGACAAATGTATATTTTACAGGACAAGTAAAATTTAATGAGTTATTAGCCTATTATAAGATTGCGGATGCATTTATCTGTATGAGTGAGCACGAAGGCTTTTGTGTGCCGCTTGTAGAGGCAATGTATTTTGGAATTCCGGTCTTAGCATATGACAGCAGCGCTGTTTCCGATACATTAGGTGGCAGCGGGCTTTTAACTAATACAAAGAATGCTCTAATAAATGCACTTTTATTAGATCGTATCTGCTCTGATGGTCAATTGGCGCAAAGCTTGAAAAAGAATGGGGAAGAGCGAGTGAATCATTTTAGTAATGAAGCTGTTGAGCATACATTTGAAACATATTTGAGAGATTTTCTAGGAGAATGAAATGAAAAAAATAGGAATAGTAGTTCCTTGGTTTGGAATGGACATTGCAGGAGGGTCAGAAGCCGAAATTCGAGGATTAGCTTTGCATCTTGCAGCAGCGGGAATCAAATTAGAAGTACTGACTACTTGCGTCAAAGATTTTTATAGTGATTGGAATAAAAATTATCATGAACAAGGATTAGTTGTAGAAAATGGTATTGTTGTCCGTAGGTTTGGAGTTAATAAAAGAAACGACGATAAGTTCAATTCTGTTAATATGAAATTGATGAATAACCAAATTCCTCTAACGGCTGAAGATGAAGCAATATATGTAAATGAGATGATAAACAGCACGAAATTATATCAATATATGGATACGCATCAAGCTGAATACTCTATTTTTCTATTTATTCCATATATGTATGGAACGACGTATCATGGCGTTCAAGTATGTCCTCAAAAGTCTATACTGATACCGTGTTTTCATAATGAAAGCTATATATATTTAGATGTATTTAAAGAGGCATATTGCAAGATTGCTGGAATGATCTTTCACTCTCAGCCTGAATATGAGCTGGCGTCTAAAGTATATGATCTTCGTAAAGTTAATGCCAAAGTGTTAGGAGAAGGGGTAGATACAGAACTAGAATATGATGCCCTGCGTTTCCGTAAAAAGTATAATATATCAAGCCCTTATTTATTGTACGCAGGAAGAAAAGATGAAGGAAAAAATGTTGATACGCTAGTAAAGTATTTTGCAGAATACAAAAGTAGAAAGAATACATCTCTTAAATTGGTTTTGATTGGTGGAGGTGAGATAAAGCTGCCGCTTTCTATTAGAGATGAAGTATATGATCTTGGATTTGTGCCAATACAAGATAAGTATGATGCTTATGGAGCAGCTCTTTTCCTATGTCAGCCATCTTTAAATGAGAGCTTTTCCTTAGTTATTATGGAAAGCTGGCTGTGCAATCGCCCGGTTTTAGTTAATGCTGGCTGTGAAGTTACTAAAGATTTTGCAATAAAATCTAATGGAGGATTATATTTTTCAGATTATTTTGAATTTGAAGGGGCTGTCTGTTATTTGGAAAATCATGCTGATATTGCCAATGAAATGGGACGGTCAGGATGTAAATATGTTAAGGATAATTTTTCATGGAATATTATAGAAGAAAAATATATGAACTTTTTTAAAAAGTTGGTGGATGAACTATGAAAAAATAGTTGTAGAGTCCTTATACGTTGATCAGATATAGATTATTTAGAGCATTATAGAACAACTTGTGTGGACTATCTGTTAAACATGAGGGGAGAAACACAGGTGTATTAATATACTAAGTGCAGCGCATTATATGTTGGCAAAAGGCCTAAGGTATATTATGTGATGTATGTTTGTGGAAAGGACATTGTAGCATGGAACAGATCGCAATTGTGAATCACATATATGGAGCAGAGGTAACTAGTAGTGCTGAAGTTTATTGTAAGGCTTTGTCCGAACAACTATTAAGCTGTGGCAGATATCAAGTAGATGTTTTGACTACTTGTGCAAATGATGATAGCATATGGTCTAATTTTTATAAACCTGGTCGGGAATGGATAAATGGAGTATGTGTGAACAGGTTCCAAGTAAAGCAAAAAAGAGATTGTAATGTATGTGATCAGATCAAAGATATTTTGAGATCTGAACATACATACGAAAATGAACTCTTGTGGCTGAGGGAACATGGACCGTATTGTCCAGAAATATTTGAGTATATTCATGGGAATTATAGTCAATATAGAGCCATTATTTTTATGAATTATTTATATTATACAACGACCATGTGTATGCTTGGAATTCCTAATGCACTGTTTTTTCCTATGGTTTCTGCTGATGATCCTGTGTTACATTTGAAACACTTTCGGTATGTATTTCATCAGCATAGAGGTTATATATTTAGTTCTAAAGCGGAAAAGGAATTAATAGAGAAGATATATGGTCTTGCAGATTTACCTTACGAGATATGTGATGTCGAAGATAAGTTGAATATTGAATGGGGTACTGTCATCTCTAAAATCGATAAAATGATCACCTTTGTACCAGATTTGAGAGGTAAATCTGGCAGTTTTTATAAAAAAGAATACGAGTTACATCACGAAGTTGAACCTGCATTTGATAAGAATAATATAGCAGTTGTTTTTGCAGCAGATGATGGGTATACACCAATTTTATGTGTTGCGATTCAAGCTGTCTTGGAAAAAAGCGATTTAAATTACAATTATGATATTGTAATATTATCAGATGGTATTAGTCTGGAACACCGGAGAACGATTTCGCAAATAGCATCTAGTAGGAAAAATATCTGTATACGTTATCTTGAAATGAATTATTTGTTAGATCAATACACATTTCAGCTTTCTGGTGCTGAGATATCTAGGGCAACTTTTATGAGGATGCTTTTGCCGGATGTGATGCGGACATATGATAAAGTATTATATTTGGATGGAGATACAGTTGTTAAGAAAGATATAAATGAGTTATATAACATAGAGCTTAAAGAGTATTTGGTTGCCGCTGTCAGAGATCCGTATGTGAGTGCAGTTAGAAGAATAAGGACAAATGTGAGCGATTATCTACAGAAAATAATTGGTATAGAGTTAAATGAAGATTACTTTAATGCAGGTATTTTGTTGATGAATTTAAAGGCATTTCGTTTGAGTTTTTCAGCGGAAAATCTGTTAAAATTAGCAGCCGAACGAAAATGGTTATGGGATGATCAATGTGTGTTAAACAAAATATGTAAAAAGAGAGTTTATTGGTTATCGCAAAATTGGAATGTATTGTGGACCCATGAGGAATACGTGCAGGAAATGATGTTGACGGATGAAAGCTATTATAAAGCAGTTTATGATCCGTTTATTATACATTACGCAGGAGCGACAATGCCTGTAAAACAGTTGTCGGATAGATATATGCAGGAGTTTTGGGAAATAGCTAGGAAAACACCATTTTATGAATATTTGATACGGCAGTACAGTGTATTGCAATTAAAAGAAAAGAAGGATGAATTGATGCGAATTAATCATATAATAGAAGAACAGATAAAAATTTTAAATCAAAGGGCGGATTCGGTGGATCGGTGGATTTTGTTGCGTTTATATAAGTATTTTAAAAGGAAAATTTCAAAAAACGATGAATGATTATAATTTAATAAGTATGATTG
>OFGA01002117.1_pt1 | contig 12635 bp, 10 predicted proteins | sample 1521471 | NCBI WGS metagenome assembly OFGA01 (sample SAMEA3504086, study PRJEB24116) | mouse gut metagenome | biome: mouse gut; feature: mouse-associated habitat; material: faeces | place: Denmark | collected 2011
CCAGCCGATGCTAAAAATCCTACTGCAAAATTTGTAAAAAATGATTTGGGATTAAATGCTTTCTCGAATTCTACACCTGTTGATTTCAAATGTTCTTTATAGCCATCAAGTGAACCGCTTGCTCCGTCAAGACCTGATATATAGTCCTTAAAATTTTTATTCTGTTTGACAAATTCGCCACCAAAATCTTCTAAAGATGTCTGACCAATCGAAACATTATTATTCCATCTTGCAATTTCTGATTCTGCATCCGAAAAGTGCTTTTTCCAATTTGTCCCAAACTTTATACCAAAGAAATCACCTTTGATGTCCAGTTTACTAAGACCTTTTCCATCTTTATCAAATCCAATATCAGTAATTCCTTTGCCTGTAAAAAGATTTCTAAGTGCCATAATACTTGAAATCATAGTTGGAATAAATAACTGTTTATCCTGCAATGTATCAAATGCAGATATCATATTATCAAGAAATGAAATTCCACCCTTCATTGTATCAGCTTGTACGAAGTTATTGACAAATTCCAGCCAAGAGTTAGAAAGAGAATTTAATCTACCCTCCCAACTGTCATACGTTTTCAATGCCTCCCTCATTGCACTTCCTTCACCGTTAGCATAGTCTTGGAGTTGCTTATCGTACTGATCGAAGTTTGTTAAAATAGAAGCTAATATATTACTTCTATGTTTTCCGGCAATATCATCCGTAATTTTTGCCCTACGTACATCTAAAATATCCAAACTATTATAAACTTCTGAAAGTTCTCGAAGTATATCAATCGGATTTCTCAATTCGACCATACCATCTTTAACTGTTTTCAAAGATACGCCAACATCATTACATGTAGACTCTACCTTTTTCAAACTCTCTGCGTCAATTATTTCCCCATCGTCTGTCATGCCTTGAACTTGTCGAAGGTTCATGATTATAGTACGAAGACCTCTGGCAACCGTTTCTCCTGCTTCTTTCGTTGTTGCAACACCTGTACCAACTAATGCGGTTGCCTGATCTTCTGTTAATCCAGAATTCGCTAACATGGAACCGGCTACTCGAATTCCATTGGCAAGCTCTGTCATTTGCAATGCGTTGTGATTCGTCACTGAATTCATGCCGTCCAATACAGATGTAAGTTTTTCTACATTTCCTTTCATCTGCCATGCACTATCAGAGGCTATCAGAAAATTCGTAGCAGTCTTTTCCGTCATCTGGCCAGCCGTTTGCGCAATTGTAGATAAATCTGCCATTTCTTCAAGGTTTGAGTAACCTGCTTGACTAAAAGTTTCGGAACTAGATAAATAATCTTTAACTAAAGCACCCCATTTACTCGCTAAATCGTATGAATTATTCGCAAGATCAGATAACTGAGTTTGACTAAGATTTCCTGTTTTATCTATTTCTACAAGAGTGCTATTTAACTCTTTTAAATGACTAATTGCTTCTCGCACCTTGTCTATTCCAGCGTCTAATGCATTATTCCCACCAGAAAACAAAGAAAACAGTCTATTAGCGTTATCTGTTAATTTAGAAATACTATTGGCTTTACTTTCTCTATAAGCAACCTCAACTTCAACTGGATTTTTCTTAGTATGTTTTGTTGCTTGCTCTATTGTTTTATCTATCTCTTTTTGTGCTGATTTATCGACATCTACATTAAGTTTTATCTTCTGATTATCTTTTGAAATATCCTTTATTTTTTTCTGTGCCTCATCTATTTTTGAATCGTCAACATCAAGTTTAATTTTCTGATTTTTCTGTAAATCCTTTAATTGAGCTTCAACTTTACTAGTATCTAACTCTGCCTTAATTTGTGCTACAAAATCTGACATATATCATTTCCTTTCTTTTTGCATAATAAAAGAGAGACTACTGTAAAATAATCTCTCTTAGTTGTATTTTCTTTATTCAATTTTCAATTTTTTAGAATCTATATTTACAATTAACACAGACTCTATCAACCTTATTTGTTCTAAAACCTGTCCATATGCTGAACTTTCGTTGGACTAATTGGATATTTGAGGAATGACATCTAGGACATTTTCCTTCTGCAATCCATAAAGCGTCTGGCTTAGTTATTGTACATTTTTCTGATTCAGAAAATGCATCTGGTTTATATTCCCGACGTAATACTTCTTTGGCCTTATCACAATCTCCATTTTTATCTTCTGGCGGTGCTTTAAATGTATATTTCAATTCCATATCAGAAGTCATTTTATCTTTTTTAGCCTTAGATTCTTCTATAATAAAATAAGTATTACTATTTTTAAATTCAATATAGTACCAAGTCACTAATTCATCTTCCGATGCTATTTCAGCTTCTTCCATACCAAGACTTGCTCCACATACGAGACAAGTATTTAGAGAATCCCTCTGTTTTAAAATATCTTCATTTAGAACACTTCCACACGACTCACATAATATTTTTCGTCCCATACCAGCACCTCCAAGCCTCAAATTTAACTACTTATATCTTACCACATTCAAATTCTTTTAGCAACACAAATCGAACATATTTTCTTCGCTATTTTCTACGCTACTGCTATCTAGTTATAGAATTAACCAATGTTTCGATTCCTGACTTCTTATATACAAATGCAATCAATTCTTCTAATGAAGGGAATACCTCTTTAATTTCATCAAACTGATTCACAAACTCTAATGTAGCATCTAATGTAGATTGCCTTTTGTCATACAATTTCTTGTTTTCGTCTTTATAATCCACAAGAATATTAATCAAGGTAACAACCTCATCTGAACTCAACTGCAAATAGGAAATAAAATCTCTTTTCTCGTCCTCATGGAGATCATCCCATGTTTATTCTTTCCCAAATAATAAATTCGATAAAATTTTATCATTTGGCAATACATTATCTTCTTTATCAAAACATTTAACATCATGTTTATTTTCAAATTCTTTAAGATATTCCAATACCGTTTTGTGAGGTTTAATTAGTTCAATAGATTCTATCTCATCTTCAATTATGTCGATATACTTTGAATTACCAAATGTAATTTTATATACCTTCTGAACTCCTTCTTCTGTAAGATACTCATATTTTGCCGCCAATCCACCAGATATAATAGCACCCGATGATAACTGAATTGCATAGGTTCTCCCTATCTCTGCATACTCAAATAACTCTACACTATTTTCGTTCTCCAAATATAATATTCTCCTTTTTAAATTTATTTTCTTGTATTTTTCAATATTCAGTTGTCTAATTTTTTTGTTTGGAATCCTTTGGCTGAATTTGAATTGCCGATAACCAAGACTCTGTTTCATAATTTAATGCCTTAAAAATCTTATTGATTTTACATAGCTCATTAATATCGGTCGAAGAATAAAATCTTTCATTTAATAGTTGTATCAAATAATCATACAATTCATCATTAATAGTCGCTCTTACAATAACTATCGCCCTCTCTTTCCATTATTTCATGCACTGATTTCAAAAATTTTCCATCAAGAAATTCATGCACTTTTTTTATTTGTATTTTCCTCAACTTACATTCTCCACTGAGCCACCTGCTACAGCGTCCTTGGTCGCATCCAATATAGTCGGCAAAATGGGTGATACGAATCCCATTTGCTTTTAAATATTTCCTTGCGATAACATTTAATGTATCCATCCTCACACCTCCCGTCATTTAAATATTTCTATGTTGATGTTGCAACTTTTAACCACTCGAAGAGGGGCGCCACTCCTCTCTTTTCTATACAAATCTACGATTTTTAAAAAAATGCTTAGAACACCCTATTTTAAAGGCTTTCTAAGCACTCATATTTATATCAAAACTCCCAATTATTCTATGTGTTCTATAACTATTGCCTATTTTTGTTTCTCAGTTCATTTATCCTTGAACATTTCGGACTGCATGTCTTAAAATTCCCGCCTACTACGATGAATTTTTTCTGGCAAACGGCACATGTTTTTACTTTCGCTTCTTTTGAATACATATAATAATCAATCATTGGATTGCTATCATTTACCCAAAACAATTCTTCAGGTTGATAATCTGGATTTTCATTATCTAAAAAATATTTTTTAGGTAAATACAAATATATTTTATCGTAATCCATACCATATATTATTTTGACCAAACCCTTTTTTACAAATCTCTCTAATCCTTTCTTAGCAATAGTCCTTCCTATCCAACGGTCTATTGTAGTCCGTGTTATTTTCTGATAGCGGGCATTATTATAAATCTTAAAGTGATTGCGGTTATCATCTGTAATAGATTCCTGGTCTTCCAGCCCATCCAAATATTTTTTCTTTCTTTTATAAAGAACCAGCAAAAGATATAATAAATAGCGGTCAGTCTCACATCCCTTTCTACATGAAAGATTGCTTATCCAAGAATATTCATAATCCATAATCGGAACCGTATATTCATCCAACATTTCTTTTTGTACTGCTCTAACCATGTCATTAATCATATTTTCTTTTTCTTCTGACTTTTTATAGGCATTTCTTTTGACTTGAAAAAGTTTTTCTGGTTTATGCCTTAAATTATATAACAGATTTTCATATACGATATCTCCGAAGCAGCTCCAAAGGATAGATTTATCGGAATCCCTATTTTCTTCTTGAAAATATTCAATATCTATAAGATACAAGGCCGTCTTCCTACGGAACCCAATTTTCTCACTAATGTCATACTTTTCCTTTACTACATTTTTCAAAATAGAATAACAATGAAAATAGTAAACATCATAGCCCAAATTCTTACTTTGTTTACTAGCGTTGTACTTTTCCCTAAGTCTTTTTCTAAACTTCTCGGTATCCTTTATCTTTAATTTCATCAGTTTATCCCGTAATGCTTTATATGTATCAGAAGAACGGTCAATTTTAAAATCAACATCTTGAAAATATCTAGGATTAAAATCTTTGCCATCAATAGATTTAATCCAAATATTTTCTTTGTTGCTTTTTGTATTTTCTCCTATATATTTACTTATGCGATTGACATTACTTCTTTTATTAATATTTTTGTCGTCACAACACTTATCAGATTTTTGTCCTTTGCATATTTAAAGAAATATGGATATTCCCTTTCTAACCATTCACAATACATCCCTTTATATTTTCCCAAAGAAGGCATATATTGGGATTTGGGATTATCTATGCAGAAATTATTATATGCTGTCAATATGCGGACAAAATCAACGTCTATCTCATATGCCATGTTCAAATATTTTGTCATGACATTCGAGATGTCCCCAATCCTTTCATTTTTAAAGCTACGCATCAGACAGTCATATATATTCCGGTCATTTACTTCCGATGGTTCTGCCTTTTTCATCTCGTAATAAAGCGGTAGCTTCTTTCTATCTAATAAGTCAATGAATGTTTTATCTGGTGTAAGCAACATTTCATCACCATCTACATCGCATTGGAGAATTTTTGTCAATAAATCATGTGTACTGATTACTGTATCCATACCAACAAACCATTTTTTACATTCATCTGATTTCTCCAACAAACGTATTCCATGCTCGCAGTCTGATAAATGTGGACTCCTTAGACAACATACTTCCGTCACATCTTCTTTTCCGCAATATAACGCATTATATACATGATTCTTTGGTATGAGTCCTTCTGGTTCTTCCGTGCCGCAGAACCAATATTCACATGCGGCATAGAGATCGGGGCAGATGTAATTGTAATATCCTTTAATATAAGGTCTTCCTGACATAGCTTTTTTACGTTCAGACTGAATCTTTTTATCAATCCGTTTTCTAACAAATGAATCCTGTAACATCTGGGGATATGCTTTGATTGACGCATAGAACGGATCAAGTCCATCTATTTCATCCATATCCGCCCCCATAATCTCAAGGGCGGTATCGGGATTTATTTTAGCATCATTAATTTTTTCAATAGTTAATTTTGACAATTTTTCAATCTTTTCATTTGTCACATTTTCTCTCGGAATCGTCTGATAGAACTGATATGCTGATAAAACTATTGGATCATCATTATTGGGATAATGCATCGTATTATTAACGCAAATTTTTAATCCATTGTCTTCAAATGTTTTCTTATAATCCTCCCACGATTTATAAAATTTCCACATTTTTAACTGGCTACCATTTAGAATTATTTTAATTTTATCCCTGATATAATTAACTGAAATCTTATTTCCCCATACATCCTTAATTATATCTTTCGCAATGCCTTTTTCTTGTTTCTCTATAATAAACTGCCGGAAATTGAATGGAAATACTGCTCCTTTTATCCATCCCCCTCGAATCTGACAGCTCTGTGGGAATACCCCTGGAAGAAATATTCCTGCACCATCCATATGATTTATGGGAACTGGCATTGTCCTTTCCTCGATTGTATGGGACTCCATATCTAAGTAATTTACTCTTTCAATTACATCAGTCTCAAACTCCGGCAAGACAAGAATTTCATTTATATCAATATCAATGGATGGTTCCACACTCTTTGAAAAAATCAATGATGTATATGCTAAATACTTTCCTGTATTACATCCACCATTTTGATTTATAATTTCTAAAGTCAGCCCACACATTAACCGTTTTTGGTTATTTTTTAAGAAATCCTCTTGCATTAAACAGACCTGCCGTTTTTTCATTTGGTTAGCAGATGATGAATACACCTTATATTTTTCTCCATTAATCAATACGCCTTTATCAATCAACTGTTTTAAAAGTATCTCATGCCAACTATGTTCATCTTTTTCTGATGTACCTGGACAGTCCAATATTATAATCTCTTTTATCAATGGAATTTCTTTCGGATTTTTTTCATCATAGACTAATGATTCTGATAAACGGACACATTCATTTTCAAATCCTGCAATAAGTTTACTTATAATAGGCTCATTATTTTTATAAAACAATGACTTTTTGGCGATTTCCCTAACATCAGGATAACTACTAACACTATTTAAAAGTTCTTCTTTTGTTTTCTGTTTTTCATCCGATTTATTAATTTCCCTGTATTGATTATATATTTCCCGTTCTTCCTTAGTCAAACAATCAAAAACTGATAAGTTAAACATCATATATCTTCTTGCTTTTGTAATTTTATTTTCTTTTATGACAATCCCCCATTTTCTATTTCTTCCCAGCAACAATCAGAGCCAATTAGAATCTTAATCTGATCTATCGGCTCTGAATATGCTTGTACTATCTTTCCTTTTACCTTCTACCAACAAATTCAGGATCAAAAGGATGTTTTCTTTCTCTTGGAAGCCTCTTTAATTCTGCTTTGGCACCTTGCATTGAAGCTTGTAATATAACTGCATGATCATGTCTCCTTTGATACTCCATTCTTTCATGTAAAGCCATTTCATTTAACGATTTGTTATTGTTTAAGTATTCCTGCATTACCTTTCTCCTTTTTTCGTTGCAATTTTTTATTCAGTCACTTCTTCATTTTCGTCTGCATAATAAAACATAAAACGTCCTTTGTATGGCTTGGTGGTTTTATTCACTAGACGATTTCTAACAACGCTATCATTTATTTTAACATCATAATTATCTCGCATTACTCTTACAGCTTTACGTTGAGACTCAAATACTCCAACTTCTCTATTCTCTACAACATCTATTACTTTCACTTTAGCCGACTCTTTCTTGCAATATAACTCATCTAATGATTTTCCCATTAATTTTCCAATAACTTGCATTTCATCTAAAGATAAAGCATTATTTTTGTATCTATTTTTTATAACCACAAATGTCCAATTATATAAATTTTTATTTTTATATTCTGGATTTGCTTTAGTTATAATCACACCTTCTTCAACAGCTTGCTTTGCTAATTTCATTTTTTCATTAAACTGTTTTTGAATCTTATTACCTAAATATACTCCTAAATTCTCTAACTCTTTTATTTTGGATTTCGATAACGAATTACACCTACTTAAATTACTCCTCTTCTGCCCAATATTATACCCATTAATTATATCATTATTTTTTATATTCAGATGTCCATGCTTTTCTTTATACAACTTAACGTAAGAGATAAATTCATTAAATGATTTATCACTTGGACTTTCGCAAGAAAAATCAGGCAAATATTTATTAATTATTTCTCTCTTCCATTCTGGATAAATAATATTATTGTTTCGCATTTTCTTTTTTTCACTATATAGAAAAAATCCCAACTTTTTTATTACTAAATCTTTTGAATTACCCGATGGGTATTTTCCATACTTTTCATAATACTTCGCAACAGCTTCGACATTATTTTCAAATCTATATTTATTTACATCCCAAATAAACTCCATTTCATCTAATTGCTTTATTCGTTCATCAGTTAATGAATAACTAAAGACCCCCCTCTTAACACTTCTAATATTTATACCCCATTTCCCTAACTTCACTCCTACCCCATCAACAATTTCAATATGGTTCTTATTTATATCACAATCTCCTTCTCTCTCCTTATACTGTGCCAATGCTTTAATATACAAATCCCAACTTCCTTCTAATTTCTCTTCAATCTCCCTAAATCCGCTAATCACATCCATAAACTGATCCATGATTATGAATTCATCAATATCAAAACCAACTTCATAATCCTTACCTTCTTTTTCACAGTCTTCTTTCCGTTTTTCAATCTCGCCCCTTAATTCATTCGGAAAATTATCAGCAGTTTCAGAAATAAACTGACTATTTGCAACCAAATCAAAAATCAACGGGATCGTCTTCTTACCACAAGCAAACGCTCTGCCAATCATCTGAAAATAGAGATTTGGACTCATAGTCTCTCTAAGCATGATAACGCCGTCAATATCGCCATGGATTCCTTCAGCAACCATATTTACAGATAGACATAATTTGATCCCATTCTTTGTATCTTCTTTAAATGCCTGAAACTCCTTATCCTTATTAATATTTTTTCTATGTACTTCATATATTCGTATAGAAGAAAATCCCGCATCCAGAAGCCATTTTTCTATTACTGGTTTCATTTTTGCTAAATGTTTAGTGTTTCTCAAGAAAACAACGAATTTCTCATTGCCACTCATAATGTATTTCCGAAAAATATCTGATACTCCGTTTCCCTTATCTAAATTCTCTTTCAGAACTTTGACTTGCTGCAATAATTCTTTTTTCTCTTCTGGTGAGTTGGTCCTCTTCTCTATTTTTTTATTTAAACTCTCTGTATCTTTTTCATATGAATAAACACCACAAACATACCTTGCCATTGGAAGAATTCCATCAAGGATTGCTTGAGACAAACTCATATCACATGCCAAGTTGCCATTAAATAACTCTTCAGCTACATTACGACATTTATCCAAATAACGAATAGGAGTTGCCGATAATCCCAGTACCCTTGCATTAGGATACATTTCTAACAAAACTTTTATTCCTTTTGACCACTCTTTTGCCAATGCCCTATGCATTTCGTCAAGAAGTATATAATCCGGTTTTAATCCCTCCATTACTTCTTGCTTCATATTTGGCATATTAAAATAAATATTAAACTCTAATTGTTTCAACATATCTTCATCCAATTTCTCTTTAAACTGATCGTTGATTTTATGGCTTGTAGATAAAATAAAAAATCTGCTTTCTGGATTATCTTCAATCAATTTTGCCATTAGGAAACTTTTGCCTGAGCCTGTCGGTTGAACAACTGCCACTCGTTGAATTCCATCGTTATACATATGGCAGATATTTTCATAAGTTCTTTGATTGTGTTCATGTAAAGGTTCCATACTTTTCACATCCTCCTTAAAATTACATTCCATTTATCTCTTCTCCATTCATTTCTTTTTCACATCCAAAATTTCTCTTAATACTCACGATTTCTCAAAAATGCGAAAAACGCCTAAAAACTTAAAATAATAAATCCCAAAATACAAACATATGTTCTCACGCTCTTTATAATAGCAAACATATGTTCTGTTGTCAAGACAAAAAAATACCAACCATCGTATTATTTTTCTCTTTGATAGCTGGTAATAATATTATTTTCTAAAATTCTCAATTGGGTATTTATCAAGAAATGCGTAGTCCTCAAGATGACTAAAAGCCTTAATTTTTTCTTCAGGTCTTTTATTCTCAGGTGTAATTTTTCTAGTATGTTTGTAATTATTTAATTGTGTCACCCACGAAACATGTACTATGCTCGTATCAAATTTCTCTGCAACTTCTTTTTGAGTTTTTCGCTTATCGTATTCTTCTTTAATTCTGTCAATTTTAAAATTTCTTTCTTTGTTTGTATTGCCCATACTATTTCTATCCTCCAATTTCAAACTCTAAGGCAATCATACCATACCATCCACCAATATTCAATTATCAAATCTATTGTAGGGATTCCTATCTTTGTTATTAGAAATCACTTGTGATGAATTCGCCATAACCGTTTTTTTTATCTCCACCAGCTTTACAGCAATTCTCTGAATAAAAGATAGATTACGTCTTCCAAGTTGAATATCCACCATCCATTCCATAACTATTTTCATTATATTCTTACACATACAATCATAAATCCACCTCAAATACCAAATGAAACACATCACATGAAGAAATTTACCTTCTACCCATATACCTTCAAAATACACCCCTATTCCGCAAAATACCCCTAACACATATGACAATTTTTCTATCACTTGAAAGAGTGATTTCATTGGCAACCTTTTATTTAAAACAAAGTATTTATCTTGTATATTTTGTTTTTGATTTTGTTATTTGTTCTTTTTTTATAATTATCATCTATTTACTTTTCTAATTTATAATTTTAGTATATAATACCTTTATAAACTTATGGAGGTTACATATATGTCAGAAGATAAAAAATCATTAATTGACTTAGTTCCTGATTCTGTTGATAATGCTGTTAAAAATATTACTGATAAACCAACTCAAAATATGGGGACAACTCTTGCAGATATTTGGTATCTTGTTTTTGGTGGCATCTCTCAAGCTGCTGAAAAGCGCAAACTTAAATATTCTTATGCTCTTCAACAATTTGAAAATGAATTACAGGAAAAGATATCAAAAATCCCAAAAGATAAGCGCGTCGAACCTGATATTCAAATAGTTGCTAAAGCATTAGAAGAATCAAAATATTGTGTAGAAAAAGAAACGTTTAGGAATATGTTTTCAACACTAATTACTTCTTCTATGAATATTGATTTCAATAATAAGGTGCATCCCTCATATATTGAAATTTTAAAACATATGTCTGATTTTGATGCTAAATTACTCGTAATGATTTATCAAAAAAATACATCATCTTTTACCAACTTAATAGAAAATAACATTAATGATTTATATAATTTTATAAATCACTTATCTTCATCATTTCGTAATTTAGAAAATCTTGGTTTGATACGTTCTAATATGGATAATAAAATTTATACCGATGAGAACTTATTTGATTATGATCCTCTTTTTGAAATAATTAGAGATGTTCTTTATTTTGACTCAAAACATATATGTAATAAATTAGTCGAATATTATAATACTACTGAATCCTTGTATATAACATATAATGCTCATTCTCCATATTATTTTAAAATTATGCAAAAAGCAGAATCATTAAAACAAAATTTATTTTTTGTTAATATGACTTCTATAGGCAAAAATTTTATGTCATGTTGTTTTGAGAATAAATGAAAGTTCTAAATTATTATTGCGAATCTACCATATCAGTGTCTTTGGAGTGAGATATTCCAAAGGCACTATCCACAATCAAATTCTCTTACTTACACCTATTCACCCAATCACTAAAATCCACAATCTCACCCATGCCACTCTCATTAGTCAATCTAACCTTATAATTCCTAAACTCTCCAAAATCCCATATTTCATCCCCTGGCACATCTTTAACAGTTAAATTCGTTTCTGAAGCTTCGATTGTCATATAGAAAAATGAGATTTTCGTTACCTCATATAATTTATCTTCTACTTTCAAATATTTGATTTTTGTATTGTTAATATCCGTTCCCCTCCTACTATTATCATCTTTTGAAAAAACTTAACATTTTAAAATATATGTCTAACAAGTTCTACCTCTTATGAAATGTTAAGTTTTTGCATAATCTCCCTTTCATATCGTTCTATTAATTGTTCCTCAATATCTGGGATCTCTTTCTTTGCCATATCTACCGTATATTTACCTTTAAAAGAAGATAAATCAATCGGTATATGGATCTTCTCCAGTTGTTCCCTGTATTTATCTGCCATTATCCGCATAAATGCCGTTTCTCTAACCGCCTTATGATCTATATTCAGTGAGTCTTCTAAATTTATGGTAGGCAAATTATTAACACATGATAATTTATCTTCCAGCATTTCCAATATCTGTCCTGTCGTGAACGCATTAAGTTCTACACGCCTATAAAATGTACCTGCATCAAAAAATCTCCTGTACTCATAAGATAAATTATTTAATTTTTTCTTATCTTCCCTTTTAATTTCTACTTTTTCGGGTTCTATATGATACTTTTCCACATCTGGCAAAGTAACGCCAAGATTTTCCATATAAATGCTCTCTTTAAACTTTTTGTTTGGAGTGCCAAAAGATTCCAAAATATATATTCCTGACACATCCAAATCATGTAAACAATATAACTTCAACCCCATTTGCTGAAACTTATATAATAACATTTTGGCCGCCCTTGTAGAGAACCCCTGTCCAGATACAATA
>OFGA01002124.1_pt1 | contig 12610 bp, 15 predicted proteins | sample 1521471 | NCBI WGS metagenome assembly OFGA01 (sample SAMEA3504086, study PRJEB24116) | mouse gut metagenome | biome: mouse gut; feature: mouse-associated habitat; material: faeces | place: Denmark | collected 2011
CCGCTGCCGGGGCCCAGGCAGCGGTGGCGGCCACACGCACGCAGGCGGCAGCCAAGGCAAAGACTGTTACGAAAAAGGCACCGACAGGCAGCAATAAGCTGGTGGCGCTGGCATGCTCGACAGGCGGCCCGAAGTCGCTGCAGAGCGTGATTCCATATCTGGAAAAAAATATGGATGCGCCGATGGTGCTTGTGCAGCATATGCCTGTGGGATTTACAAGGTCCATGGCAGAGCGCCTGAATGAACTGAGCAGGGTAAAGGTAAAAGAAGCTGAAGAAAATGATATTTTGCAGAAAGGCTGTGTCTATGTGGCGCCGGGCGGCTTCCATCTGGAAGTGGTGGCAGCGCCAGGCGGCATGCATAAAATCCATCTGTCTGATGCGCCGGCTATTGGCGGGCTGCGCCCATGCGCAAACGTGATGTATAAGTCATTAAAAAAATCGGCATACGACCAGATTGTCTGCGTTGTTTTAACGGGAATGGGTGCAGACGGCACGGAAGGAATCCGTGAACTGAACAGAGTAAAACCGATTTATGTGATTGCCCAGGATGAACCTACTTGTGTTGTATACGGCATGCCAAAAGCGATTGCTGAAACAGGGCTTGTCGATGAAGTAGTTCCGCTTACGAATGTTTCGAAAAGTATAATTAATCAAGTGGGGGTAAAATAAGATGGATGTTAGCCAGTATTTGGAAATTTTTATTGATGAAACCGCAGAACATATCCAGAGCCTGAGTGACAATATCATGGCGCTGGAAAATGAGCCGGAAGACCATGATGTAATTAATGAAATTTTCCGCGCGGCGCATTCGTTAAAGGGCATGGCAGGTACCATGGGCTTTAAGAGAATGCAGCATCTGACGCATGACATGGAAAATGTATTTCAGGAAGTGCGCAATGATAAAATCAAGGTAAACGGCGATATTATCGACGTGCTGTTCCAATGCCTGGATGCAATTGAAGGGTACCTGAATATTATAAAAGAAACATCAGATGAAGGCACCAATGATAACGAAGGAATCATTACGGCGTTAAACGGCATTTTAAACGGCGATTCTGCACCGGCCGGCGGCGGGGAAGACAAGGCAGAAGAAGCAAAGGAAAAAGCATCTGCTGCACCGGATGATGCATTCGTGAAAAAATTTATGGATTTTCCGCTGTCTGAGGATGACAGGGAGCATTTGAAAAATGCAGAGGAAAGCGGAAAAGTGCTGTTCGGCTTTACAGTATATGTACACAAGGAATGCCTGTTAAAGGCAGCAAGGGCATTTCTGGTTTTTAAGGCAGTGGAAGAATTCTGCGAGATTTTGGTATATCATCCGGGCGTGCAGGACATTGAGGATGAAAAATTTGATTTGGAATTCAGCTTTTTTGCAGCTTCTGACGAGGAAGACCCGGAAAAATTTGTCACGGCCGCAAAAGCAGTATCTGAAATTGACGAAGTCATCTGCGAGCAGGTGAAGTATGAAACGCTTGCGGAATCTGAACATAAAGCCAGGGAAACACAAGAAAAGCAGGCAGCCAGCCAGAATACGCCGGCGGCGGTTCCGGCGGCCGTTCCTTCCAAGGAAGAACAGGCAAAAGCTGCCGGGGGTGCGGCTGCAAAGGGCAAGACCGTGAATAAGCCGGTTGCAAACCGCACGGTGCGCGTGGACATTGAAAAGCTGGATGCGCTGATGAACCAGGTCAGCGAGCTGATTATTGCAAAAAACAGCCTTGTTTCCATCAGCTCGAGCGATTCCGGGGACGGGACGCAGAGCCAGTCGTTCCGTGACCAGATTGAATATCTGGAACGCATTACGACAAGCCTGCATGAGTCTGTCATGAAAGCACGAATGGTGCCGATTGAAAGCGTAGTTGCAAAATTCCCGCGCATGATTCGCGATTTGTCCCGCAAGCTGGATAAAAAAATGGAACTGTTTATGTCCGGGGAAGATACGGAATTAGACCGTACTGTCGTAGACCAGATTGGCGACCCGCTGCAGCATCTTCTGCGCAATTCCGCTGACCATGGCCTGGAAAGTGCAGAACGCAGGAAAGAACGCGGCAAGCCGGAAGTCGGTTCGATTAACTTAAAGGCATATCAGGAAGGCAACAATGTGGTTATCGAGGTCGGCGACGACGGCAACGGCATCGATACGGAAACCGTCAAGCAGAAGGCGGTTGAGCGCGGCCTTGTAACGCCGGAGCAGGCGGAAACACTGAGCCAGAAGGAAATCATCGATTTCCTGTTTATGCCGAGCTTTTCCATGGCAAAAAAGATTACAGACGTATCTGGCAGGGGCGTCGGCCTGGATGTTGTAAAATCCAATATCGAAGCACTTGGCGGCGATGTCGAAGTAAAAAGCAAGCTTGGCGAAGGCTCTACGTTTATTGTACGCCTGCCGCTGACGCTGGCCATTATCCAGGCGCTGTTAGTGGAAGTGCAAAAGGAGCTGTTTGCCATTGCGCTTGGCTCGATTATTACGATTGAAGATGTTCCGGTTTCCGATATTAAATATGTGCAGGCAGAAGAAGTCATTAACCTGCGCGGCAATGTAATTCCGCTTATCCGCTTAAACCAGATTCTGGATATTGCAGAACCGGACAATGCGCCGGAGAGCCTGACTGTCGTTATCGTAAACAAAGGCGAAAAACAGGCGGGGCTTGTGGTGGATAACCTGTTAGGACAGCAGGAAATTGTTATCAAGTCGCTTGGCAAGTTTATCAGCAACAGCAAAATCATCAGCGGTGCGACCATTCTTGGCGATGGCGAGATTGCATTGATTTTAGATGTGAATACATTAATGTAGGGAGGTGCCGGAATGGAATACATGGAAACAGTGGAAGAAACAAAGAAACAGTACATTGTTGTAAAAATCGGAAGCGAACAGTACGGAATTGACATCAGCTTTATTGACAATATTGTAAGGATGCAGAAGATTACCCGGGTGCCGACCTCACAGTTTTATTTTCTGGGCGTCATCAACCTGCGCGGCGAAGTAATTCCGGTTATGAGCATCCGCAGGAAAATGGGGCTGGAGGATGATGTATATACGGGTGCATCCCGGATTATCATTTTGAAATTTGAACAAAAGGATGCGCTGGGCATTGTTGTGGATGAGGTAAAAGAAGTCATCAACCTTGGGACAAGCGAGATTGACAAATTATCCCACAGGGAAGGCAAGGAAATGTTTATCAATGGCATAGGCAAGAACGGGGATGAGCTTGTTTCCCTGTTTGACATTAATGCCATCATTGATGAGCATGAGACTGTATAGGATTTATCAGGATATAGTGAGGCTGTCATCATGGTCTCACTATATCTTATATGTATTGGAATGTCAGAACAGGTAATTGGGAAGCATATGATTATCAGGCAGATAACAGGCATATAATAGCAGTGATGGTGTAAGGCGGATTTTTAGACAGATTGAAATATACGGGGAGAAGTATATGGGTAAATTTACGTTTGACGAAATAAACAGCATGTATTTTGATGTATTGAAAGAAATCGGGAACATCGGGGCAGGAAATGCGACTACGGCAATAGCGACGCTTCTCAACGTAAAGCTGAACATGGAGGTGCCGAATGTCAAGCTCATGCCTGTCCAGGATCTGAATACGGCTATCGGCTCGGAAGAAGAAGAAATTGTGGGCATTTATCTGGGCGTGCAGAATGATATTGACGGAAGCCTGATGTTTCTGTTAAAGATGGATGCGGCTCACCATCTTGTAAACCTTCTGCTTGGCAGGAGCGTGGATTATAAAGAACCGTTTGATGAAATGGATTTGTCTGCCATGAAAGAAATCGGCAATATTATTGCGGGTTCTTATCTTTCGGCGCTTTCAGCCATGACCAGTTTAACGATTTCACCAACCGTTCCTTATATATCCGTGGATATGGCGGGAGCAATTTTGAGCATTCCGGCAATCCAGTTTGGCCAGTTCGGAGATAATGCATTGTTAATTGAGACATCATTTGGCGGCGAAACCATGCTGCAGGGATATTTTATCCTGCTGCCGGAGCTGGATTCTTACGACAAGATTCTGGCATCGCTGGGGATTGTGCTTTAAGTTCAAATTATTCGCAGAATGGGAGTTTAACAGATGAGTCAGATGATAAAAGTTGGAATGGCGGACTTAAACATATGTAAAAGTCCGAACGCGATAACGACACTGGGACTTGGCTCCTGTATCGGTATCGCACTTTATGACCCGGTTACGAAGATAGGGGGGCTGGCGCATATCATGCTTCCGGACAGCACCCAGATTCGGAATAATGCGAACATTGCTAAATTTGCAGATACCGGTATTACAGAGCTGGTCAGCCGCATGGTGCGGGCTGGCGCCAGCCGGACGCGCCTGGTAGCCAAGATTGCAGGAGGCGCAAAAATGTTTGAGGTGACGGGAACTGCGATTGGAAGCATCGGGGAAAAGAATGCGGCGGCTTCGAAAAAAAAATTAAGGGAGCTCGGCATCCGCCTGCTGGCAGAAGATACCGGGCTCAATTACGGGCGCACCGTGGAGCTGCACTGTGATACCGGAGAATATTACATAAAATCAGTGGGCAAGCCGCTGAAAATAATCTGAGTAAACTGGGGGAATGATATGAAGACAAAACAGGTTCCTGCATTGGTAACACTGACTGCTGCTTTTGCAATGTGCATCATTTCGTATGTAAATGATTTCAGTCTTTCCTTCCTGATACGGACGATGTTTCTGGTCGTGATTGGGTTTTACATTTTAGGATGCGTGATTAAAATTATTCTTGACCGGAATATGTCGCAGATGGATGAGGAGATAACAGCGCAGGATTTGGGATTTGCTGACGGGGAGATAATTCCGGACATGGAATTTGTCGAAGAAGAAAAGGAAAGCTCATAAAAATATGCAGTTGTCTGGAGGTTTAGATGGGTAAGGTTTCAAAAGAAAAACTTTGGGAAATGTATCAGGCCAGGCGGTCGCCGGAACTGCGGGAACAGATTATCCTGGAATATGCGCCGCTTGTAAAGGTTGTTGCAGGAAGACTCAGCATGTATCTTGGCTACAACGTGGAATATGATGATTTAGTCAGTTACGGGGTTTTCGGCCTTATAGATGCAATTGATAAATTTGATACGGAAAAGGAAGTAAAATTTGAGACGTATGCAAGCCTTCGGATAAGGGGAGCCATCCTCGACCAGATACGGAAAATGGACTGGATTCCAAGGACTGTCCGCCAGAAGCAGAAAAAGATTGATGAAGCCATTAAGCGGGTGGAAATGCAGACAGGCAAGACGGCCCTGGATGAAGAAGTGGCCAGGGAACTGGGCGTATCAGACGGTGAGCTTTTGGAGTGGCAGTCGCAGCTTAAGGTTACGAATCTTGTTTCCCTGAATGAATTTATTGAGCAGGGCACGGAGCCGGTCATGGATGCCAGGCATAATTCGCATTTTATCCAGCCCGAGGAACAGGTACAGGAAACGGAGCTGAAAGAAAAGCTGAAAGAAGCCATGGAACTGCTCACGGAAAAAGAAAAGAAGGTAATCCTGCTTTATTACTATGAGGATTTGACATTAAAGGAAATCAGCAGGGTTTTGGAGGTCTCAGAGTCGAGGATTTCGCAGCTGCATACAAAGGCGCTGTCAAAGATGCAGCGGACAATGGGGCCTTATATGGAAATTATGGCAAAAAAATAATAGAAAGCAGTTTTTGCAGGCTTTCTGCTGACAGGAATAAAAAGAAGGTGAAAGCATGACAGTACGCCCGGTCCATTTAAATGGAATGATACAGAATACGCAGGATGTGAGTACCATCCGGCATCAGGAAAACCAGCGGCCAGCGCTCGAACAGCAGAATATCCAGATGCGCGAGCAGCAGAAAGAACAGAGCCAGGCACAGGAAGTGCACAAAAAGGATGATGCAGATAACAGCCAGAAAAAATACGACGCAAAGGAAAAAGGTTCCAACGAATACGAAAACCTGCACAAGAAAAAGAAGAAGCGTGCGAAACAGGAAAACCTTCCGGATGGCAGCGTGAAGATTAAGATGACGATGTCCGGCGGTTTTGATATTAAAATATAATCAGGAAAAAGAATCAGAGGGTACATGGATGACGTTCATAGAAATCATATTAATCATTGTCGGGATGGTATTTATCCTGGCAAGCTTCTGGGTGACCGAAAAGCTGTCACCGGACGAACTCGAGCATATTTCGGAACTGAGCAAAGAGGAAATGAGCGTCATGCTCGAACGTGAGCTGGACAAGTCCAGGCAGCGGGTCGTGGATATTGTGGAAGAAACGATTGACGCCAGCAAGGAACAGACGGAACGTTCGCTGGAAAAGCAGACGAACGAAAAAATTATGGCTATCAATGAATATTCCGATACGGTTATTGAAAAAATGAACAAGACACATAATGAGATTATGTTTCTATACAGCATGCTCAATGACAAGCACACGGAACTGACCGACTTTACTTCGGAGCTTTCCCAGCACCTTCAGCAGTTCAAGTCCCAGGAGGAGGAGATGACAAACCACTTCCTGAACCAGCTGAAAAATGCAAAGCCGCCAGAGCCGAAACCGCAGGCTCCGGCTCCTGTTCCGGCTGCGCCGGCGGAAAAGCAGGTGCAGCCGGCCGCTGCTCCTGTGGCTGCCACAGACAAAGAGCAGCCGGCGGAGGCGGCAGACAGCAAAAAGAACCAGAAAGCATCCGGTTCAGAAACGGAAGAAGAAGTAAATGTGCGTGAAGAAATCCTGCGCCTGTATGAAGAAGGACGGGATTCGGTTGCGATTGCGAAAAAGCTGGGTCTCGGCGTAGGGGAAGTGCGCCTGATTCTGGGACTTTATAAATAAGGCTGATTTGGGAAAGGGACTGGATGTTACATGAGATTCAAATATTATTTACGGGGCGCAGGAATCGGTGTCATTGTAGCGACACTGATACTTTCTGTTGCCTTTCTGTTTCAGGACAGCATATCGGACGAGGAGGTTATCCGCCGTGCGATGAAGCTGGGCATGATTATGGAAGAAAATGAGCAGGGAACGCTCGATGACATGCAGCTGCCAGGCGATTCTTCCACAGGCCCGCAGGACGGCAGCATGCCGGATGATGACGCATTAAGCCAGCCGGAAGATACGTCTGTGGATATCCAGAATACAAAAGCAGACGATACAGGCACAGGCAGCGAAGACCCGGACAGCCCGGGGGAGAAAAACACCCAGGCCGGGGAATCCGGCACGCCGGATGGTGAAGCCGCAGAGCCTGGCGGTGAACCGGACAGTGAGCCTTCCGGCGGCAAAAAGGATGAGGATTCCACGGACAAGCCTTCCAGTGAAAAAGAGCCGGATAAAAAGCCTTCTTCTGAAAAGGATAAGGATAAAGATAAGGAAAACGGAGACGGGAAAACCGAGGAAGATAAAAAGCCGTCTGGCAGCGGGAATGGCACAGATGAATCCGGCACGGTTGTGATTACGATTGAATCCGGGGATGTGTCCAGAATGGTTTCCGCGAAAGTGTTTGAAGCAGGTCTTGTGGAAAGCGCGGATGAGTTTAATTCCTATCTCGGGGAACATGGTTATGATAATAAGCTGCAGCCAGGCAGGCACCGGATTCCGAAAGGGTCGGATTTTGCAAAGATTGCGCAGATACTGACGACGCGCGAGTAGTGCTTTGGAATATCCAAAAAATGCTTGCAGGCTTTCGCGGGATATGCTATAGTAAACAGGTCAAAAAAATCACATATGTGGAGCAGTGCAGGTGCCTGCCGCATGCGGGTTGTGCTGCAGTCGGAAGCATATGGCAGAACAAAACCAAAATGGAGGAAAGAAAAATGAGTGTTATTTCAATGAAACAGTTATTAGAAGCCGGTGTTCATTTCGGGCATCAGACAAGAAGATGGAATCCGAAAATGGCTCCGTATATTTACACAGAGCGCAACGGCATCTATATCATTGACTTGCAGAAATCCGTCGGCAAGGTAGACGACGCTTACAATGCGGTTGCTGATATTGTAGCAAACGGCGGCACGATTTTATTTGTCGGCACAAAGAAACAGGCGCAGGATGCTATCCGCACCGAAGCAGAGCGCTGTGGCATGTTCTATGTAAACGAAAGATGGCTCGGCGGCATGCTGACCAACTTCAAGACTATCCAGAGCCGTATTGCAAAGTTAAAGAGCATTGAAAAAATGGAAGAAGACGGCACTTTTGACGTGCTTCCAAAGAAAGAAGTGCTTGCATTAAAGAAGCTGCAGGAAAAATTAGAGAAGAATCTGGGCGGCATCAAGGAAATGAAACGCATTCCGGATGCAATCTTTATTGTTGATCCGAAGAAAGAAAGAATCTGCGTACAGGAAGCCCATACGCTGGGAATTCCGTTAATCGGCATTGCAGATACCAACTGTGACCCGGAAGAACTGGATTTTGTTATCCCGGGCAATGACGATGCTATCCGCGCAGTCAAGCTGATTGTTTCGAAGATGGCTGACGCTGTTATTGAAGCAAAGCAGGGTGAAGCGCAGGAAGTGGAAGAAGCAGAGCTGGCAGAAGCAGAGTAAAAACAGAACGGCTCCGGCATGCGCAGGCATCCGGACAGTCCGGTTACGGAATTACAGCTGTCTGCGGCTTAAAATGCAGAAGGACTTGATTTGGAGGAAAATAAAATGGCTATTACAGCAGGAATGGTAAAAGAACTGCGCGAGATGACTGGCGCAGGCATGATGGATTGCAAAAAAGCATTGGGCGAGACAAACGGGGATATGGATGCTGCCGTAGAATATTTAAGGAAAAACGGACAGGCAAAGGCTGAGAAAAAGGCATCTCGCATTGCAGCAGAAGGTATCGTAAAAGCAGTTATCGAAGGCGATACAAAAGCAGCAATTGTAGAAGTAAATTCAGAAACAGATTTCGTTGCAAAGAACGAAAAATTCCAGGCATATGTGGAAAAAGTGGCAAAACAGGCACTTGCTTCCAATGCAGCTGACATGGATGCATTTATGGAAGAAGCATGGCTGGAAGACAGCAGTAAGACCGTAAAGGATTCCCTTGTAGAGCAGGTTGCAGTTATCGGGGAAAACCTGAAAATCCGTAGATTTGAAAAGGCAGAAGCAGCAAACGGCTGCGTTGTGGATTACATCCATGGCGGCGGACGCATCGGTGTTGTAGCAGTAGCGAAAACAGATGTCGTAAATGACGCTGTCAAAGAAGCTGTGAAAAACCTGTGCATGCAGATTGCAGCTTTAAACCCGAAGTATGTCAGCAGGGATGAAATCAGCGAAGAATACATCGCACACGAGAAAGAAATCCTGCGTGCGCAGATTATGAACGACCCGAAGGAATCCCAGAAACCGGAAAAGGTTATCAATGGCATGATTGAAGGCCGCGTGAACAAAGAACTCAAAGAAATCTGCCTGGTAGACCAGGTATATGTCAAAGCCGAAGACGGCAAGCAGACCGTTGCAAAATATCTGGAACAGGTATCAAAAGAAGCTGGCACGGCAGTGACAATTGAGAGATTTATCCGTTTTGAGACGGGTGAAGGGCTTGAAAAGAAGAACGAGGACTTTGCGGCTGAGGTTGCAGCGCAGATGGGCAAATAAGCGAAGTTTTCAATTCAAATTTAATTAAAGTATTTATAGGCTCCAGAAGCCTTGTAAACACTGTACTTTCTAGTGGTTATAAGGTTTTTGGAGCCTTTTTCATTCATGGAAGGGTAATCGTTCAAGTACCGCTGAACACCGCCAAACACCGTCTAAAATCACTTCAAATTGAGTATTACTCAAGTCACAAGTTGAGTAAAATGAGTATCCGCAATCTTTAGCGAAGTTTACTCAAGTCATCAGAGTTTTTGAAATCATCTTACTTCATAATTAAATTTCACAGGTTATATAAGCAGCATAGTCTTAAAGAGGCAGAAAACAACTTCTTTCTGGGACAGAGACAAAATCCGGGTTGACAGACAGCTGTTTTTTGGGTAACTTGAGGAATACTTAAAGAGTGCAGAAGAATATCTGGATGGAAAAGAAAGGCAGGAACTTACCGGGGATATTGTAAAGTTCAGTATGGATCATGATGAAGATCTGCTTGGATTTTGGGATGGCGCTGCCCGGATAGAAACAGAGCCGATCTATCAGGCGTATGAGATTATTGGCAATGCGCTTGAAAGAAATGATACGGAAAAGTTCCGGGCGCACTTAGCGGAGGTTATCGAAACCGGCGACAAAGAATCCCCGATTGTCAGGGATGCAATAGGGTTGATGGAGAAATTGACAGGGGAGAGCTATAACATTCCCGTAGAGCAGAAGGCAACCATTACGTTCTATGTGGCGGAATGTACGGAGTTTCCCGTATTGGGTGAATACTATGAGCGGCTGGAAACACTGCAGGAAGCGATGGAGCTGTATGAAAAAATACCGGAAGGGCGGAGAAACGGCTTGAAGGGAATCGCCTTCCGTCTGGAGGACGGCAGCATTTATGACGGGAATTTTGACTTAATGGTAATGGGGGAAATGCAGACGGAATTTATCAATGAGATTCCCCAATACAGGGACAGCCCATTAGTACAGAAGGCGGTTGCGGATATGGAGGCGATTCTTTTGGAACAGAGGCCGGAGCAGGAAGTATCGGAAGCAATAGAGAAAGAAGAACCGCAACAGCCAATGCCAGAAGTAAAAAAGGAAGAAAAAGCTGTGCAGACAGCGGAAAACAGGAATCCAGACACTGCGGCACAGGAATCAGGCAGAGATCCGGAAGGACTGCAAAAGCAATCTGCAGAACCGGATAAAGCGGCTGAAAATGCCCCAAAACAGACAGGGGCATATCCGGTGTCAGTAAGAAACAGTCCGTCCTAAATGCCCTCCGGGAACGGCAGGCAAGGATGAGAGCGCAGGAGAAGGAAAAAAAGGAAAGCAGGCAGGCAGCCATAGAGGAAATACATAATGTGATCCCCTGCATCGGCAGGGATGAAGAAATGCCCGCACTTATTAACAGCACACTGGAAAAGCTGTGGTTCTTTACGGATGAAGCATTTCTAAATCTGGATCTGGAACCATATAAAGAGGAACCGATGGAGGACGAATAATGGATGTGAACCAATTTGCACTCTACCAGCTTAAAAATATCCCGGAAAACAGGCAGATACGGTTCCGTCCTTACAGTACGCTGCAGGAAAAGGGAATCCAGATACAGTATAAGGACTATACACAGGTGTATCTGGCACGGATGCAGCCGGGAGACGAACCGGAACAGTTCCGCAGGCGTTTCAATGAGAAGCTGCCACGGACATTTCATGGCCATTCGATTAGTGTCAGCGATGTGCTTGTGCTGAATAAGGGTGGTGTTGTGACTTCTTACTATGTTGAGAAAGATGGGTTTACCGTCATAACCGGATTTATCCAGAAAGGTTCATCTGACGACTTGTGTCGATTGATACGGCGGATTTCTATATTGAAGGGAAGGAGGGGAGCTGGCACGCTTTTGACAGCATTATCATAGACGGCAGGCAGTTCTTCCTTATGGAACATGAAACCTATGGAAAAGAAGTGGCATGGGTTGTGCTGGACGAAGAAGGAAAAATAATTGTAGACCATACATATCAGGGTTTTGACCAGACGGCCTTACAGCAGATTAAGGATTACCTCAATCTGCCGCAGCTTACCGCAGGGCCGCAAAAACAGGAAATACCCGATGGGAATATCCAGACGCAATCTGGCAATGCTATGGATAAGCCGCCTCTTGAAAACTGGCAGAAATATATGGAGAATGGGGAGTATCTCCGCAGTTCCGAGATAGATGAAGAACAGAACTACAACATGATCGACGGCAGGCGGAATAATATGTCCCCAAAAGGGAAAAATGGCAGGGTATCAGTCCTGGCAAAGCTGCGCCGCAAACAGGCAGAGATTGCAAAGCGGAGTGGAAAACCTGCACAGCAGATGGCAATGGCAGAGGATATGGAGCGCAGACGGAAGTAAGAAAGGGAGAAGTGTCTGGTAAACGCTGCCAGAGGCTTCTCCCTTTTTATGTCTTGAACAATCGGGAGTTTCTCTGTATAATAAAACCATAAGGCCGGGCATAGCCGATTTGCCGGACTGATTGGCAAAATCCGGAACCGAGGTGATATGATGCAGGGTGAAACATTACAGGAAGAACCAAAAGAGAAAACAGCGGAGAAAAAGGATGCGTTTGCAAAATATACGGTGAAAGACAGTGTATTCACAACGCTCTTTCAGGATAAGAAATATCTGATGCAGTTATACCGTGCGCTCCATCCAGAGGATACGAAGACGACGGAAGATGCGCTTATGGATATTACCATAAGGAACGTCCTCACGAATGGAATTTATAACGATCTGGCTTTCAGAGTTGGGGATAAAGTCATGTTTCTGGTCGAGCATCAATCTTCATGGACGATGAATATTATTATACGTGTGCTGATGTATTTAGTGCAGATTTACCATGACTATTTTGAAGAACAGGATACAGATTTATATGGGAGCAGGAAGGTTCATGTTCCAGAACCGGAATTATACATGATTTTTACAGGAGAGCGTGCCGGCAGACCGGAAAAAATCTCACTTTCCAAAGAATTTTTCGGCGGGAAAGAATGTGCTATTGAAGTAAAGGTTAAAGTGCTTTACGGAGATAAA
>OFGA01002125.1_pt1 | contig 12606 bp, 10 predicted proteins | sample 1521471 | NCBI WGS metagenome assembly OFGA01 (sample SAMEA3504086, study PRJEB24116) | mouse gut metagenome | biome: mouse gut; feature: mouse-associated habitat; material: faeces | place: Denmark | collected 2011
CACATTTCCAGCATATCCATCTCCCTCTGTCCGGCAAAGGTGCATCAATGTTCATTCATAACTTCCTTTCCAAAATCACTCAGACAGGCATCTGCCGCCCTTTTTTAGATCCCATCGGCATATGATAAAAGGAGTGCCTGCATGACACTCCAAATACAGCCGATAACCGGCTTCCTGAGGTTTATCTGCTGCTGCCCATATCCACGCTGGCAATTCGTACATTTACAGCATTCACTTCCAGACCTGTCATTGTCTCGATCGCCGTCTTTATCTTCTCCTGCACTTTTGCAGAAATTTCCGGGATAGAATATCCATAAGCGATATTCAGCGACACGTCCACAGTCACGCAGTTATCGACAACGTCCACTTTTACCCCTTTCGCAAGATTTTTTCTGCCCAGCTTACTGACCAGCTCATTCGTAATATTGCCCGCCATGGAACTGACACCGTCTATCTCCGTAGCTGCCAGCCCGGCAATAATCGTAACGACTTCGTCTGCAATATTTACCTCGCCAAGATTGTCTTCCTTAATGCTGTATACCTTTCTATCTTCTGCCATTTGATTTCCTCCTGCTATAATCAGCGCTTTCTTAAGTCCCAGGCCCTGCTCCTGCATAACAGCAGCTTTCATGCCTGTTCTGCTGCACGGTTTTTCATTAGTCTTATTCTATCAGAATTATTTTAAAATCACAACCGTCTGGCATAAATTTTCTTGCACAGCCTGCTAAAATCTCTTATAATAATTGCGTATAATACCGGATATTAATATCCCGGCCAGATTTTAGGAAAAGTGAGGTTCTGCCATGGTACAAAGCTCCGATTTATTCCATATCCCGTTCTACCAGAAATCGCCATACACAGGCAGCATAAACGGCATGCGCTATTATATCGAAAAAGCATCCGAAAACGAAACCGATATATTCAAAGCCTGGATATTTCCCGGCCCGTACTGTTTCGAAAAAACCGCGGATGAATGCAGGGAATACAAGACCTTTGCATTTACCGAAGAAAGCATTCCGCAAATCGCCCAATGGCTGAATGCGCAGTACGAAGAACGGGCTTCTTACTGGAAACAGCATAAAAGCCTGCTCTAGCCTTTTATCATTTCCAGCAGCTGCTGTTCACTGAGCACCTGCACGCCGAGCTCGTCCGCCTTAGCCAGCTTGCTGCCGGCGTTTTCACCGGCCAGCAGGAAGGACGTTTTTTTCGACACGGAGCCGGACACCTTTCCGCCGTTTTTTTCTATAAGCTCCGCAGCTTTTTTCCTGTCCATGCCGGGAAGCGTGCCGGTAATTACAAACGTTTTGCCCTTCAGGCACTCGCTCTCGCCTTCCTGGCCGATGCGTGCCATATTCACGCCCTCTGCCCGGAGCCGTTCCAGCATTTCCTGGTTTGCTGCATCCTCAAAAAAGCTGCGGATGCATCCGGCACTGACTTCCCCGATGTCCTGCACCTCAACCAGCTGTTCCTGCGATGCCTGCGAAAGACGCTCAATCGTGCCAAACTGCTTCATAACTGCCTTTGCTGCGGCTTTTCCGACATTCGGAATGCCAAAGCCGGTCAGCAGCTGGCAGGCATCCCGTGTCTTTGCACCTTCTATGGCATCCAGCAGCTTATCTGTATTTTTCTCTTTTCCGATAATGCCTTCTTCGATTAACGTGCTGCGGTGGTTTTTCAGCACAAAAATATCCGCAATGTCTTTCAGGAAGCCGCGCCTTACAAGCTCCTCCACATAAACCGTCCCAAATCCCTTAATGTCCATGGCATCCCGGCTGACAAAATTAATAATGCGCCGTTCTACCTGTGACGGACAGGACGGGGACGGACAGCGGATATCCGCCGTATCTTTTTCCCGGATGGTTTTCGTGCCGCATACCGGACAGGTGTCCGGCAGCTGGTAGCGCCTGACGCCCGGTTCGCGCCGGTCTTTTAATACTTCCCGGATTTTCGGAATAATCTCGCCGGATTTGTAGACCTTTACATAATCCCCGATGCCGACATCCAGCTGGTCAATAAAATCCTGGTTGTGCAGCGTCGCCCGGGAAACACTCGTCCCGCACAGGCGCACCGGCTCAAACACAGCCGTCGGCGTAATCCGGCCCGTCCTTCCAACCGATACCTCGATATCCAGAATTCTGGCTGTTTTTTCTTCCGGCGGGTATTTATAAGCAACCGCCCATCTTGGCACCTTGGAGGTTGCCCCGAGCAGCTCCCGGTCTGCAATGCGGTTGAGCTTGACCACTGCACCGTCAATATCATACGGCAGGTTCCCGCGGTTTTCCCCGATGGCGCAGATGGCATCCCATACTTCCTGCGCGGTATGGCACACGCGGTAATCATCAATGACCCGCACGCCCTGCCGGATCAGGTATTCATACCCCTGTGTATGTGTTTCAAACGCACCCCCGCGCTCCTGCTGGATATTAAAGACAAACATCGAAAGCCCTCGCTCCTTTGTCACTGCCGTATCAAGCTGGCGCAGCGTGCCGGCCGCACAGTTTCTCGGGTTTGCAAACGTCCGCTTTCCGGCCAGTTCCTGGCGCTCGTTCACTTTCTGGAAATCCTCGTTCGTCATGTAAACCTCGCCCCGGATTTCCAGGTATGCAAGCGGCTCTTTTAATTTCTTTTTTACATCTTTAATGACCTTTGCATTGGCAGTCACGTCTTCCCCGAAATTAATGCCGTCCCCTCTTGTCTCCGCCAGCTTCAGCAGGCCGTCTTCATAGCGGAGCACGAGCGACAGGCCGTCGATTTTATACTCGACCACAAATTCGGGATTTTCCAGCTGCTGCTGCATATCGGTTACAAATTCTGTCACTTCTTCTTTGGAAAAAACATCCTGCAGGCTTAACATCGGCACGTTATGGCGTACCAGCACGCCTGCTTCCCGCTTTGCGCTCCCGCCGACCCGCTGTGAGGGAGAATCCGGCGTGATAAATTCCGGATGCTCCTGTTCCAGCGCCCGCAGCTCCATCATCAGCTCGTCATATTCCCGGTCTGTAATTTCCGGGTTATCCTGATTGTAATACCGGTCTGCATGGTACTGAATCGTTTCTTTTAACTGTGCATATCTGTCTGCCTGGTTCATTCTTCCTCCTCCCACAGCTGCCTGTCCATGCTGCTGTTTTCAAATTTCACCATATCATTGGAAGATGCTTCCAGCATCTGCATCAGGCGCTCCCGCTCCTTTGGCGTGACATTCCGGCAGGCACCGGGCGCCAGGTCTCCCAGGTGTATATTCATAATCCTTACTCTTTTTAAGCTTACCACACGATAGTCAAAATATTCACACATTCTTCGAATCTGCCGGTTCATTCCCTGTGTCAGTATCATCTGAAAGCTGCGTTTTCCCGTGCGCTTTACCTTGCACCTGCGCGTCATGGTACCAAGGATGGGCACCCCGCCAGCCAGCCCGCGCAGGAATTCATCGGTTACGTTTTTATGAACCGTAACCAGATACTCCTTTTCATGGTGATTGCCGGAGCGCATGATTTTATTGACAAGCCCGCCTTCATTTGTCATTAACAGCAGCCCTTCCGACTGCTTGTCCAGCCTGCCTATCGGATAAATACGCTCCGGATAATTCAGGAAATCCACGATATTATCCTTTTCCCGTTTCTCTGCCGTACAGACAATTCCCCTCGGCTTATTGACCGCCAGCAGAATATGCTCCGGCGAAGCATCTGCCAGCCTGCCCTGAAAATAAACCGCATCCCCCGGAAATACCCGGTCTCCGGCCGATGCTGTTTTTGTTCCAATCCGCACGTTTCCCGCGGCTATTTCGCGGTCTGCTTCCCTTCTCGAACAGATGCCATGGGCACTCAGATATTTATTTATCCGCATTCCGGATGCCTGTTCTTCCATAAATAACCACCTCATTCATACGCCAAAAACGGCCGCTGTACTGCCGTGTACCGGCTTTTTCCATACAGCTGCCGCTTTTTTGTAACCGCTTTGACGCTTATTTTAAATACTCGGTCTTTACAAATCCTGTCTGGCCGTTCCATGTAACCTTTGTCCAGCCTTCTGCATAACTCATGACAACCGTTAATACATCCCCTTTATAGGCAAGGCCGACCCTGTCGGAGGTTTCGCTCATGGATACCCGCACATTGACAGAATCCGTTAACGTAATCGTATCGCCTTCGTTATAATAAGTCCGTCCTGTCGAAGTCGAAGGCTGCTGTTCCGGTTCTATTTCATCCACCTTTGCCTTGCTGGACACAATAAACTCTTTCTTGACATACCCGAACTTCCCTTTGCTTCTGACCTTGAACCAGCCATTCTTGCTCGTGCCATATATCATGACCTTTGTGCCGGCATCTAAAAGCTGTACCACATCACTGTCCGTGCTGCGCTTTTTACGCATATTTACGCCTGTCTTTGCATATGCAACGCGTTTTTTCGTGCCGGAGCTGCTGTCTTCCTTTTCCACCTTGGATTTATCCGATACAATATACTCTTTGCTGACAAATCCGGTCTTGCCATTGCATTTGACCTTAAACCAGCCGTTCTTGCTTGTGCCGTATATCGTAACTTTTGTGCCAGGTTTCATGGTCATCAGAATATCGCTGCTTGTGCTGCGCTTCTTCCGCAGATTGACCGTTGTCTTTGCATACGCGGTTCTTGTTTTTACATTGGTCTCTTTTTTCGGTTCTTCCTTTTCTACCTTGGACTTGTCTGATACAATATATTCCTTGCTGACAAATCCGGTCTTGCCATTGCATTTGACTTTAAACCAGCCGTCCCGGCTTGTGCCGTATATCGTGACTTCCGTGCCCGGACTGAGCGTCTGCAGGATTTCACTGCTTGTGCTGCGCTTCTTTCGCAGATTCACCTTTGTCTTTGCATATGCCGTGCGCGTCTTTACTTCCGTCTGGTTATCCTGTCCGCCCTGCGAATCCTTCCCTGTATCTTTACCGCCTTCTTCTTCCGACGGGCCGACAGCCGCCACCCATTCCTTAATGGCACTCTGCACCGTGGACGTAATCATGACCTTAAGCTCCTCGTCCTTTTCAAGCGCTTTGTCGTACCCTTCCTGGAAATCCCGCTGCAGCTTGATAATATCCGCGTCCTGCCCGAATTCCGTAATCAGCTCATTAACCTCGGTGTCCCGGCTGTTTTCCTCATTGGACTGGTTAAACGAGCTGTAGGCGTTGTCAATATAAACGCCGTTCTCGTTTTTGCGCACATAAAAGGTAGCCAGCTCCGGTGCTGCCGTATCGATATCCTTTAATTTCATCTCCGTCGTGACAACGGCTACATACTCTCCGTCTGAAATGCCTTTTGTCGTATAGCATTTGATATTTTCATATTTGTCCACATACTTGCTGAACATCTGGATATAGCTTTTTTCCGTATCGGTAATCGGAAATGCGATTTTTTCCAGGCTCTCAATATCCCCTGCTGCATAATGCGTATAATATTCCCCGAACAGCGCATTGACTTCTTCATGCGCATCCACTTCTGCCCCGTCCGTGGATGTATTTTCATCCACATTCGTAACAGCGGACTTTCCTTCGTCCGGTTTTGCGGTTCCATCTTTTTTGCCCAGGGTGGCAACTACCACGCATAACAGCACCAGCATGGCCCCTGTCGCAATATACTTCTTATATTTCGAACATATATTTTTAATTCCGTTTACATTCATTTCCGGATTATTCTCTTTTTCATTCTTACTGGCTGACATAAACTGCCTCCTTCATCTATGCAAAAAGTACTTTCCTGCAAAAGCACCTTCATCCCAAAATACGTTTAAAGTAACTGCTGTTTTCAAAATACTGCGGCATGCCTGCGCCGTCCCGCTTTCCAAATTCATCCTGTTTCTGCACTGTTTATCTCTGGAAAATCTGCTGAATGATGAAACTGCCGCATACTATAATAGATAGCCTGACGGACAAATCTGCCCAAATATAAGAGAAAAAATGCAACCGGCGGGAATCGAACCCACATTACAGGAGTCGGAGTCCTGCGTTCTATCCGTTAGACTACGGTTGCAAAAACTAATTTGTATTATAACATCATTTTCCAAAAAAGAAAAGACTAAATTTCCAACAATATTATTTTTTTTTGCCGCTTTGTTTTAGGCAAATCTATCAAACGCTGATTTTCAGAACCGCGGAAACGCAGACTGATATTTTTTTCCTCTTCATGAAATTCGCCGTCGACAAGTACGTCGATCATGGAAAGCATCTCGTCCGTCACCTCGCATCTGGCACGGCTGTCCTCGATCAGATCCGTCTCGTACGTATAACCGGTATAACACCAGATATCCTTCTGCGGAAAATGCGCTTTCACATCCGTTGTTTTGCAACCCCTAATAGATACTTTCATTCATAAAACCTTAATCTACCCGCAATACCTGGATTTTTTTATGTCAAGTCTTATGCATTTTTTTGTTGTATTATATTGCGTTTCACGTGAAACAATGGTATAATATTCTTCAGGAGGTGATTTTTTGTACCTTAAGAAAAGCTTTAACAAAAAGAGAAACAAGACTCAGCTTTCTTTTGTCCAGGGGTATCGCATCAATGGGAAAGTGAAGCATAAAGTTATACAAAACCTTGGATATTTGGAAGACTACCTGGACAAATATGAAGATCCGATAGCTTATTTTCAACAGGTCGCAAAAGAATGGAATGCAAGTCAGGATGCACCGGAAACCATTGAAGTAAGGCTTTCGGAAAAACTCCCGGATCAATGCAGCAACCGGAAAAATCTTGGATATGCCATTATTAAGATCGTTTATGCCAAACTCAGGATCCGTGAATTTTTTCAGAATAAGCAGCGCCAGCTTCCTGCAGAGTATAACCTGAACAGCATTTTTTCCCTGTTGATATTCAATCGGTTCCTGTTCCCATCTTCAAAAAAGAACGCTTATGAAACGAAAGGCCGGTTTTTTGACAGCTTCAGTTTCTCACTGGATGATGTCTACAGGGCGCTCGGCTATTTCAGCCGATATTCGCATGAACTCCAGAAGCATTTGCATGCCGAAGTTTCCAGCCTTATCGGCAGGAATTCCGAAAAAGCTTATTATGATGTCACCAACTATTATTTTGAAATACCATATGAAGATGAGGACGCCGGCTCGGACACGGAAAGAAAATTGAAGCGTAAAAAAGGACCGTCGAAAGAACACCGCAAAGACCCGATCATTCAAATGGGGCTTCTCATGGATCCTAACGGCATCCCAATGGCATTCCATACTTTCTCCGGCAACGAGAGCGAGAAGACAACTATGCTCCCGGCGATACAGAGGGTCAAAAAGGATTATGAAATCGGCAGGATCATAGTTGTCGCTGACAGGGGGCTGAACACCAGTGACAACACATCTGTCCTTTCCGGAACCAATGCATCCGATGAGAAAAATAATGACGGTTATGTATACGGACAGAGTATCCGCGGAGCCGATGCGGAATTCAAAAAATGGGCGCTGGAACCGGACGGGTATGTTACAACAATGGAAAAAAACAAAGATGGAGAAGCTGTTCCGTTCAAACACAAGTCCAGGCTGTACGCAAAAGAGATAACCAAAAAAGATTCTAATGGGGCGCGCAGGCTCAAGATGAGAATTTATCAGAAACAGATGGTATATTATTCTGAGAAATACGCAAAGAAACAAAGACATGAAAGGGAAAAAGCCGTTGCAAAGGCAAGGGACCTGATCAAAAATCCTGCAGACTACACGAAAGCGACCAGCTATGGATGCACTGTGTACATTAACAATGTTTCCTTTTCCAAGGATACCGGAGAAATTGTCAATGGAAAAGAACTTACCATCAATGAACAAAAAATTGCCGAAGAAGCACAGTATGATGGCTATTACGCCATTGTCACAAGTGAAAAAGAACTTTCTGACAATGAAATCCGTGACATATATAAAGGATTATGGGAAATAGAAGAATCATTCAAGATTATAAAGAGCGAATTCAAAACCAGACCTGTATTTGTTTCTAACGAAGATCATATACAGGCGCATTTTTTAATTTGTTTTGTGACACTGGTTGTAATGCGCGTTTTAGAGCAGCTCATAGGAAAATGCCATTCTGTCAGGCAAATCCGGAATTCCCTGGCAAGCTATTGCTGTTCGTACTTAGACCGGAATTATTATGTGTTCGATTATCGGGACGATGTAATTTTGACTATGGAGAAGACATTTGGATTAGACCTAAGCAAAAAGTACATGCAGCTTTCGGAAATCAAAAAAATATCTATGTATAAGGATGTATAAAAATATAAAATTTTTATAAACTAAAAAAAGCGAAAAAATACAACAACTCTATGCATTAAATAAAAGCTCCAAACTCCAGTATTTATAAGGAGTCCAGAGCTTTTTTTACTCAATCACCTGCAAAACTCAGGTTCTAAATGCTTTTATTATTTTTTGCAACTCTTATATCAAACTTTAGTAATATTATCTAAAAATCAGTATACAAATCAGGAAAAAATCAGAGAAAATGCACATGAGATTTGCACATATTCAGAGTGAAAACAGAGCAGACGGGCAGTTACATGCAACGGAATTTTTTATATTTGTAATACAAACTGCAATATTTGCGCAGCCCGTTGATTTTAGCGGATTTCAGCAGTTAAATTACAAACGAAAAACATAACAATTCTTAATAAAATGTTATGCGCTGCCAGGCTTGTATTTCATCGGATGTTTTCGCAGAAATCATACAGCCGCAAAGCAGATCAAAAAGATACTTTTATGACAGCAGGAAAAAGAAGCGAATGCAGTTTTTACATTCGGCGATTCAGGAGGGCATGATATGCAGGAACTGGATTATATAAAAATGGGAGCAAGAATCCGTCAGCTTAGAAAAATAAACGGGTGGTCGCAGGAGGAGCTTGCTAAAAAATGCGGCATCAGCATGACTTTTATGGGGCATATTGAACGCGGAACAAGGCGGATGAGTCTGGATACGTTTGCCAGTATGTGCATGGAACTGCAGGCAAATGCGGATGTACTTCTCTGGGGCAGCGTGCAGCCGTCAGATTCTGTGATGCAAAAAACATGGGGCGAGACGGATGTGCGGGAAAATGACAGTTACTCTATGTATATCCGGATTATGAAGTCGGTTGCGGACATTATGAAAAGCGAAGGGACGGAGCGTAAGTCTTGTGAAGGCATTGAAACGGTTGCCGTCCGAAAAGAACAGGGTTAAAGATTATGCTGGATAGAATCAAAGAGATATATGCGTATCGTGAAATGATATTGTCACTTGTGAAAAGAGATCTGAAAGGGAGATATAAAGGTTCGGTATTGGGGTTTTTTTGGACGTTTTTAAATCCGCTGCTGCAGCTTGCCGTGTATACGATGGTGTTTTCGAGAATTATGCGGGCGGGTATCGAGGACTACTATTTGTTTTTATTTGTAGCGCTGATACCATGGATTTTTTTTTCTACATCGCTTTCCGGCGGAGCGGGCTGTATTCTTGCGCAGCAGGATATGGTTAAAAAGATTTATTTTCCAAGAGAAGTGCTTCCGATTTCGCATGTGACCAGCCAGTTTGTGAACATGCTGCTCAGCTTTCTTGTTATTTTTCCGGTGCTGCTGTTTTCAGGGCATTCGCTGCGGACGGAGACGCTTTTATGTCTGCCTTTGATTATGATTGCAGAGTATATGATGGCGCTTGGGGTTTCCATGGGGATGAGCGCAGTCACGGTTTATATTCGGGATTTTGAGTATATATTGGGAATCGTTATGCTGGCCTGGCAGTTTTTGACGCCTGTGATGTATTCGATGCAGCAGATACCAGCGAATATGCAGTGGATCTTTGTATGTAATCCAATGACCAGCGTGATTACTGCGTATCGGAATATTTTATATGATGGAAAGATGCCGCAGCTTCAGACATTCGTATTCGCGGCAGTGGTTGGAATGGTAATGATGACAGTCGGGTGGGGCATATTTTATTGCCTGCAGAGGCGGTTTGTTGAGGAATTGTAATGAAGACGGAAAATGCAGTGGAAGTATGTCATGTGACCAAAAAATTTAAAATCTATTTTGATAAAGGCTATACGCTCAAAGAAAAGATGCTGTTTCGAAAAAGAAGGTCCCATGAAGAGCGAAATGTGTTAAACGGACTTAGTTTTGCGGTGAAAAAAGGAGAAGCAGTCGGACTTATCGGACATAACGGATGCGGAAAAAGCACAACCTTAAAGCTGCTGACTAAAATTATGTATCCGGACAGCGGTACGGTTGAAATGCGGGGGCGTATTTCGAGTCTGTTAGAGCTGGGCGCAGGATTTCATCCGGACTTAAGCGGCAGAGAAAATATTGCTATTAATGCATCGATATTCGGGCTTACGAAAGAAGAAATCGAAAGACGGATGGGAGATATCATAGCATTTTCAGAACTGGAGGCATTTATTGACTGTCCGGTACGTACCTATTCTTCTGGTATGTATATGCGTCTGGCATTTGCGGTTGCAATGAATGTGGATGCTGATATTTTGCTCATTGATGAAATACTGGCAGTTGGCGATGCAGGCTTTCAGGCGAAGTGTATGCGCAGGCTTCGGGAAATCAAAGCAAAAGGGACAACGATTGTGATTGTGTCGCATGCGGCTGGTCAGATCGAACAGATTTGTAAAAATACGATATGGGTGAACGACGGAAAAGTACAGGAAACTGGCCTGTCAGGCTCTGTGCTGGAACATTATCTGGAATATATGGGAACACAGAACAGCTCTGGGACAGATATGACAGAGCCAGGAAAAGAAACAAACGGGCTGAAAGGAACAAATAAGGAGAAAGAAACACATCAGAACATTACACGGCAGGAAGCTGCGCCGGCAGATGCCGGAGCATTGACAGAGGCAGCAAAACAGAGAAAAAAAACGAAGATTTGCAGCGTGTCGCTTGTACGAAATGGAAAGAAAGCCGGAAAAATAAAATGTGGGGATAGCGCTGCTATCGAAATCGAATATGTTGCTGATGAGAAAGAACTGGATCATCCGCTTGTTGGATTGAAATTTTTTCGAAATGACGGAGTTGTCTGCTATGGAACAAACACGCAGCGCGAAGGACTGCAGGATATGCGTCTGCGCAAAAAAGGTAAAATCATATTAAGAATTGACAAAATGAATTTGATCGCGGGAGAATACTGGGTAGATGTCGCGCTGCGCAACTGCGATATGATGCCATTGGATTATGTGGAAAAAGGATGTGTGTTTGAAGTGTATTCGACAGTAGATGAAATTGGCTTTGCCAGGCTGGACCATCAATGGGTGGTTCGCTAGAAAGGAAGGAAAGACAGTATGTATAGGAAATGCAAAACATATATCCGACAAAAGATTTCAGACCTGATCGAACTGCGTTTAAAAACATTCACAGAAGAAATCGATCAAAAAATAGAACGAGAAAGCGAAGCTGCAAAAAAACGTGAGGAAGAACAAAAGGCAGAGATTCGTCAATGCAGAAAGAGGATCGATCAGTTTTGTTCTGTACAGGCTCATCACATGATCGGATATCATGATATGGATGTCATGGATGAGCCAGCAGTCCGGCAGTGTATTGCAGACAGCAAAAGGAACGCAGACGACATGTTTTTCGGGCAGTTAGGAGCAGCGTTCGAAAAGGAGATTGAGAAAAAGATTGCATCCGGAAAAAGCGGCAGTCTGGTTATTGTATGCTGCGGATGGAAAAAGTTTGGAAAATATGAAGCAATCCGGGCAGAAGCGTATCAGGTATTTTTACTGTTGAAACAACATACAAATTATGATGTACGGCTTGTGACAATAGAAAGCGGACAGGAAGAAATCGAAGAAGATGGGAGGATTGTATATGCTCCGGAAAATAAGCTGGAAGCATATTTTGCCCATAGAAATATACATCTTGTGATCGCAATGGAAGCAACTGCCGGAATAGCGCTTATGGCGAATGGCCTGTTTTTAAAATATCCGGCGATTATCCGGCTTTCCGCGCAAAATCCCCTGGAAGGCGTATCGAGGCAGGCGCGTGAGTCGCTGCTGCATGTGAATGATCTTGGCATGCAGCACTATATTGTTTATTCAGGTTATGCAAAAAAAATCATGGAGCAGGCGGGATTTAAAAATATTCGGTTCTGTTATCCGCTCGTCGATCAAAGAAAAATATCCGCCGCGGTATGCTTGGAAAAACAAAAAGGGAAAATCACAGCAGGATTTGCTTCATCGCCGATGAGTGAAAAGCAAATGACAGACAGAGGGGTTTTCCTGCTGTGTGATCTGGCCGAAAAGGAGCAGAATGCTGAGTTTCTTATTTTATGGAGAGAAGAGACAGTTGCCCTGCCAGAACGTTTAAAGAAGGCTTCCAATTGTAAAATAATTACAGGATATTATCCGATGGAGCATTTTTACAGCCAGATCGATTGTCTGCTGATTCCTTATACGAGTGAAAACAGCAACCATGCGTGTTCGGTATCTGCTTTGGAGGCGATGCTGACGGGCCTGCCAGTCGTATGTACGTCCAAATCAGGTGTGGCTGAACTGGCAGCGGAGCTGGAAATGGGGCTTGTATGCAGACCGGATGTAGAATCTTTGCATGACGCGCTGACTGTTATCAGGGAAAAAAGGAAATCTTTTTGCGGCGGATATCAAAAAAGGATACTGGCGGACAGG
>OFGA01002127.1_pt1 | contig 12603 bp, 10 predicted proteins | sample 1521471 | NCBI WGS metagenome assembly OFGA01 (sample SAMEA3504086, study PRJEB24116) | mouse gut metagenome | biome: mouse gut; feature: mouse-associated habitat; material: faeces | place: Denmark | collected 2011
TGGTGGTGGGCATCACCTACGAGTTCAACCGCTACGTGGGCGGGCACGACAACCCGGTGACCAATTTCCTGGCGAGACCCGGGCTGTGGATGCAGAACTTCACCACCTTTGAGCCGGACGATTCCATGATTGAGGTGGGCATCGAGGCGCTCAAGCGGGTGCTGCCGGAGGAAAAGGGATCGGATGCCTGGTAAAAAAGAAGCGCGGAGAAGTGGACAGCAAGGGAGCTTGGACCGAAGCGAGGCCGAGCGCAGGCCCGCGCAGCGGGCCGGAGACCAGGCCGAGTCGGAGGGAAGCCGTGCGTCGCGAGCAGGCGCAGCGTGACAATGAAATAGAGGAGGAGATTCCATGAGCCAAGAACCCAGCGCCGGCCTGAACCGGGCCAAACCCTATCAACTGGTGCTGTTTCCCCTGAACAACGGCGCCACCAACGTGTATTTTGTGCTGATTTTGTCCTACGTGGCCCAGTTCGGCTCCAGCATCCTGAAGCTGGGCATGTTCGCCTCCATCATGGTGACGGTGATGCGTGTGGCGGACGCCGTCACCGACCCCATCATCGGGGCCATGATGGACCGCACCAGCACCAAGATCGGCAAGTTCCGCCCCTTTATGATCCTGGGCAGCGCCGTCATGGCGGTGAGCGTTATCGCGCTTTATGTGCTGCTGCCGTTCATTCCTGAGAGCATGATGTGGCTGCGCTACGTGGCTTTCGTGGTAGTGTATTTCGTCTGGGTCATCGGCTACACCTTCCAGACCTCCTGCACCCGGGCCGGCCAGACCGTGCTCACCAACGACCCCAACCAGCGGCCCATGTTCACCATCTTCAACACCGTGGGTTCCCTGCTGGGCATGGGCGTCATGCAGTTCATGATCCCGCTGGTCAAGGGTATGTACGACGTGAAGGACGCCGCGGGCAATGTGATCGTCTCCGGCTACTCCGACCCCACGGTGTTCCGCATCATCACCCCCATCGGCATCGCCATCTCCGTGTTCCTCACCATTCTGGCCATCATCGGCATCGCCGAGAAGGACAATCCCAAATATTACGGCATCGGCGGGGACAAGCAGGAAAAGGTGAAGATGTCCGAGTATGTGGAGATCATCCGGGACAACAAGCCCATGCAGCGGCTGATGGTGGCGGGCGCGGGGTGCAAGCTGGCCCTGGCCATCGCCACCAACACCACGGTTTTGTTAGCACTCTACGGAATCCTGATGGGCAATTACAACTCCCTGTACCTGCCCATGATGGTGCTGGGCTACGTGTGCGCGGTGCCCTTCTTCCTGCTCAGTATGCGCACCTCTCAGAAGCTGGGACAGCGGGCGTCCCTGGTGCGCTACGTCTCCGTAGCCCTGGGCTGCTACGTGGGCGTGCTGGCGCTGCTGCTGTTCAGCGACCACGGCACTCCGGCCCGTATGCTGTCCTTCCCCTTCCAGGGCGGCGGTGCCATCAACCTGTACACCATCCTGTTTATCATTTTCTTCGGTATCGGCTACGGCGCGTACTACGCCACAGCGGATATGCCCATTCCCATGGTGGCGGACTGCTCCGACTACGAGACCTACCGCTCCGGCAAGTACATACCGGGCATCATGGGTACCCTGTTCTCCCTGGTGGACAAGCTGGTGTCCTCCCTGGCCCAGACGCTGGTGGCGTTTATTTTCCTCATCTGCGCGGGCCTGCACGAACTGCCGGACGACGGTACGCCTTACTCCGGCGGCATCAAGGTGGCGGTGATCGTGATGTTCTGTATCATCCCCATGCTGGCCTGGGCGGCCACCCTGCTGGCCATGAAGGGCTACTCCCTGACTGGCGAGAAGATGAAGACCATCCAGGCGGTGAATGCCGCCCGGAAGGAGGCTGTTGCAGGCGGCATGAGCCTGGGGCAGGCCATGGAATCTATCACAGACGAAACAGTGGGCAAAAAATGATGAGATCACTTGGATAAATCAACAGCTCCACATTTTTTGAGGTGCTTACGCGCAATGCTGTAACAAAATATTTCTCAATCATTCGCCTCTGAAAACATGAAATAAAATGATACAGTATGTTGAAAAAGGGTGGCTTTTTGTCATTGTGGAACACACCCGAATCCCCTATTATTTATTGTAGGATTTGTACAAATCCAGGCTCTGATTGATTGTGACCGTCAAGTAAAATGACAGAGGGAGAGATTGTTATGGTAAAACGCACCAGAGTTAAAAACCCGGATGCCGTTACGCTGCGAGACTGTTTCGGCACCACCGCGCTGTCCACTGTAAATGGGCTTTGCACCGTGTTCATGTCCAGTCTATTCATGCAGTATATGACCGACTATGCGGGGCTGGGCGCCATGGGAGCCACGCTGGCCACATCGCTGCTCCTGTTCGCCCGCATCTTTGATGCGGTGGACGATCCGATTCAGGGATTTGTGATGGATCGCGGGAAGCGGACCAAGATCGGAAAATACAAGCCCTTCTTCCTCCTCAGCATCCTGCTGACCGGCATTGGCTGCATCCTCCTCTACTCGCTCCCGTCTGCCTTTGCGACAAAGCCGGTGCTGATTGTCGTGTGGGTCATCTTCTTCTACCTCATGTTCGACGTTGGCACGTCTTTCTACAAGGATAACCTCCTGTTTCGGACGATGACCAATGACCCCAATGAACGCTCCAAGCTGGTCATCGGCCCCCGGGTGTGGGCCATGATGCTGGGTGTTGTTACCTCCGCCTTTACGGCCGTGCTGGTTACGGTGAACGAAACGGTTGGGAACTATCACGACTCGTTTGCCATCCTGATCACCGTTATTGTTGGCGCGGCGATGGTGATTGCCCTGATCGGCTGGTTCTTGGTCAAGGAAAAGCACAGCGCGCAGGGAAATGAGGCAGAACCGGTAAAATTTAAGGACTTCTTCCTTCTGTTCAAAGAGAACAAGCCCATGGTGATCTATTATTTAAAGGGCATCTTTGCCGGCTTTATCTGGTCCCTCATTTTCGCCACCCCTGCGTACTACATCAAATGGGGCTTCTGTACTGACCTTGCCACCGGCGTCACCAACATGGAGCAGTATGGTGTCCTCAACGGCATTTCCTCCATGATGATGCTCATCCCGCTGCTGTTTGGCGCGGTCATTGGCCGCCCGATCCTGAAGCTCTTTAAGAATAACCCGATCAAAATGACCTGCTCCCTGCTGGTCATGCAGTCGGTGGGCGGCCTGATCCTGTTCATTGCCCAAATGACGGGGCTTCTGGCGAAAACTCCCGCGCTGTTCTTCATCACCATGTTCATCATGGCGGTGGGGGTGGGAACCGACTTTGTCCCCCAGTCCATGGTGGAGATGGAAATCATGGACTACAACATTTACAAAACCGGCAAGGATCGCTCCGCCCTGACCATGGTGGCCGGCGGCTTCATCGTCAAGGCTCAGGCGGCGCTTTCTGCGGCAATCATCGGCTCTGTGCTCATGGCGATCGGCTACAACGTAGACCCCGTCACCTCTGATTACCTGGGCGAGCTGTCGCAGATCCCCACCATGCTCAACTGGTTCATCGTCATTATGGGCCTGGTCCCCGCAATTCTCGGCGTGATATCCGCCCTGATCCTGCGTAAATACCCCATTAAGGAAGACGAGCGCAGGAAGATCCGCGAATGCCTCGATCAGCGCAACGCAGGATAAAGCTCAGTCCTCCGAATCGTGCCGGCGGTACTCCAACGGTGTGAGATGATACTCCCGCTGAAATACTTTGTAGAACTGCGTCCTGTTCTCGTATCCCAGCGATGCTGCGATCTGGCTGACCGGGAATTCCGTGTTCCTCAGCAGACGTGCAGCCTCAGCCAGCTGCACCTTCTGGCAATACGCTTTGAGGGTGTACCCGGTGTGCCTCTTGATGATGCGGGAGATATGCTCACAAGAGTAGTTGAGCGCCTCCGCAAGCTCAGTCCGGCGGATGACCCCGTGTTGTGCTTCGATCAGCTTCTTGGCCTGCTCCACGGCCATCAGCTCCCGGCTGTGCCCCAGCGAAACATGGGTGGCCTTATAGACATCGGGGCTTTCCAGCGCGGCAAACAGCCGAAGTAAAGAGGAATAGATGTCAAACTGATAGCCAATCCGCTTCACGGAAAATGCGCGGATCAGCTCCTGGGTCAGCTGCGGGATCGCGTCCGTCCCCAGAAGGGTAAAGTCCAGGTAGTCCTTTTTATAGGCGGCGCGCTCCGAAAGGTTGTCACTGAAAAACTGATTGAGGATGCTTTTGTACTGGAACGGCGGCGGAAATGATTTGGGCCACTGCGTCAGCAGCGCGGGGTCGATGCCGATGTAAACGATATCCGCGTTTGACATATCTGTTTCCCGGTGCATGGTATTTCGGTTGAGGAGGCAGAGGTTCCCCTGAGTATAGGCGGTCTCTGCCTCCTCAATCATGACCCGGACGTCCCCCCGCTGCACATACATCAGCTCGAAGAAGTTATGCTTGTGCATATAGGTTTCATGAAAGAACTCGCTTCTTGCCGGAGTGTGGACGCAAAAGGACCACGTATCCATATAGTTGGAAAACAGGTACTCCTGGGGCGTATGGATGCTGGTCACCACCGACAACGGAGAAAAATAGTCCCGCTCGGCCGTATGGTCGCGAAGATAGTTCGGGCCATGGCTGTCGGTTTGATCCCGCATCTCATCAATGCTGTCAAAATACAGATGTGTCATGTTTTCCATGCTAACGCCCCCTTGAGGGCAGTATACCACAAAAATGCGCGTTTTTAAAGGAGGAACCACCATTGAAACGGCAATGCTACAATCCCTATCTCCCCAGCTGGGAATACATCCCCGACGCTGAACCGAGGGTGTTCGGCGAGCGGCTGTACATCTATGGGAGCCATGACCTGTTTGGAGCCAAGGAATACTGCGAGGGCAATTACGTCTCCTGGTCGGCCCCGGTGGGCGACCTTTCCGACTGGCGGTACGAGGGCGTGATCTTCAAAAAAGAGGATACCCCGTGGAATCAGGAAAAGCTGTCCTACTATGCCCCGGATGTGGTGCGCGGCACGGATGGGCGGTATTATCTCTACTACTCCGTGGCCAATACGTCCATCACCTCCGTTGCCGTGTGCGACACCCCCGCGGGGAAATATCAGTATTTGGGCGACGTCCATTTCCCGGACGGGCGGGTTTATGGCTCAAAGCCGGAAGACTGGTTCGTGTTTGACCCCGCCGTACTGGTGGACGACGATGGACGTGTTTTCCTCTATGTGGGGAGCGGTCAGGCGTCAAACGGGAACTTTGGACACGAGATCAAAGGCCTGTTTGTGATGGAACTCGCGCCTGATATGCTGACCATCATCAGCGAGCCGACGATTATCATGCCGGCGGATTTTGACCCCAAGAAGCCAAACTATTGGGAGGGCCCCTCCATCCGCCACATCGGTGAGTGGTATTATCTGGTCTATCCGGCCACTAATATCACCGGCCTCAATTACGCCATGAGCCTGTTTCCCGACAAGGGTTTTGTCCACAAGGGGCCGATCCACTCCTCCAGCGATATCGGTTTGAACGGCAGAAAGCTCATGAACGCCGCCTATCCCATGGGCAACAGCCACGGCGGCATGGTGTGCGTCAACGGCCAATGGTACATATTTGACCACCGCACCACCAATGGAGTGAAAAAGAACCGGCAGGCCGTGGCTGAGCCCATTGAGATCCAGGAGGACGGCACGATTCAAATGGTGGAGGCCACAAGCTGTGGATTGAACGGCGGCCCCCTGAAGGGGATCGGGACCTATCCGGCCTACATTGCCTGCGTCCTTCATCACGCCGGGGTGTTTGGCATCCGCAACCCTATGGGCGGGCCTGAGATCACCCAGGACGGCCCGGACTATGAACCGCCGGAGCCAGAGGACGGCGAAGTGACGATGGACACGGAGCTTACCGCGCCAACGGCCTATGTCTCCAAAATGAAGAATGGCAGCGTCGCCGGGTTCCGATATTTTGACCTGGAAGAAACCACGCGCATCGACGTGACGGTTCGCGGCGGGGGCGGCGTACTGGAGCTTTTGCCCGGGGAAAAGGGTGTCGTCATAGCTTCCATTTCCATTGCCGCCGCGGACAAATGGACGGCTGCCGGCACGAAATTCAACGCCAAGCGGCTGGCGCTGGAAAGCCGCCGGCCCATCGGCTCCTGCCCCCTGTATTTTCGGTATAAGGGCAAAGGCGCCCTTGATATTTTGAACTTTACACTCGCATAACGAAGGAGGATAACCATGGACTGGACACCAATTTGGCATCAAGCCGCCGCCCCCGCATTCGCTATGGGCCTGTTGGCAGGGAAAAAGAAAACGGTGGTGTTTCATGTAACGCCCCAGGTTTCCGGCGAGAAGCTTCGGGTTCGTTTCTCAAATTACTATGGGAAGAAACCCTATGCCATCGGCGGACTGACGATATGGGCGCAGGGGAAGATGCACCCCGTCACGAGCGGCGGCAGCGGCTCCTTCTCTGTCCCCGTGGGGGAAAGCTGCTATTCTGACGAGATTCCGTTCCCGACGGCCCAGGGCGAGGAGCTGGAGATCAGGCTCTATTATGCGTCAAAGGTCATGGACAGCAATATGACCGAGGAGGCCGCCGTGGTCTACCCGGGCGATCACACCGGGGACAAGGAGCTTCCCCCGGCCCGCAGGGAGGGCTATAAGGAGCAGTACAACCTCTATGAAGCCGTTCCCGGGATGGATCAGATTGATGTGCTCACCGGCCAGCCGTCGAAGATCATCGCAGCCTTCGGGGACAGCATAACGGCCATGAACCGCTGGGTAAAACCGCTGCAAAAGCGCCTGTCCGACGCTTACGGTGGCAGGTACACGCTGATGAACGCCGGTATCGGCGGGAACTGCCTGCTCTATGATATTCCGGGGCTGATGGGGGCTTCCTATGGGGAAAAGGGGGTATCCCGTTTTGAACGCGATGTGCTCCGCTTTGACGGCCTCCACGGGGTGATCCTCGCGCTGGGCGTCAATGACGCGGCTTATTACTCCAAAAAGACAGAGGCAGTCATCTCCCTGGAAAAATACGCGTCTGCCGTAACAGACATCGTGGAGCGGCTCCACAAGATGGGCGTCCGGGTGTTTGCCCAAACCCTCCCGCCCCGCATCGGGTTTGTGAAAAAGGGCTATACCCCGGAGATGGAGACCCTGCGGGTCAGTATCAACGGATGGATCAGGGAAAGCACGATGTTCGACTACATATTTGACGCGGATGCCCTGCTGCGGGATCAGAACAATCCCTCGGTCACCGACGAGCGCTACCATCAGGGCGACCACCTGCACCCGAACCAGGCCGGCGGTATGCTGCTGGCACAGGCATACGATTTGAAACAGCTGACCGGGGAGGTGTAGGCATGGGCAAGAAGTATTTTACGCTCAGCTTCGATGATGGGCTGGAGCAGGACAAACGGGTGATCCGGCTGATGAAGCAATACGGGCTTAAAGGGACCTTCAACCTCAATGCCGGCCTGTTCGGCGCCCGCGGCGAGGTGAAGGGGATCGGAACCTTCTCTTTCCAGGACTGCCCCGAGGGGGTAACGCACAAATGGCCCTTCTCCTATGTGCGGCACAATCGAATCCCGCAGGACGAGGTTCTCCAGGTTTATGAGGGGATGGAAATTGCCACCCATGGCTTCCGGCATGAATCCCTGGGCGCTGTCAGCGAGGACGAAATGCGCGCGTCGGTGGACGCGGACAAGGCCGCCCTGGAGGGGCTCTTTGGCGCCCCCATCGTGGGCCATGCCTATGCGCAGGGCTCCACTTCGCCGGCAGTGCAGGCGTATCTGAAGGAACGGGGCTACCGGTATGCCAGAGCGGTGTTCCCCTCTGGCGGCTATGAGTTCCCCGAAGACCCGCTGAACTTCCGTCCCTCCACCTCCATCATTTTGAAGGACGCCATGAAGCTGGTGGAGCGCTTCAAGCGCGAGGAGGCCCAGGATCGGGACTTGCTGCTATACCTCTGGGCGCACAGCTATGAAATGGACTACGGAAAGGGCAATGCCAGCTGGGATGCCCTGGAACGGCTTTTTGAGGCCATCGCGGGGCGCAGCGATATCGTATACTGCACCAACAGCGAGGCATTCTCACATATTTGAGGGGGCGCAGACAGATGAAAAAACAAAACTTCAACACGGGCTGGCTGTTCAGTGCCGTGGGCGGGGAGCAGGCCATGAAGCCGGTCACGCTTCCCCATGACGCGATGCTGTACGAGAAACGCTCGAAGGATGCCGCTACGGCAGGGGCCTGCGGATATTTTCCCGGCGGCGCCTATGTCTATATCAGACGGCTTCCCGTGCCCGAGGAGTGGCGGGAGCAGTCCGCCGTCCTGGAATTTGAGGCGGTCTATCAAAACGCCCAGGTGTTCGTGAACGGCACCCTCGCCGCCGAGCAGCGGTACGGCTATATCAGCTTCTTTGTGGCGCTGGAGCAGTATCTGAAATACGGTGAGGAAAATGAGATAAAGGTGATCGCCGACAACTCGGCGGTGCCCAATTCCCGCTGGTATTCCGGAAGCGGGATATATCGGAACGTAAACCTTTTCCTTGGGGATCGGAACCATATCATCCCCGACGGCCTATTGATCTCCACCTCCGGGAACAACACGGCCCATGTGAAGGTGTCGGTCACCGGCGGCGACACGGTTCGGGTTTCCATCCTGGACGGCGAAAGCCTCGCGGCGCAGGCCGAGGTGCCGGTAAAGGACGGGACAGCTTCCGTGGACATCCCCGTTTCCCAGCCCCGGCTTTGGGACGCAGACCACCCCGAGCTGTATCTGTGCCGGACGGAGCTGCTGAAGGACGGCGAGGTGGTGGACACGGCGGAGGAGCGGTTTGGTTTCCGCACCCTCAGCTGGAGCGTCAAGGGCTTCTTCGTGAATGGGCAGGAGACGCTGCTTCGCGGCGCCTGCATCCACCACGACAACGGCATCCTGGGCGCGTGCTCCTTTGAAGCTGCTGAACTCCGCCGCGTCCGGCTGCTCAAGGAGGCCGGCTTCAACGCGATACGTTCCTCCCATAACCCGGCGTCCAAAGCCTTGCTGGATGCCTGTGACCAGCTGGGTATGTATGTCATGGATGAATTCTGCGACAACTGGCTGGTGCATAAAAACCCCTACGACTATGCGGACAAGGATTTCCGTGCGTGGTGGGAACGGGATCTCACTGCCATGGTGATCAAAAACTACAACCACCCCAGCGTAGTCATGAATTCCATCGGGAACGAGATCTCCGAGCTGGCCATCCCCGAGGGACAGGAGTACTGCAAAAAGCTGGCCGTCCTGGCCCGGAAGCTGGATCCGGGGAAAGCCGTGACCCTGGGTGTCAACCTGATGCTGTGCAGTATGTCGGCCAAGGGCGGCGGCATATACGGCGACAAAAAGGACGGGAAAGAGAACAAGAACGGCAGTCAGACCATGGATAATGTCCCTACCAGCGCGTTCTTCAATATGCTGATGAACATGGCCGGGGGGATGATTGAAAAAATGGCCGCCAAGCCCGCCGCGGATAATGCCACAAAGGTGTGCTTCTCCTACCTGGATATCGGCGGGTATAATTACGCCGCCTCCCGGTATGAGAAGGACGGCACACTTCATCCGGACCGGGTTATCGTTGGCTCCGAGACCCTGCCCAAAAACCTCTATCACAACTGGCAGCTGGTGAAAAAGCTCCCCTATGTCATCGGCGACTTCATGTGGACCGGCTGGGACTACCTGGGGGAGTCCGGCATCGGCACCGTCCGCTACAAAAGCTTCAAGAATCCCGGTCAGGACGCGCCTATCATTTCCGGCGGCTGCGGCGTGATCGACATCTGCGGAAAGCTCCGCCCCGAGGTGCAGTGGAACCGGCTGACCTGGGGACTGGATCACACCCCCGGTATCGGTGTGGAACCGTATACCCACGCCGGGGAGACGGGCTCTGTATCCATGTGGCGTGACACAGACGCGGTGGCAAGCTGGTCTTGGGCCGGCTGCGAGGGGAAGCGGAACAAGATCACCGTGTATTCCGACGGTGACACGGCGGAACTCATCATAAATGGGCGTTCCTATGGGAAGAAAAAGACAAAGGAGTATAAGGCCGTCTTCAAACACATTGCCTATGAGCCCGGAACGATCACCGCGATCAGCTATGACAGTGCCGGGAAAGAGCTGTCCCGCACCTCCATGAAGACTGCCGAGGGCGCCAGCGAACTGCGCGTGGCTGCTGATCGGAGCGCCTTGAAGGCGGGGACGCAGGATCTGGCTTATTTGAGCATCGACCTGACCGGCGCGGACGGGATCACAAAGTCTTCCGAGGACACCGCAGTTACGGTGGAGGTCAGCGGCGCCGGCGAGCTGCTGGCCCTTGGCTCTGCAAAGCCCAATATGGGGGAGAACTTCTTCTCCAATACCCATACCACCTATTATGGGAAAGCGCTGGCCGTTGTCCGCGCCGGAGACGCCCCTGGCGGGATCACGGTGACTGTGCGGGCAGATGGGATGCAGGCCAGGACGGTCGAACTGAACGCGATCTAAGCGGAGCAAAGAAGGGACGTTATGGACAAAAAAGAAACTGGCTTCTGGAACACCCCCCTCACCAGCTCGCTGGTGGGATCCCAGAGCGCAAAGCTGCCGGAAATGCTGCTGGGCTACTTCATCGGCCCCTTCGGGGCGCTGCTGTCCTCCGGCATCTTCACCAGCATCCTGCAAAACTACTTCACCGATGTGCTCAAGCTGGATTTGAGCTTCCTCACCGGGTTACAGCTGTTTTCCACCATCCTGATCGTGGCGGCCAACCTTGTGGTGGGCCAGCTTATTGAGCGCACAAAGGCCCTGGCGGGCAAGGCCCGGCCCTGGGTGCTGCTGTCTGCGCTGACGCTGAGCGCGGCCAGCGTGCTCATGTTCATCGTCCCCTTCCAGAGCCCCACGGCAAAAATGGTGTGGATCGCCATCGCCTATAATCTCTACTACGCGGTGGCCTATCCCATCTACAACACCGCCAACTCCACCCTGATCCCTGTGTCCACCCGGGACAGCAAACAGCGGGCCACCCTGGCTTCCTTCACCAACGTGGCGGGCCTGGGGGTCATGGGTGTGGGCTCCATGGTGTTCCCCATGCTGGTGTCCTTTGCCCTGAAGGAAAACCAGGGGCTTTGGTTCATGACCATGCTGGCTGTGGCAATATTCACCGCCCTGACCATCTTCCTCCAGTTCAAGTTCACCCGAGAGCGGGTCACGGAGGAGAGCATGGGCACAGCCGGCAGCGACGCCCAGGACAAAACGGCCACCCTGGGGGAACAGCTCAAGGCTGTGGCCAGCGAGAAGTGGTGGTGGATCACCATGATCTTTTACATGGGCTTCCAGTGGAGCGGGGCCATGAAGAACGGCTCCATGGCTTTCTTCTGCAAATGGGTGCTGGACAACACCTTCTTTGGCTCCGCCGACGCCTGGGGCGCGTCCCAATCCCTGCTGGCGGTGCTGGGGGCCATCCCCATGGCCGCTGCGGCGGCGGTGGTGGTTCCCCTGGCCAACAAGTTCGGCAAGCGTTTGGTTACCATGGCGGGCATGGCGCTAGGGGTGGCCGGCGGCGTCATCGCGGGGCTTGGCAACGGCCAGATCATCCCCGTGGCGGTGGGCGTGGCCCTGAAGTGCCTGGGCTCCGCCCCGGCGTGCTACCTGATTTTGGCCATGCTGGCGGACGTGATCGACCACATCGAATTTAAGAGCGGCATCCGCACAGACGGGCTTACCATGTCCATCTACAGCTCCATCATGGTGGCCGCCACCCCCATCTGCAACGCGATTTTCAGCGCCATCCTGAACGGTAGCGGCTATGCCCAGGGGGCCGGCGGGGCCCTGGGCACCGCGGGGCAGACCGCGGCCCAGGGAGCCATCACGGTGAGCTATATCTGGATCGAGACCATCGCCTACGCCCTGTGCGCGGTGCTGATGCTGCTGTGGACGGTGGAGAAAAACCTCCCCGAGGAGCAAAAGGCCATCGCGGAGCGCAAAAAGTGAGGGGGCGCGGCGTGAAAACAAAGCAGGCGCTCAACCCCTATCTCCCCAGCTGGGAGTATATCCCGGACGGCGAGCCCCATGTGTTTGAAAACCGGGTCTACGTCTACGGTTCCCACGACAGGTTCAACGCGCCCATCTTCTGCGTCAACGACTACGTGTGCTGGTCCGCCCCGGTGGACGACCTGTCCGACTGGCGGTATGAGGGCGTGATCTACCGCAAGAACCAGGATATGAACGATTCCTTCGGTGCCGCCCTCTCCGGCAGCAGCGTCTCCAGAATGTACAGAACACTCTGCCGGGAGCACTCGCAGTGGGCCGGGTCCCGGGTCTCCCGGGCCTCCGGGCAGACACATTGAGGATAGCCCACCTCATAGACCCGGCCCGGTTCAACGATTTCCGCGAAGAACGCGGCGGTGTCTCCGTATTTCCGGTACTGTTCATCCAGGGAACCGCCGCACTCCTGAAACTGTCCCATCTGTACGGGCAGAACTGTGTCCTTTACGCAGTGAATTGCTTTTTCCCGATAGTCCATCTCTCTCCTTACTTCATCGTCACCACGGTGACGCCGCTCTCACCCTCGCCGTAGACCCCCAGCCGGAAGCCCTTCACGGCC
>OFGA01002129.1_pt1 | contig 12592 bp, 15 predicted proteins | sample 1521471 | NCBI WGS metagenome assembly OFGA01 (sample SAMEA3504086, study PRJEB24116) | mouse gut metagenome | biome: mouse gut; feature: mouse-associated habitat; material: faeces | place: Denmark | collected 2011
GGCACTGATCTTGCTGATGTCCTCCGCAAACCATTCCTCTCCTTTCGGATGGTGCATCGCCTGATAGCTCCGGTTTGCATACTTGTCTATCTCGCAATGCCCCATGCATATAAATCCGGCCTGTTCCAGACCCAGCCGGAACAGGCCGATCCCTGAAAAGAAGTCTAAAAACGCATCCGCATCCTCCTGTCCGTATCATTCAAAGATCCATCTTCATGCCTTCATTTGTAAATCCATCCTCTAAACCTTCACCGTCCAATTCCGGCAGTGCTTCTTCCTCAGGAGATCCCATTTCCTGCTGTTTCTTTACTATGCCTGCAAAAATATCCAGCAGGCCGGGATGGGACTGTATCAGCCATTCCAGTTTAAGCCCACTGTCCGAGGGGCAGCCCATTCCTTCCGCCCATATCCTGTTTTCCCTGCTGATCCTCCCATCATACGATAGGTGCCTGATATTGTAAGCCAGCACAAAGCTGACGCGGTCAAGCCCAAACCTGCTGATGGCTTCTTCCGCACAGCCGTCTTTCAAGCTCCTCCCGTCATAATTTTCATCGATGGCTCTTGTAACTGCCTTTGCACATTCCTCATTTCGCCTGTATGATTCCCAATAGGCTTCTTCCATGCCAAGCTCCATCGCCTGATTGCGGGACAGTGTACAAACATATATCTTCCCATTCATCTATTTCCCTCCCTTCACCGCATATCCCGCCGCCTGTGGTATTTCACCCTGCTCGCATGCGGGCGTTTCAGCCTGGGACTGGCGTATTTTGCCGCCAGCCTGTACTTCCGTTTCTTTTTTCTGAATGCATTTTTCAATCTGCCGCCTCCCTCATCCTGATACATTTAATAGGTTACTTTTCACTTTAGAAATAGCTGTTTTCCAGCTTTTCCAGCAGTTCCTCGACGCTGCCCGTTTTCTCCGCCTCCATACGGAGAGCCGCTTCCAGCGTTTCTTCGGAAAGCCCGGTTGCGTCGAAACGCTCCCGCAGCTCGTCCGGCAGCCTGTCGAGGATGCTCCTCTGCCGGATGATGACTGCGCCCTCTTTGCAGAAGATTTCAATCGTATCTGCCGGGTCGATGCCAGCCTCATCCAGCAGGTCAGCCGTGACCAGCAGATCCAGCATTTCTCCTCCGCAATCTTCCTCCGCAAAGCCTTTCCTGATTTCTTCTTCCATTTTTCTGTTCATACTGCATTCCTCCTAAATATTTTTTATATGAAAAAAGCCATGCTGCTTTTTTGCCGCACCGCCTGTTCCACCATAATTCCAAAAAAACATTGCACAAAAATCGCATCGAAATTTTGTACAATGTTTTTTTCATAAAACTATTCAGTTTTCAAAAAGCCGTTTTCACCGTAAAAAGTCAAGAGGGTATACCTCAATCCTGCACGCCGCCTCGATCTCCTCCTGTGTGATCTCCTCCGGCTCCCAGAACCTTTCCTTATACTTCTCCATCTCCGCCTCGGTCAGCGAAGCCAGCTCCCCGTCCTCATTGCTGCCGCAGACGTAAAAATTGCCAACAATCACGTCGTCGCCGATCCTCCGGTTTCCCTCCAGCCCGATCAGCTTGCCCTCGTCATTCAGCAGGAGGCAGGCGCCATCGTCGTCTATATCCACAATGTCTATCAGCCCGCCGACCGCCTCCTGCATGGCCTGAAGGGTGTTTTTCAATAAAAATTCCTTCGGGTGCTCATGAGGTTCTACCATTAAAACCCTGATTTCACTTTCTTTTTTCATTTCGCATTCCTCCTTCTTCCTCTCCGAATCAAAAAAGGGCGGCACATCTTTTTTGTACCGCCCAAATCCCATTCAGAAATTTCCCTGTTTTTAGCCAATTTTCTTGCAATCTATATAAAAAGAAAAGCAGCTATAAAACAGGATTTCATTTGATTTTCCCTGTCATATATCTGCCTTTCGTTATTTTATAGGAAATATTTTATAAAATTTGTTTGAAAATTTTGTTACATATTTTTTCGCAAAAAGGGTTGTCAGAATTTATTCGCAAAATACTTTTTTGCCTCACTTCATTTCTGTCGCCATTTGCCACCCTTTGCCACGCTAAAGTGTTCGCCCGAAAACCGCTTTTTTCCGTCCTGCAGCAGGTGAAACCCCCAAAAAACGGCTCAAAAAAGTGTCATTTTTAGCTACACTTTTTGCCCTCAAAACCACATGATATAGCAAATATTTTTCGCTATTTTGCTATATCTTGTGTTTTCTTCGCTTTCTGCAGCAGAACTATAGCCTCAACGTGCACCGTATGTGGGAACATATCCATAAGCCTGACCCGCTTCACCTCATACCCTGTTTCCTGAAAGACCTGCAAATCTCTGGCGAGGGAAGTCGGCAGACAGGAAACGTAAATGATTTCCGGCGCACCAAACCCAATAATTTTGCCAATTGCTTTAGGGTGGATACCATCGCGCGGAGGGTCCACAATAATCAAATCAGGAGCATCCTCCAGTTCATCCACCTTTTGCAGTACATCGCCCGCAATAAAATTGCAGTTTTCAAGCCCGTTTCTTTTCGCGTTTTCGTTTGCAGCCTCTGCGGCTTCCGCCACAAGTTCAATCCCGATGACCTTTTTAGAGCCTGCTTTCGCCATAATCTGCCCGATTGTACCTGTCCCGCAGTAAAGGTCAAACACAGTTTTTTCCTGCACATTTCCAGCAAAATCTTTCACGATGCCATACAATTTTTCGGCTCCTGCGGAATTGGTCTGGAAGAAAGAGTAGGGAGAAATCTTAAATTCCAGCTCAAAGAGTTTTTCCATAAAGAAATTCTGTCCATAAAGCAGGTGCATTTCATCACTCTGCACTACATCTGCGATACTGTCGTTAATGGAATGGAGTATCCCGCAGATTTTTCCTTCCAGCGGGAGTTGCAGAAGCATATTCTTGAATTCTTCATCAGAAAAAGGAGTGTCAGACGAAGTGATGAGATGTACAAGAATTTCACCTGTTGCATGCCCTTTACGTACAACAAGATGGCGCAGGGAGCCGTCATGGCGCATCTTATGGTAAAAAGGGACATTCCTTTCCTGAAAAAACGCCAGAGAAGCTTCAATCAGCTTGAGGAAATCCCCATCAATGATATTGCAGTCCTGAAGAGTTACCACCTCATAGCGGCTCATGCGTTTTCTCATGCCCAATGCAAGGGGGCCGTCCCGTTCCTCATCGCCGAAGGAAAATTCGCATTTATTCCGATAGGCGCGTTCTGACGGGGCAGGGCAGAGCCCCTCCCAGCTTTCAATGCGGATACCGGCGTTTTCCAGAAGCCGTTTTACCTGTCGTTCCTTGAGCAGACATTCCTCATCATGGCGCAGGGTCTGATAGGTACACCCGCCGCAGAGCGTATAATGAGAACAGATTCCTTCCTGACGCTCCAGAGGAGAATGCTCCAAAATCTCATTCAGCTGAGCCTCTATGCCGCTGCTGCGTTTCTTGCAGACGGTCGCGCGCACCTTCTGCCCGGGTATGGTATTTTTTACAATGACACGTTCCCCGTCCAGAAAGCCATATGCCTTATTGGGGAAAAGCACGTCCTCAATGGTTAAAATGATTTCATCTTTTTTCTTCATGGTATCCTCCGGATATCAGGCTGTGGGGCATCGCCCGGAAGCCAATATTTTATGTATACAACGAGTGTTTTTCTTGTATTCAGTATTGTTCTATGCTATAATCTAACGTATGTGACCCCGCCGGGGGGCTGCCGGATTTTTCCGGAAAGAAACAGACGATGGCGGGGCATCCCAAATATACCAATTCGAACAGGAGTGTATACAGGAATGTCTGAGAAATTGGAAGTCGGCAGTATTGTTGAAGGAAAGGTCGTCCGCATCAAGCCCTTTGGCGCAATTGTTTCTCTGGGAAACACACAGGGGCTGGTGCATATCTCGCAGATTGCGAACAGCTTTGTGCAGGATATCAATGACCATGTCAAGGTTGGCGATGCTGTCAAGGTGAAAGTTCTTTCTATTGACGAGGAAAGCCATAAGATTGCGCTCTCTATCCGAGAGGCTCTTCCGAAGGAAGAACGCCGTCCTAAGGATAAGACCGAGTTTGGCGGTAAGTCTGGTTTCGGCGGAAAGCCTCATCGCCAGAATACTGACGCAAAATCCAGCCCGAATCCGGCAGGGGAATATTTCCGTCCGCAGTCCTCCGTCAGCCCTTCCTCGGATTTTGAGGAAAAGATGAAGGAATGGATGAAGCAGTCCAATGAAAGGCAGACCAGCCTGAACAAAAGGGCAAACAAACGCTCCTATTAAAGCAGCCTGACGAAAGGAGGGGCTGCCTGTGAGGTTACCCATCGGACTGTTTTTTGTGGCGGGGATATATCTTTTTGCCAGAGGTATTTTCGCGCTTTTTGGACAGACGCTGTTTTATACCCGGCGTTCTCTGGAGCAGATTGCGCCGGAGAACCTTTCCGATTATCTCAGGGAAATCGGAATCTGTCATATGGCGGCAGGCGCGCTGTTTGTAGGGAAAGCGGTGCTGGATGTCGCGTTTCCGGGGAACAGGCCCATATCCATCGGCTTCCTGATTCTTCTGGTGGTATGCCTGATTTTTCTGGTAAAAACGAACGAAAAATTTATAAAAAAATAATGCGTGCGGCGCATAAAACAGGGACAGGGAAAGCCTTGCGGAAACAAGGGCTTTTCCCTGTCCTTTTTCATGACGTGATACGTCTTGAAACGTTTCTTATTTTGCCAGAATCAGCTTCGTCAGTTCAACAGGCTCCACGATTGCGCCGTCCTTATACACGCGCATATTGCCGGAGGCGATTTCGTCAATCAGGATTACCTCGTTGTTGTTGTAGCCGAATTCAAACTTGATATCATACAAATCCAGGCCTTTTTTTGCCAGCACATCTGCAACGATTTTTGTAATCTTCAGTGTCTGCTCCTTCATGCTGTCATACATTTCGCCGCTCATAACACCCAGCGCAGCAAGACCGTCCTTTGTAACCAGCGGGTCGCCCTTTGCATCGTCCTTGAAAGTAGTTTCTACATAGCCGCCTTCCAGAACAGTACCGTCTGCGATATATTCACCGTAGCGGCGGATGAAGCTGCCTGTTGCTTTCAGACGGCAGATGACCTCAAGACCATGACCGAAAACAGTCGCGGGCAGGACTTCCATTGTGGCGTTGTTCAAATCTGCGGAAACATAGTGTGTTTTTACGCCTGCTTCTTTCAGCACCTCGAAGAAAAGTATGGAGGTTTCCAGGTTTGCGCGGCCGATACCCTCAATCGTCAGGCCAACGGTGTTTTCGCCCGGGTCGAATACGCCGTCCTTGCCGGTGCAGTCGTCCTTGAATTTCAGCAGCACATTGCCGTTTTCCAGTTTGTAAACGTCTTTTGTTTTTCCCTGATAAATTTTTTCCATTTTTATCCTTCCTTTCTTTTGTCATGTAAAGATTCAAGACCCCGGGAACCCTGCCCCAGACACTGAAAAGCCGTGGGACGCTGTCCCGCACCCTGCAAGGGGGTTCACCCTTTGACCCGCTTTCAGACGCACAGGTACGTCCGGAGGTATAAACATCAGTAAATCTTCCCGGACGCATGGAATGCGGCTGACAGCAAAGTTTGGGGTCGAGCCCTTTTCAAAGGGCTTGAAGGGGTGCTGGGGACAGAGTCCCCAGGGTCTTTGGCCTTTACCTTCACACCACTACATCTTTCGCGTCGCCCCAAACGTGCTCCAGCCCGTAAAAGGCGCGCTCCTCCTTATTGAACAAATGCACCAGCATATTGCCGAAGTCCAACAGTATCCATGTGCCACTGCTGTATCCCTCGGAATGATGCAGCTTTACACCTGCCGCGAACAGCTTCTGTTCCACTTCGTCAGCCATTGCCCGCAGATGGTTCACATTTTTCCCGCTGGCAATCACAAAACAGTCCGCGATATTGGAAAGCCCGCGCAGGTCCAGCATACGGATATCCTCTGCGAGCTTATCCTCCAGCGCGTCCTGCACGATTTTTGCTGCGTCCATAGCGTCTGTACTCATCGGTTTCCTCCTTTGTTATCTGTTTTTATAATATTCCAAAGCCTCCAGAGAGAGCGGGTGCAGCAGTCTGCCGCGCTGTTTTACGAAAGCAATTGTTTCTTCCAGAATATAGCGCATTGCCATATCCAAATCCAGATACGCCAAACGACGTGCCTCCTCCAGCCCCTCGAACTTTTCTCTGTTTGGCTCAATATAATCCGCAATAAATATAATTTTTTCCAGCAGCGACATATCTGCCCGCCCCGTAGTATGGTAACGGATTGCATCGAGTATTTCCTCGTCTGTCACAAGATATTCCCGCCTTGCGACTTCAGCCCCCAGAAACGGATGAATCAGGTCTGTCTGCCGCTCCATCACATCGTCCAGCTTTACCTTATATTCCCGGCAGAACCGCAGCCGCATTTCCTCGGGGTAATCCTTTGCGCAGTCATGCAGCAGTCCTGCCGCCTGTGCTTTCTGCTGGTCCTTCTGCGTGCCGTATATTTCCGCCAGCTTTACGGCTTCCTCTGCTACGCCCATAGTGTGGATATACCGTTTGACGGAAAGGGCAGACTGCAATTTCTCCCGCATGGTTTCAATCGGCAGCATGAATTTCACCTCGTCTTTTTCCATATTCTGATATAACTTGAATTTATGGATATAATCTTCCACCTCCTGCGGCAGAAGGTACTTGATGGGTTCGCCCTTGCGCGCCCGCTCCCGTATATCGGAGGAGGAGATTGCCAGCGCCGGCACTTCCATATAATGGATACGGCTGGCAAATTTTTCGCGTATCTCACCGATTTCCTCAAACATCTGGTTTTTCCGATAGCCGGGACGCGTAACCGCGACAAAATCGCAGAGCGTCAGCAGACGTTCCGGCTCCTTCCAGCTCATAATCTGGTGGATAGCGTCCGCGCCTGTGATAAAATACAGCCGCACATCAGGGCGGCAGATTTTTTTCAGAGCTTCAATGGTATCAATGGTATAGGTAATCCCCGGACGGCCGATTTCTATGCGGGATACGTCAAAATTCTCGTTCCGCATGGTTGCCAGAACAGTCATCAGATAGCGGTGCTCATTATGTGTGACCTGCTTATCTGTTTTATGCGCCGGACGTCCTGTAGGGATAAAGACGACCCTGTCCACCTTGAAGCGGTGGCGGACGGCTTCGGCAGTGACAAGATGTCCGTTATGAATGGGGTCGAATGTGCCGCCCATGATGGCAATGCTTTTGCAGTCCTGAAAATCCGTAATCTCGTTCCGCATTATACATTCCTCTGTCCGTCAGCCTTTTTTGCCTTCGGCAGTTCAATTACAGGCTTTTTTGCCGGACGATACAGAACGAATTTACTGCCGATGACCTGTACAATTTCCGCGCCTGTCCTGCTTGCCAGAAGCTCCGCCGCCTCTGCCGTACCAAGCATGTTATTGTCCAGTACGTTTATTTTTACCAGTTCACGCGCTTCTAAAGCGTTATGCACAGTATCCCGCAGTTCAGGGGTCACGCCGTTTTTGCCAACCTGAAAAATTGCGTCCAGCCCATTTGCCATGCCCCTCAGGAAAGCTCTTTGCTTGCTTGTCAACATAATTTCCTCCGTCTGCTGTCCGATACAGCTCGTCCTTTTTTCTGCAATCCCTATCATAGCATAGAAGCCTCCCGTTTGCAATGAAAACAGAAAAACTCCTTGAAAATCGCGTTTTTCCACAGAATCAGCTGTAAAAATCTTCAAGTTTTTTACAATCCCGCCGTTTTTTTGTGCCGGAAAAAGCGTTTTGCCGCCGCATCGGCAGGGTATGGCAGAAATTTTGCCAAAAGGGGCTTAAATATTGGCAATGGCTTAAATCATGGTAATATGCCATAATCATAATGAAACGAAACAGGCAAATTTCATTATAATGACACAATTGGCAGCAAAAGGAGGATTCTATGATTACCTATGAAAAACTTTGGCAGACAATGAAGGAAAGAAATATTACCACCTATCATCTGATTACCTATCACAACATCAGCCGGGGGCTGATTTCAAGACTGAAAAAGGGCGAGGCGATGACAACGAATACGCTCAACAATCTTTGCAATATTCTGGACTGCGATGTAACAGATATTTTGACCTACACGAAGGATACCCCGACGGAACAAGAGGAGCAGACAACACAGCAATGAACCCGGGTGCATCAAACGGGTGCGAAAGCACGCGGATGCTCCGGAAAGGCTGGAGGGCGGATAACAGGGCTTGCGGAATTTGCCGAAAAGGATTATACTGGGGGCAGCAGAACACACTGCGGGAAACAGATTTGAATTTTTTAGAATGAAAGATACGCAGAGGAAAGGCGGTTTCATATGAAAAATATATTAGTGGCACAGTCGGGCGGCCCGTCCGCGGCAATCAACGCAACGCTTTGCGGTGTTGTGGAAGAGGCATTGGCGGACAGAAACATTGACCGTATTTATGGCGCAAAAAACGGCATCATGGGCGTATTGTCCGAGCATCTGATAGAGCTGAATGATGTCCTGTCAAATCCGGAAACCCTTCAGCTGCTCTGTCAGACGCCGTCTTCCGCGCTGGGCTCCTGCCGTATGAAGCTGTCCCATTGGGAGGAAAGTACATTTGAATATGAAAAGACGATTCAGATTTTCCGAAAATACAACATCGGCTATTTCATTTATATCGGCGGGAATGACTCGATGGATACGGTGTATAAGCTGGCGGAATACTGCCGTATGAAAAAAATCGACGATATCTGCATTGTTGGGGCGCCGAAAACGATTGACAATGACCTTGTAGAAACAGACCATTGCCCGGGCTTTGGCTCTGCCGCGAAATATATTGCCGCGACATTTTCCGAAATTGCCTGCGACTGCAATGTCTACGCACTGCCTTCCATTACGATTGTGGAGGTTATGGGACGCGACGCGGGCTGGCTGACTGCGGCTTCGGCTCTGGGGCGGCTGAACGGCAGCGGCGCGCCGGACCTGATTTATCTCTGTGAGCGTCCGTTTGATGTTGACCAGTTTTTGACCGATGTGCGGGAAAAAATGGCGGAAAAGCATTCTATCATCATTGCGGTCAGCGAAGGGCTGCGCAATGAGGAGGGCGATTATGTGACGAATACGCTGAAGGATCGCGCGGTAGATGCGTTTGGGCATAAAATTCTGGCGGGCGCGTCCCGTTTCCTGGAGGAAATACTGCGGCAGGAAATCGGCTGCAAAGTCAGGAGCATAGAGTTGAACGTCATGCAGCGGTGCGCATCGCATCTGGCGTCTGCGGCAGATATCCATGAGGCGAGGCTGATTGGCATGGCGGCGGCGGATTATGCTATTTCCGGCGGCAGCGGCAAAATGGCGTGCCTGCAGCGTGTTTCCACAAATCCTTACCGTTTTACGGTGGATTTTGTGGATATCACGAAAATTGCAAACCGTGTGAAAACAGTTCCGGAGGAATGGATTAACGAAGCGGGGAACGATGTTACGCAGGAGATGATTGATTATCTTCTGCCGTTGATACAGGGCGAGATGCCCTGTACTTATAAAAATGGCGTTCCAGTACATCTGCGGCTGTACTGAGCAATTGAAATTTTCCGAATACAGAAATGGCAAGGGCGGCGGGAACGCCGCTTTTTGTGTGCGCAAATTCTGCGGCTTCGGGTGTATTCTGTATATTTTTCCTCTTTTTGGACATACTTCCCCCAAAGGAGGGCGGCAGCATGAGAAAAGCAGGAGCGGTACTGGTGTTGGGCTTGTGCAGCTTTTTGGTGTTCCTTGTGATTGGCTACCAGCATACTGTAAAAACACAGGAGGAACAGCAGGCAGCAGCCCCGCGCCTTTATGAGCCGGCGGAGCGGACAATAAACGAGCGCATAACCATCAGTGCGGACACAAAAATGATATACCAGTATTTTTATACCAATGACAGGGTCACAAAAGAGCAGACAGAAGCCGCCCCCGTTTTTTTGCAGGGGCTGGACAGGGAGGAGCTGCAAAGCGTATATAATGGCTGGCAGATGATGCTTTTTTCCCCGGAAAAAGTCATTTTGCGATGCAATATTGAAGGAAAAAGCAGTGAAAGCTATATCATTGGTGAGGACGGCGGCTATCTCGCCATATTTTATGAGGACGGACAGAAGGCAATCCATTTGCAGGAACGTACAGAAATACCCCTGACCGCACTGCCGGAGGGCGAAGCCTTGCAGATTCGCGAAGGGCTGCGCGTGACAGGTGAAGAAAACCTTGCCAGGCTGCTGGCGGATTTCATGAGCTGATTTGCTGCGGGGGGCGGCTTTTGTTTGACATCGCGGCGGCGGCATATTATAATGGTGGAAACAGCGGAAAACGCCTGTACTGTGCGCAAAAACAGACGGGCGTGCTTTTCCGCGTATTTTGGAAAAATAAGACAAACCTCAGGGTGGTGTAGGAACGATGGCAGAACATTTCGAGATGGGGCTGAAAATGAGCGAGGACGAATTTCGGGCTCAGGCGGTATACAGTGATGAAACGAAGCAGTTCCGCGTACCGGCGGAGCCTTCCTCAGCGGACAGCGTGGAAATTTCCATACGGGTCGGGAAAGGCTGCTTTACAGCCATTTTTTTATGCACGTCAGAACGTGAGTTTTTTATGGAAAAAATAAGGGAGGATGGCGTTTTTGCATATTACCGCACCGTTCTTCCGCCCGCAAAGGAAAAGACAGCCTATTTCTTCCGCCTGCAATATGGCGACCAGTATGGATTTTATACGAAATATGGATATTTCCATGAATACCGTACAGATGGCTGGTTTGAGATTCTGCGGGACTATAAAACGCCGGACTGGGCAAAGGGCGCAGTTATGTACCAGATTTACCCGGACCGTTTCTGCAACGGGGATAAAAGCAATGATGTGCAGACGGGCGAGTATACATATCTGGGGCGGACGGTTGAGCGCGTGGAGGACTGGGATTCCCTGCCGGAGCCGACGGATATTCACCGCTTTTACGGCGGAGATTTGCAGGGGATAATGGATAAGCTGGATTATTTGCAGGAACTGGGCATTGAAGCGTTATACCTGAATCCGATTTTTGTTTCCCCGAGCAACCATAAATATGATATACAGGATTATGACCATATTGACCCGCACTTTGGCAGAATCGTGCGCGAGAAAATTTCTCCGGAAAATGCGGGGACGGATAATGCCCTTTATATTGCGCGGACGACAGATTTGGTAAATCTGGAGGCGTCTGACGCGCTGTTTGCCGAGCTTGTGCAGGCGGCACATGAACGGGGGATACGCGTGATTATAGACGGTGTATTCAACCATTGCGGCGCATTCCATAAATGGCTGGACAGAGAAAACCTCTATGGTGAGGAAGGGAAGGGCGCGTATCTGCATGCAAAAAGTCCCTACCGCAATTATTTTTACTGGCAGGAGGGCAACAATTACGATGGATGGTGGGGGCACGCCAACCACCCAAAGCTGAACGCGGAAGGCTCTATTGCGCTGCGGAACGCTTTGATTGCCATTGGCAGAAAATGGGTTTCCCCGCCGTATAATGCGGACGGCTGGCGGCTGGACGTTGCGGCGGATTTAGGCAGAACGGCGGATTTCAACCATCGGTTCTGGTCTGTGTTCCGCAAGGCGGTCAAAGATGTTTCGCAGGATAAGCTGATTCTGGCGGAGCATTATGGAGACGCGTCATCATGGCTTCAGGGTGACCAGTGGGACAGCATCATGAACTATGACGCATTCATGGAGCCTTTGACATGGTTCTTGACGGGTGTTTCCAAGCACAGTACGGAACGCAGGGATGACTTATATAACAATGCCGACGCATTCTGGGGCGGTATGATTTACCAGATGGGCCGCCTTCCGGCTCAGGCAATACAGGTTTCCATGAACGAGCTTTCCAATCACGACCACTCCCGTTTTCTGACGCGGACAAACCGCCGGACGGGACGGCTGGAAAACGAAGGAGCGGAGGCCGCGGGAGAAAATGTGGATAAGGCAGTCATGCGGGAAGCGGTGCTGTTCCAGATGACATGGCCCGGCGCGCCTACGGTGTATTATGGGGACGAGGCCGGAATGGTCGGCTGGACAGACCCGGACAACCGCCGTACCTACCCTTGGGGCAAGGAGGACGATGCGCTGATTGCGTTCCACAAAAAATTGATTTCCCTGCGGAAGGAGCATCAGACACTTCGTTCCGGCTCTCTGCGCCCTCTGTACGGCGGATATGGCGTGATTGCTTACGGCCGCTTTGATGAAGCAGGGAATTATGTTGTCGCGCTGAACAACTCGGACGAAGGACAGGTAGTATCCATACCGGTCTGGCTCTGCGGAGTCGCGCCGGAAAGCTGCCTGCATATCCTTGTGCAGAGCAACCGCTCAGGGTTCGATGATTTCCCAGTGCCGTATCCTGTGATGCATGGCATGATGGAAACGATTATGCCGCCGAAAAGCTGCATGGTCTGGAAGGAAGTGCGGGATGACAAACAATATCATATTTGAGGACGCCAGCATACTTGCGGCAGTGAAGCCGCAGGGTATGCCCGCCCAGCCGGATTTGAAGGGCGACCGCAGTTTTCTGGAGGAGATGGAGGCATACACGGGGCAGCCGCTCGGCTTGCTGCACAGGCTGGAC
>OFGA01002134.1_pt1 | contig 12580 bp, 12 predicted proteins | sample 1521471 | NCBI WGS metagenome assembly OFGA01 (sample SAMEA3504086, study PRJEB24116) | mouse gut metagenome | biome: mouse gut; feature: mouse-associated habitat; material: faeces | place: Denmark | collected 2011
AGACAGGGGAAGGATGGTTCCTCACCGGGGAAATGGTAGAACTGATTCAGGAAGGGGTACCGAACATTGTATGTACCCAGCCCTTCGGATGCCTGCCCAACCATGTGGTGGGAAAAGGTGTCATCAAAGCGCTGAGAAAAGCCTATCCGGAATCTAACATCGTGGCCATCGACTATGACCCGGGAGCCAGTGAGGTAAACCAGCTTAACAGAATCAAACTGATGCTGACCACGGCGCAGAAAAATCTTGTAAAAAAACAGCGCAGTTGAGCAAAAATTTCTGAATGCGACAGCCCCTTGTAAGTAACGTTCATGTATAAGACAGAAAGCCGCATTTGCCTATACCGAAAACAGGCAAATGCGGCTTTCTCTTTTCCTTATCTGTCAAAGCTGCAATCGTCGAAACCACTGTTAACATATTGCTCCTGGTTCCAAAATGCCCTTATGATTCTGCTATACTATCCATCGTGTCAAACATCAATCCTATGCAGAACCGCTCCCCCTCCTGCCGCACTTGGCAGCTGCCGCCCATCTTCCTCATCATGCTGCCGATGCTCTGTATACCGATGCCTGTACTCTCCGCCTTCCCGCCGTCCCGGCGCAGGGCATTCTCAAATGAGAACCCCACAAGCTTCCCCTCCTGCGCTGACCGGACCGCCACCGGCTCCCCGGGATCTGCGTACTTAACGATATTGGAAGCTACATTGTCCATGACCCGGGCCAAGTAGTCGGTACAGATCTGCACTTTGCACCGGGGCCATTCCAGCCGGGCCTCCACCCGGAATCCCCTCTGTTCCAGATAACTGCACAGTTCAGAGACCTGATCGTAAAACAGCACCTGGAACCACTCCGGCTCCTCCAGGACCACAGGCGTCTCCCCTGTCACCAGGGAATACTCGAAGAGATGGTCTGTAAGCTGCTTCATCCTGCCAGCTTTCCGCTCTATCTTCTCCAGATAGCTTTTCAGCTGCTCCTCGCCTTTGTATTTCCCCTTTTTCAGGATTTCCGTGTAAAGCATGATGGACGTCACCGGCGTCCTCAGGTCATGGGACATTTCCGTCACGATCCGCTGGTTCTCCCGCATCATCTGCGTCTCCCTGTCAATCAGGCCGAGGAAGGACACCCGCATGCCCTCCAGCCCCTCCGCCAGGGTCCCCAGCTCATCCTTTCCCCGCACCGTGATCCCATAATCCAGGCTGCCGCTCTCCAGTATCTTGATTTCATTGCTCAGCAGGGAGATGTACTTCATCTTCGTGCGGATGCCCAGCAGGGAAATGGCCAGGAACACCAGCATGGACAGCGAAAGCGCGCCCAGCATGACGTAATTGTAGAACTGATAGGCATAATTCCCCCAGATGTTCACCTTGGCCTCACCGTCCGCCAATGTGATGGGGTAATAATTCTCCCACTCATACCCGTAGGCCTCTACGTCCTCTTCCCACATCTCCTGTTCCAGATACTCGGAGTCGAAGAGGATTTTTCCATCCTTATAGATGCAGAGGGTAATCAGCTTCTGCGCTTTCACCCAGGCGCGCAGAATGCCCATGTCTCCGGAAGCCAGTCCGTTCCTGTCTATATAGCGCTGCAGGCTGTCCACATAGGACTGATCCCTTTTTCTGATATACTCTGAATCATAGCAGTGCTGCTCCACTGCATATTCTCCTGCCCGGTTCAGACCCCAGAAGACCAGGAGCGCAGTGGCTGCCGCCGCGGCGAGCAGCAGCAGCAGTTGGAAATACATCGATTTTGTCTTACTGGCTATCCACGTCAAATTTGTACCCCTTTCCCCATACCGTCCTGATAATTCTGGGATTCTGCGGGTCTTTCTCTATCTTCACCCGCAGCTTCCGGATATGGACCATAACCGTGCCGTTGCAGGAATAGAAATATGGCTCGTTCCACACGCTCTCATACAGGTTCTGGGCAGAGAATATCTTCCTGGGGTGCTGCATCATCAACAGCAGCATATGGTATTCGATATCCGACAATTCCCTGGTCTGGCCGCCTACGAAGACCTCGTTGAACTCCTCATGTATCCTGATTCCGCCCATCTCCAGGTAAGGTTCTTTCCCCTTGCTGCCCCCTGATACCTTCCCCATGTACACATGGTACCGTCGCAGCAGGGCCTTCACCCTGCCCAAGAGCTCCGCATAGGAAAAGGGTTTGGCCAGATAGTCGTCCCCGCCTGCCATCAGTCCTATCAGCTTGTCGGATTCCTGGGCCTTGGCTGTCAGGAACAGCACCGGCACATTGGATACTTTCCTTATCTCCTCGCAGGTCCGCAGCCCTGACATGCCGGGCATCATCACGTCCAGTATGACCAGGTCGGTCTCTTCCTTCAGCTGTTCCAGCCCCTTCTTTCCGTTTTCCGCTTCCTCCACTTCATAGTTCTCGCTTTCTAAAAGGATGCGCACGCCCTCGCGGATATCCGCATCGTCCTCAATAATCAATACATGCTCTCTGTCCATGCTCTGTCCCCCATTTTGCATTTCAATCCATGCAGCAATCCATACTGACTGAAGCCGTCTTCATGTCTCCGCCAAAATGCTCTTCTAAATTATCCATCATAGTAAAGATACCAAATTTCCGCTGCCCTGTAAATATGGGAATTCCGTCCTCAGCCTTTTTACGTTTCCGCCATTTCCCATATGCCGAAAGCAGGCTGCACGTTTCCCGGCAGCCCCATATCCCTTCGCAATCTTTTCATGATTGGCGTTCTGCTGGCCTGTGCTCTTTTTTCCCGCTTCGGCGCTCTTTGTGGCCACTGTTTTTTCCATTCCTATGTCTGCTATCCTGTTGCTCATTGCAATCCCTCCTGTTGCGTTTTTAAGTGGTAAAGCTGTCAACTGTTCTCGCTTACATACAGGCTGACCCTGCTCTGTATCTGTCTGGCGATGTCCTCCAGGCTCCTGTCCCCGGAGAAATATCCGGCGGCCTCTTCGGTGACGATCTTCGTGATGTTCTCATCCTGGTAGCTCACGGAATCGGTGGCGTTGTACAGTTCCATGAAACGGTCGTAGTCCTCCTGGACGGGCCTGGGAAGTTCTATCTCCACGGAATCCGAAATCCAAATATTCCCCAGCGGCAGTGGGATGGGGTTCCCATTCCCATCCAGAACCCGCTTTCCCTCCTCGTCCACCTGGTACTGGGGTTCTATGGACTTTTTGACCACAAAGTCGAAATCCTTCCGGTTGGTGGGCATCATGTCGGAGGAACTGTTCTCCTCGTTCAGCCTGGGCAGGAGGATCTGCCGCATGAATGTCCATGCCCCCTCCTTGTCCCTGCATTTGCCGGACATGGCCACACCGGTGCTGTGGATGAATGTGCTCCCTGTGCTGCCGTCCTCCCTGGGATAGCCCACGAAGGAAATATCTCCGCCGAAGGCCGCCTTGTACTCCTGGTAAGTCCAACCCATGTCATACAGCGTAATCTGGGCAAGCATCTGCTTTTTGTTCAGCATACGGGAGCTGTCGCTCTCATAGCCCCCATCTTCCTGGTCCTGCTGCAGCTCATCGCTGCCGGGGAAGCCGGCGCAGAATTCCAGCAGCGCCTTGAAGCCGTCGCTGTCGAAGCTGCATTTCCCTTTCGTCCAGTCCACGAAGCTGTCCATGCTCTGGTACAGTACGGTCTGCAGCATGCTTTCCCTGGTGTCATACATCCCGAAGACAGCGCAGCCCTCCGGCATCTTCCCTTTGGCTTCTTTCAAGTCTCCCAGCGTCCAGCTCATGCGGTCTCCCACCACCTCCTTTGCTCCCACCACAGTCTGGATGCCGAAGGATTCGAATATCTGGTACAGCTTTCCGTCCTGTTCCGCCGCCCTGAACACTTTCTCCATGAGCCTTTCCCGACCGATGTCGCTGTCCTTTTCAATGTACGGCCACAGATCCTCCAGGAACCCTTTGGCCCCGTACTGCCGTATGGGCAGCGCCCCCGTGTCCAGGATGTCCGGCCCGTTCCCTGCCATCATGTCCAGGTTGAGCCTGTTAATCCCCGCGGCATTGTCATCGCCGGTATTCAGCTGGCTGTAGTCCCTGATCTGGATACGGTACTTGTCATTGGACTTGTTGAAATCAATGATCTTCTTTCGCATGTCCCAGCTCAGGCCCACAGTGGCATAGGTCAATATGGTCTTCTCCGGCAGGGACGACCTGGGGACGGGCGTCATCATCACCAGCTCATGCTTTGCCCTGTCGTTCTCCCACTTCCGGCTGACTGCCGCCACCCTGCCGTCCTCCAGCGGGAAGAAGAGGCTTATCTCGTCCTGGCTGATGTCGGCATCCACCCAGGAAAACAGCTTCTCCCCCTCCTGGGCGCCTGCCCTGCGGCCATATACGGTGTCCCCGTTCTGGTAATAGAAGAGGTAGTCTCCGCTGCCGGACAGGATGCTGTAGGCATTCAGGGGCATGGGATACTCCGTCCCAAATCCCTTCTTTTTGGGGTCTATGGTCTTCAGCACATTGTCCGATGTCTGAGCGGCGTCATTGTAGGTGGAGCAGGCCATGCCCATGGTGCCGTCCCCCAGAAGGGTCAGGCCGCCGGTCATGTTCTCGCCCTCCACCGTGAAGAGTACCTGGAGCTGCGGGCTTAAGGCGAATATCTTCTTCTCCGTGACGGCGTAGACATTCCCCTCCCGGTCGAAGGCGGTGCTGTATATGGCATCCACGTTCAGCTTCCGGGCCAGGCCGCTGATGTCCACGCGGTTCAGCTCCTTTCCCTCCCCGTCCAGATGCCGCCGGATTACGGTCTCCCGGACTTCGCTCTGATACTGCCATTTGTCGTCGGTCTCCTCGTTGAAGCCCTCGGGGAGTTGGAAAGTGTAGCTGTAAATGTTCTCCGTGACCCACAAGCTGCCATCCGCTCCCATGGAAACCTCCTGAATGCTCACGCTTCCCTCCGCGCCCTCCGGAAGGGGCGTGGGCTGATAGTCCTTCAGTTCCGCCGCCTCCCCGCCCTCCAGCGGGATTCTGTAAAGACGGCATGCCGGTCTAGTTCCATCGCCGGCCTCGCTGCGGCCTGCGGAAACCGCTTCGTTCACATTGGCGGCCAGGTATAGGTTCCGGCTGTCCGCGCATCCGGCGCTTATTCCCTCCGCCGGGAACTTAAGCTCCGTGAACTTAGGCATGTATACCGTCCCAGACAGCTGTTCCCCTTCTCCCTGCTCCCTGCCGCAGCCCGTCAGCACCAGAGCCAGAACTACCGCCAGCAGCGCGGCCTTTTTTCCTGCTTTCCATCTATGCCACATCCTTCACTACCTCCTTACATTCATTCTTTTATGATTACATTCTATTTCCCATTCCTTAACAAATCCTGGTTGGATTCCTTAATGAATCTAAATCCTCTCCGGCCTGCTGCCCCGGGTTCATTAGCAGCCGTTCCCTGTCTGCCCGCAATCGAATAAGGGAATTTAATCCCCCTCTTAGTCGAGTAAGTAAGAGAAATTTCACCTCAAACTTCTCACAGAACCGTACGTGAAAGTCTCCTTCCTATAATGTCAAGCCCAAATTGGTTCTTTCCATTGTTTGTTGATATGTTCAATTTGTGGGAGAATCATAACCGCAATATCACAGTTTTCGGGCGAAAATGAATTATCATTTCAAGTAAGCCTGGAAAGAACCTGGATTTTTCTCCTGTATTTTTCAAAGAAGCCTTCACATACGTACAAACTTTCCCTGCACAGAGACTGGCAGCACATATAATACGCTGTAACAGGCGCTATTTTTCAGGTACTGTTCACGGGGAATTTCGCTGATAACTGGTCGTTGTTCCCGTAATATTTATCACCATATATTTCACAGGGATGCGATAAACGCCGCTTCTCCATGTCAGTCAGGGTACACCTGCCTACCGTTTACACTTTCACCGCAGAAAACCTCTCTTTTTCGTGCATGAACGGAGTGGTTTTTGCACAAAATATGTGGTATCATTTGACCATGCCAAGAAAAAGGCAGCCGGCATCCATCCTTTGGGAAACGTCCTGTATCCCATGGTATCTGAAAACCGGCGGAAGAATGAGAGGATATTTATCATGGAATGGATAAAAAGACTGAACGAGTCCATAGGCTATATCGAAGAACATTTGACAGGCGAAATCGATCTAAATCAGCTGGGACGGATTGCCTGCTGTTCCTCCTGGCACTTTCAGCGAATGTTCACCTACATGGCAGGGATTCCCCTGTCCGAGTACATCCGAAGGCGAAAAATGTCCCTTGCCGCCGTAGATCTGCAGGGAAAGAGCATGAAAGTCATCGATGTGGCCGGCAAATACGGTTACAGCTCTCCCACCGCCTTCAACAGAGCCTTTCAATCCGTCCATGGTATCGCCCCCTCCGCCCTGAAAAAGGACGGGGTATCCGTAAAATCCTTTCCGCCCATTGTCTTCAAAATTACAGTCAAAGGAGTGAAAGAAATGAACTATCGCATCGAGACAAAAGAAGCTTTCCGCATTGTGGGCGTATCTGTGCCCCTGGAGAAGGACATCGAGAAAAATTTTGCAGTAATCCCCGCCAAATGGGGAGAAGCGGCCGCAGACGGCACATTGCAGCGCCTGACAGGTATAATGGATACACCACCCATGGGTATCCTGGGAGTCAGTACCTGCAACGACACCGATCCCTGGCGGTACTACATCGCAGTATCCTCTTCGCAGCCAGCCAAGAACCTGGAAGTATATACTGTGCCCGGAGCCACCTGGGCGATTTTCTCCGGGTCGGGCACCAATCAGTCCATCCAGGAACTGGAACGCCGCATCGTGACGGAATGGCTGCCTACCTCCGGGTATGAGTACGGCAATGCCCCCGATATTGAAGTATACCTGAACCCGGATCCGGAAAATGCGCAGTTTGAGGTTTGGATACCTGTGATGAAGCGGCAGGGATAAGGCATCCAAGGCATCCGGGGAGCAATGGTTATATATTGACATACACCAACCAATCTTACACAGCCGCAACAGATAACTCACGGAACGCTGCTCCCATATCGTTAGTTGTTCATAAAATGAAAAAAGACGGTGTCGATTCCGCTTTTCGATGCAGAATCGGCGCCATCCCCTTTTTAACAAATTTTCTTTGTCTACTCCTCGAACTTCTCCCGCAGCTTCGAAAGCGCCTTCTTCTCAATCCGGCTCACATAGCTCCTGGATATCCCGAGGGCCTCCCCGATCTCATTCTGGGTCACCTCCCGGTTTCCATAGAGTCCGTACCGCATGATGATGATCCGCCGTTCCCTGTCCGTCAGGTCCGTATCCATCAACGCAAGCAGTCTCCTGATATTGCCATTCAGTGCCATACTCTCCACGATATCCGGCTGGTTCTGCTCAATCACGTCTACCAGATGAATCTCATTTCCTTCCTTGTCCTGCCCAATAGGCTCAAAAATAGAAACTTCCCGGGCGGATTTCTTCTTTCCCCTCAGGAACATCAGCAGCTCATTTTCAATACATCTGCAGGCATAAGTTGCCAGTCTCCCTTTCTTCTCATCAAAAGTTTTGATGGCCTTAATCAGCCCGATACATCCTATAGAGATAAAATCTTCCATATCGTCGTCCGTATTCTGGTACTTTTTCACGATATGGACTACCAGGCGCAGGTTCCGTTCCACCAGTATTCTCTGCGCATTTTCAGCCTCCTCTGGGGAACCATGGCGCAGCAAGCGGATATATTCGGCTTCCTCCTCCTGAGTCAACGGCTTTTGAAACGTCTCCAAATCCAACCCCCATGGATTTCTCTTAAGATATCTTATGTTTCCGGCTTATCCATGGTGCCTGTCAAAAACGCTCTTTCATAATAATTGGATTTACAGCAGGAACTGGGCCATCACATAATTGCTCAAATCCAGTCCCCTGTCGGTCAATGCCAGCCGCATACCGTCCGTCGGCTTTACCACACCTCCCTCCTGGCTGCCCGGTTTCACTGCATCAGAATTCGGTTCTTCCAAATACTGCAGCAGCCCGTCCTCCACATTGTTCCGGATTACTTTCCCGTACACGTCTTCCATGCTGTGTCCGAATAAATGCCCAAACTCTGCCGGACTGACCCCCTCCGTCATCCGCAGCCCCAGGAACATGAATTCCTCCATTTGTTCCTGTCGGCTCAGTACCTGGACCTCCTCCCTGCATCCCAGCGGATCCTGCAGATATCCGTCCAGATCCGTCCTGTTTCGAAAACGTACATTTTCCTTCAGGGAAGCCGCCCCAATTCCAAAGCCCACATAATTCTTCCGCTGCCAATATCCGCAGTTATGCCGGCACGCATATCCTTTTTTCGCATAATTGGATATTTCATACCGTTCATATCCCGCCCGGCCCAGAACCCTCTTTGTCTCCTGATACATCTCCCTGTCCGCATCTTCATCCGGCAATTCCAGTATTCCTTTTTCATACCTGTCATACAGGGGCGTCCCCTCTTCCGGTATCAGGCTATAGGCAGATATATGCTCCGGCGGCTCCTCCAGCACCTTAAGGAGGGCGTTCACCGCCCCCTGGGAGAGCATATGGGCCTCATCCATGATGTAAACCCGGTATTTGGCGATATTGGGGAGGAAGTTGGTCTCCTCCCGCAGGTCCCGGATGCTGTCCACCCCGTTGTTGCTGGCGGCGTCAATCTCCACCACATCCAGAATGTCCTCGCTGTCAATACCCCGGCAGATTTCACACGTCCCGCAGGGGTTCCCGTCCTGTGGGGAAAGGCAGTTCACCGCCTTTGCAATAAGCCGGGCGCAGCTGGTCTTGCCGGTGCCCCGGCTACCCACCAGCAGATAGGCGTGGGCGGGGCGGCCCTGGCGAATCTCGTTTTTCAGGGTGGTGGTGATAGGCTCCTGCCCCACCATATCCTCAAAGCTCTGGGGCCGCCACTTGCGGTAAAGGGCCTGATACATGGGGGCGCTCCACCTCCTTATAATCGGCTACCAAAAAAGGACAGACACCCTCTCCCCCAATTGGGGGGAGGAAGGGAATACCCTCTGCCATGCGGAAACCGGCTTGCTGCGGCACCCGCAGGACATCGCTTAATGCTGCTCGGTTCCCCGCCTGACATGGTTCACGACGCCGCGTCGCACAGGGCCGGTTCACCGCATGGCACAAAGCATTCCCCTGCTTGTCTATCCTTTGGTTGGCTGGGGAGCCGGCCCCTGCCACAGACCGGCTCTTCCCTATTATACACAGTTCCACCGGAAAACTCAAGGCTTTTTTTCGGGAGATGACAACCGGATTACTGGGCCATCCCCAAACCGATGGCCTCCGCCACCTCCTGCATCCCCTTGATGGTCTCGGTGATAACAGTGTCCAGGTCCATCCCCAGGCGTTCTGCCCCCTGGAGTATCACCTCCCGGTTGACCCCGGCAGCAAAGCGCTTGTCCTTGAACTTCTTTTTCACGCTCTTCAGCTCCATGTCCATAACGCTGTGGGAAGGGCGCATCAGGGCGGCGGCGGTGATGAGGCCGGAAAGCTCGTCAATGGTGAAGAGCACCCTTTCCATCTGGGACTGGGGCTCAATGTCGCAGCAGAGGCCGTAGCCGTGGCTGGCGGTGGCCCGGATAATCACCTCGTCGGCTCCCGCCTCCCGGAGAATCTCCTGCTCCTTCACACAGTGCTGCTCTGGGTATTTTTCGTAGTCCAGGTCGTGGAGCAGCCCCACCACCCCCCAAAGCTCCGGGTCCTCCCCAGGGTAAAGGCCGGCAAAGTGGCGCATTACACCCTCCACCGTCAGGGCGTGCTTTTGCAGGGAATCGCTTTCGTTGTACTGGGTGAGAAGCTCCCAGGCTTTTTCACGGGTCGGGTTCATGACACAGCAGCTCCTTTTTCATTTGCTTTGTTGCTTTACTATAACACAGCTTTGGGGAGAAATCAACCACCGCCGGAGGCTTTCTCCCGCCGCCCTTTTTGACGGTACAAAATCCATACAAGGCCGAAGGACAGGAGCTGGGCCAGAAGGACCCGGAGAATCTGCCACTCATCGGCGCCGTTTGCGGTGACCACATGGAGCATATTGGTCGCAATTGTATTGTTAAACAGGTGGTCGCCAATTCCCGCCCACAGGCTCCCTGTCCCACGGTAAAGAAGGCCCCATTTCACCCCCATCAGCCCCGAAAGAACCAGGTATCCGCACCCCATTCCAACCATCGCCCCAAAGGTCATTTCGCCATCCAGGTAGCTCCTCAGCGGCATCACCAGGTGCCACACGCCAAACAAAGCGGCGGCTACCAGATTGGACACCCTAAAAGACCATCTTGCAGCGAACGCTTTGATAAACAGTCCCCGGAAGATGCCCTCCTCCATCCACACATTGACAAGATTAACAAAAAGGCAGAGGAGAAAGAAGGTAGTCCCCTGGTTTTTGGCGGAGGCACCGGTTAGGGAGAATCCGCTGACGTAAAGCTCCAGCCGGGCAGGGACACCCTGGGCTGCAAGAAGCGCCAGCTCAACCCCATAGGAAACAGCGAAGCAAAGGCCCCCAAGAAGCAAGCCCTTTCGGAGGTTTTCTATCCAGCGCTCCTTCCGGAAACCGATGTCGCTCCAAGGGCGCCCTGCCATCTTTAGCAGCACCGCCAGCGCGGCGATTCCAAACACCTTGTGCAGAATATTTTCCCCAAGGAGCGTTTGGTCTGTCCGAAGCCCGAAGTATTCCGCACACCGGGCAAGCAGGCACAGAAGAAACAAAACAACACACCAGCTGCTCTGTCTATTTTTTATGTACAGTCTCATCGTCAAGCTGTTTTCCGCCCCTCTTCCCCTCTGCCTTTGGGTATTCACCATTCCTCCGAAGGGAGCAGCAGCGGCGCCCCCTGCCACATCAGCTGGGGCATTTCCGGCAGGGGCTGGAGGTAGATAAGGATGGTCTGGTCATCCCCCCAGCGGCCGGATTCCGGCTTCCGGGTGAGGACGGTGACATGGTAGAAGCCGTCCGGCAGCTTCACCACCTGGTCTGGCGGGCAGCTTTTGGGGAAGTCCGAAAGCCAAAAGAGATCGGTGACCCAAATCTCCCCGCCCCGAATCTCCACCCCCAGGCGGAGAGCCACCGGGTATTCCCCGCCGGTCTCCTCGTCCGGGTAGCCCCCCAAAAAGCGCAGGTGGTAGTTCCCAGGGCTGCCGGTGCAGAAGGCGGTGACATCCCCGGCCCGCACATGGCGGCCGATGTCCTCCGGGCGGACAAATTCTTCCATCAAAAAGTTGCTTCCCTCCGGGATGCCGGTGGTCATCCCTGGGGAAAAGAGGGCAATCCCTGGCCCGCTGGTGGAAAGCTGCATCTTGATGTCGTTCATGGCTTTTTCCGTCCTTTCGGTCTGGTGAGGTCGTAGCTAATGCCCAGCAGCCAGAAGATATCCTCCTCCGGCACTGTGCCGTCCAGGCGGATGCTCACCCAGTTCCCCTTGCTCATATGGTAGGCGGGAAGGTAGCCCTCCTTTCCCAGAAGGGAGCCCAGCAGCACAGGGCCGCACTTCAGGTTCAGGATATCCACCGTCCCCTCGCCGGGGATTCCCAGCCTCTGGCGGGGGAGATTCATCAGGACGCCGTACCATTTGGCGCCGCTTTGGTGCCGCAGCACCCCATCGTTTGGGGATTTGGGCCAGAGGTACTCCGGCTGGGTCCCAAACTGCTCCAGGGCGTACCGGAGCACATTCTCTCTCGTTGTCATAACGCATCCTCCCGTCTGGGAGCCGGCCGGCCCGGCCCAGCTAATAGGTGATGCGGGAGAAGTTGCGATCCTCCTGGAAGGTGTCGAAGTTATAGAGAATCAGCACATCATCAAACTGGTTTTCCGCCAGGACCTCGCTGACCTTGAAGGTCATGTTCCGCAGGTCCGCCACCCACACCTCGTCGTAGCTGTAGGTGAGGAAGGGGGCAAAGCAGTTGCCGTAGCTGTCCTTCACCAGCAGCACCCGGCTGGTCTCCCCCTCCCGATGGGCCTTGTTGTTCCCGCTCTTTATAACGGTAAGTCCATTATTGCCGTAGAGGAAGGCGGCATATTTATCCCGTGTCTGGAGCTTTTCCAGCTGGTAAAGGCCGGTGACCTCCGCCTGTGAGCCGTCCGTCTGGAGGACGGTGCGCTCCCCGTCGATGGTCACATCCTCCACCGGGATATCATACCACACCAGGGTATCCGGCAGGGCGTTAAAGTTCTTGCTTTTGTTGTAGTAGGTGCCCAAAAAGCCCGGCTCCTCCCGGCGCAGGGGGGCCAGCTCCTCCAGGGTCTGCGCGGGAAACCGCTCAAAGTCCCGGTCGATCTCGTTGTCGCACAGCCGCACCGAGAAGGTATACACCTCCTCCGCTCCCAGGGGCCGCCGGGCCAGCGCCCCGATCCGCTCCAGATCCCCGGGGTTGAGGGCGGCGTTCTGTCCGCCCTCGGTCTCCTTGATGATTTTCATAATTCCCTCCTCAATTTTTCCGCCTGAGCCCAATACAGTTCAGCCCGGGCCTCCTCCACCATGTCCTGGAGGTTGATGTCCTCCCAGACAATCTCCGCCCGGCCGTCAAACCCGTGGAGCCGCAGCCACAGCTCCGCCGTCCGGCACAGGGCGGGCTCCACCGCCCGCCGGATGGCAGTGATCACGGTGGTGAGCAGATCGGCCTGCTGGAGGAGGAGGGCCAT
>OFGA01002135.1_pt1 | contig 12578 bp, 12 predicted proteins | sample 1521471 | NCBI WGS metagenome assembly OFGA01 (sample SAMEA3504086, study PRJEB24116) | mouse gut metagenome | biome: mouse gut; feature: mouse-associated habitat; material: faeces | place: Denmark | collected 2011
CCGCGCGGCTCACGCCGCGCTGGGGGGCCCCGCCGAGCTGGCGCGGTTTAGAGGGGATGATGGAACAGCATATTCAGCAGGCTGCTTCCATCCTCTATGAACAGGCCGCTTTCGCCGGATGGTTCGTCGTATACGCCGCCGCGGCCCGTGTCCTTCCGGCTGTCGTAGAGCAGGAAGGGGACCGGGTCCGCGCCGTGGCCGCGGGTGGCGGTGAGGGTTTTATGGTCGCTTAGAATCAGGGCGCGGTAGTTCAGGCCGGCTTTTTCCAGACGCTCCGTCAGAGGTCCCGTCAGGCGACTGTCCAGCCATTCAATGGCCTTCAGCTTTCCCGGCAGGTCGCCGTTATGGGTGCACTCGTCCGGGGCCTCCAGGTGCAGGCATACGAAGTCGTACTCCTGCAGCTTCGTCCAGACGGCCTCCAGCTTCGCCTCGAAGTCGGTATCCAGCTCTCCGGTGGCGCCCGCCACCTCTACCATCTCCAGGCCCCGCAGCACGCCGATGCCATGGCACAGCGGCACCGCGCTGACTACGGCCCCGTCCACGCCGTACTGCTCCCGGAAGGAGGGCAGCGCAAGCGCCGTGCCCTCCGCCCAGAACCAGACGCCGTTGGCCGGAAGCTTTCCTTCCCTGCGCCGCTTTTCCGCCGCCGGGTGGTGATCCAGGATCTCGTGGGCCAGCCGCATCAGGCGGACGAAAACCTCCGCTCGCTCATTTCCTGCGGGGAGGTACTGCCCGATCCGCTCCCCCAGATGGTCGTGGGGCGGCGTGAACCGGATGCCGGAAATATCGCTGTGATGCTGTACCGCAAGCTGCCGGAAGGCGGGGAAGCGATGGATCTCTATTCCAGCCTCCTCCAGCGCCCTGGCGAAGCGGGGCTCCGCCATCAGCGCCGCCACAGCTTCCATCGCCGCCTCGCCGTCGATGGACCCGGCGGAGTGGGACAGAAGCCGCTTTTCCTCCCAGGGCATATCCCCGTCCTCGAAGGAAACCAGATTGCACCGGAAGGCCGCGTCCCCGGGCTGCATAGTGATTCCCGCGGCGGCGGCCTCCATGGGGGACCGGCCTGTGAAATATCGCCTGGGATCGCATCCGAAAATGGACAGAATGGCGGTTTCGCTGCCTGCCGGCAGAGGCAGCGGACAGTTGACGACGCTCCCCACCAGCCCTCTTGCGGCCATCCGGTCGATGGCAGGGGTCGGCGCGGCCTGGAGGGGCGTTTTATTCCCCAGCTGGGGTACGGGATCATCGGCCATACCATCCCCGATGATAAGCAGATATTTCGTAGCAAGGTCCTCCTTCTGTGTACTTCCTGTTATTATACCGTATCCCGTCCACTTTTTCAACTGTATCGTTGATAAACTTGCATATAAACAGAGGGACCGTCTGCGGCGCGCCGCAGACGGTCCCTCTGGCCGCTCTATGGGGGGAACATGCCGATCCCTTTTTACCGCTTGACAATTTCGTCAACTTTTTGCCGGAGCTGCGCCATGTCAATCGTAGTGAATTCGCCGTTTTCATACAGAATTTTTCCCCGCACCATCGTCATACGAACCATAGCGCCGCTTGCGGAATAGACCAGATTGGCGGCGGGAGACAGGCAGGGGATCATGGACGGCGTCTCCGCGCTGACCGCGATGATGTCCGCGTCCAGTCCGGGACGCAGCATCCCCGCCTCGCCCATCCGGCCCTGGGAAAACAAACCCTCCTGCACAGCCATGCGGAGCAGTTCCTCCGCCGGCAGGAAGCAGGGATCGCCGCTGAGCATTTTCTGCACCAGACTGGTTAGCTTAATGGTGTCGAACATATCCGCCGAATTGTTGGAGCAGACGCCGTCCGTTCCCAGGGCCAGGTGAATGCCCTTTTCCCAATATGGCTTCAAATGGGCAAAGCCGCAGCAGCACTTCAGATTACTGGCCGGGTCGTGGACGATGCAGGCGTCGTGCTCCTTCAGAATCCGCTGATCCTCCTCATCCAGGTAAATCCCGTGGACGGCTATGACGCGGTTCCGGAAAACCCCGGCCCGTTCCAGAAGACGCACGGGGGAATCCCTGTAACGCCGCTGGCAATGGTCCATCTCGTTCTGCGTTTCCGCCAGGTGGATATGAATGCCGATCCGCTGCTCCGATGCGAAGTCCGCGATATACCGCCAGAGCCGCTCGCTAGTCTGCCAGCAGCTCTGGATACTGGTGTCGCAGCGAATACGCCCGTGGTCGAAGCCGTTCCATTTGTCCACCGTCTCCCGGGATTCCAGTACGCCGGAATGGGTGCGGGGGGCGAAATCCTCATCCGCCACGATACTCTCGCAGATATTGGCCTTGATGCCGGTTTCCATTGCCGCGCGCATCCATTCGCCGGAGGCCCGGTACATATCGCTGACCGATGTTGTGCCGGTAGCCAGCATCTCTGCAATCCCCAGCAGGGAGCCCCAGTAGTAGTCCTCGCGGCTGAGCCGGGCCTCCGCCGGCCAGATGTATCCGTTGAGCCACTCATCCAGGGTGCAGTCGTCCTTCAGCCCGCGAAAAAGGGTCATGGGCGAATGGGTATGGGCATTGACCAGCCCCGGCATCAGAATCAGGCCGCTGGCGTCAATGACGCGGTCGAAGCGCCCCTCCGGCGCCTCCCCCACCGCTTCGATCTTCCCGTCCGATACGGTGAGGCAGGCATCCAAAAGCGCCGGCTGCCACGGGTCCAGCGTCACCAGGACAGCATTACGGAACAGTATTCTATCCATATGTTTCCTCCATTTTGTTTCGTAAACATTTTCTCTTTTGGAAGTATATATGAATTTTGAGAAAATGTCAAGGCATTCCGGATCGCGTGTATATGCCCAATTCTTCCCTTGCATCGCCGTGTGCTGGCAGAGTGTCCGCAAAAATAGACAAATATTTTGTGCACAAAATGTACAAAACATAGAAAGAAGGCAATTTCAAAAATGTTAATTGACACAAGGAAACTATTGTGATATTGTTTCACTAAACAGTCTCGTAACTGTTTACTAAACTTTAAGGAGGATTCGTAATGAAGAAGCTTATGTCCGTCCTGCTCTGTCTGGCCATGATTCTGTCGCTGCTGGCCGGCTGCAGCAAGACCCCGCCTGACTCCGGCAAACCGGATGGGAACACAACCGGCGCCGATGGCGCGGGAAACGATGCGCCTGATGCGTCCGGTGAGCGAAAGACGGTCACCATGTGGTTCTGGGGCGCTTCCGACTATCAGCGGGAGGCCATGGACCAGTACCTGATCGAGGGCTTCAACAATTCCCAGGACCAGTACACGCTTTCTGTGGAGTACCGGGCCTCTGTGGACAACGACATCGCCGTGGCGCTGTCCGGCGGCGCGGGACCCGATATCGTCTACGGTTCCGGCCCGGCTTTCGTCGCCGGCTACGCCGCCGAGGGGCTGTTCCTAAACCTGGACAGCTACTCCCAGCAGTACGGCTGGAAGGACCGCCTGGTCGGCGCCTACTACGACCTGTGCTCCATTGACGGCAACCTGTACAGCATCCCGGGCGGAATGAGCAACTACGGGATCTTTTACAACATCCGCGTCCTGGAGGAAAACAGCTGGTCCGTCCCCGCCTCCTATGAGGATCTGACCTCCATCATGGACCAGGCCTCGGCGGCCGGCATGTACGGCGGGCTCATCGGCGCAAAGGACTGGCGGTATACCAATGAGTGGCCTGTCAGCATGCTGCTGACCAGCGTCGCCGGTCCCGAGGCCGTCTATAAGTGCCTGACCGGCGAGCAGAAATGGAATTCTCCCCAGATTGTGGAGGCCGTGGAGGAGATGAAGGTCTGGTATGACAAGGGCTACATGGGCGGCGACGACTATTGGAACCTGGACGCTAACGAGATCTTTTCCCTGCTGATGGCCGGCGAGACGCCCTTCGCCTTCGCGCCGCTCAACGGCTTCCAGTGGGCCAAGAACGTGGCGCTCTCCGAGGAGGACCTGGCTAACGTGGGCTTCGCCCTGCTGCCCAACAAGAACAGCGCCGGCCCCGCCGTCTCCCTGGGCGCGGTCTGCTCCTTCTCCATCAACGCCAGGAGCGAACATCCCGACGGCGCGGCCGCCGTGCTGGATTACATGCTCACCGCTGATTTTGCCGCCGGCATGTCCTCTCAGTGGCCGGGCTATTGGGGCATCCCCGTCGCAGACTTCGCCGGCGTGGACGCCAGCGGCTATGAGGGCACCTCCCGGCAGTATATCGAAGCGTGCGCCAACGTGGTTGACGCGCTGAACGCCGGCAATTTCGGCTTCGGCGCCTCCACCTGCTTCCCCGCCAGCACGTACGAGGCCTGCATCGACATTGATACGGTCTGGTACGGAGAAAAGACTCCGGCGGAGTATCTGGACGCCATGGACGCCGCCTATGCATCGGACGCGGCCTCCGGCGCCATCGCTTCAATCCCCAAGCCGGCGTTCTGATCCATCCCCGCGGCGCGGCGGGACTTGTTCGCCGCGCCGCGGAACCACCTGCGTTTCTAACACTGCCGCCGCCTGAGACGGCGGGGGGAGGAGGTCCCTTATGATAAAGCAACTGAAGAAGCACGCCTATCTGGCGCTGCTGCTGCCATCCCTGCTGATCAGCGTCAGCATCGTGGTGATTCCCGGCATCCAGACGGTGTATTCCTCTCTGACCGACTGGAACGGCTTCGCCGAAAAGAAGGCGTTTATCGGCCTGCAGAACTATGCCCGGCTGTTCCAGGACCCCTATTTCCGAATTGCCCTGAAAAACAACCTCATCTGGATGCTCCTGTTCCTGACGGTTCCCGTGGCGATGGGGATGGCGATGGCCCTGCTCCTGCTCCACCGCAGGCGCAGCCGGAACCTCCTCCAGATGATCTTTCTCATCCCCTACGTGCTGGCCCCCGTCGTGACGGCGATGATCTTCAAGAACATCATCTACAGCCCCACCTCCGGGTTTCTCCACTTCCTCAACGAGCTCAACCATGGCCTGTCGCTGAAAAACCCGCTGACCAATAAGGACTTTGGGATTATTGCCGTCGCGGCGGTGGATATGTGGCATTTCTGGAGCTACCTGATGATTATCTACCTGGCCGCGCTCCGCCAGACGCCCCAGGACCAGGTGGAGGCCGCCCAGCTGGATGGCGCCAGCTTCCCCCAGCTGTTCCGGCACGTCTACCTGCCCAACATCAAGCCCACGGCGGCCCTGATGTCCATCATGATCGTGATCTTTTCCTTCCTGGCGTTCGATTATGTCAACCTGCTGACCCAGGGCGGGCCGGCGCACTACACGGAGGTGCTGGCGACCCTGGCCTATACCAAGGCGTTTTCCGAGCGCAGGATCGGCATGGCCTCCGCCATATCCGTGGTGATGAGCGCCTTCGGCCTCATCGCGTCCATCCTTTACACCCGGCTGACCATACGAGAGGAGCGTGACTGACCGGTGAAGCGATCAAAATGGAGCCAGATCCTCCAGTGGACCTTGATTGTCATCATGGTGATCGTGTCGCTCTTCCCTCTCTACCTGGTGCTGATCAACGCGTTCAAGTCCCATGCGGACATCGTGGCCAACCCGCTGTCCTTTCCGCTGGAGCTCTACTGGCAGAACTTTACGAAGGCTTGGAAAAACGGGCATTTCGGCCAGGGATTCCTCAACAGCCTGCGCCTGGCGGCCATCACCGCCCTCATTGTCCTGACGGCCTCCTCCCTGGCGGGCTATGTGCTGGGGATGAAGAAATTCCGGGGACAGAAGCTGGTCCACGTCTACTTCCTGATGGCGATGACCGTGCCGGTCCAGCTGTTCCTGTTCCCGCTGTACGGCGCGCTGGCCAAGCTGGGGCTGATCGGCAGCGTCTACGCGGTCTGCTTTATCATCGCCGCCGTCAATATGCCCCTGGCGGTCATGCTGATGCGGACCTTCTTCATGAAGGTCCCCGTCCAGATCGAGGAGGCGGCGCGGCTGGACGGCGCGTCCACCTTTCAGCTGCTGACCCGCATCGTCATTCCCATGGTGCGGCCCGGCATGATTACGGTGGCGGTGCTGATCATCCTGAACGCGTGGAACGAGTATCTGATCTCCTCCACCTTCCTCCAGGGTGAGGAGAACTTCACCGTCACCCTGGGCTATCTGACCCTTAACGGCGCCTCGGTAACCTTCGACCAGGGCATGAAGATGGCGGGCGCGCTGATGATTATCGTACCCATCCTGATTTTTTTCCTGTCTTTGCAGAGATATTTTGTGGATGGACTTGCCAACGGCTCTTTAAAAGAATAAAATGAGAGGTACGAATATGATGGATATGAGTCCTTTTCATAACCCCATGCGGGAGAACGCCTACGATGTCCCCAACCTGGTCCGGAGCCAGTGCGCGCAGATCGAGCGGGACGGTCGGATGGCGCTGACCGCGCCCGAGATCTACCGGCTGCGGCGAATCATCGTCACGGGCTGCGGCGACTCCTACGCGGCGGGGCTGTCCATGAAGCCCGCCATGGAAACGCTCACCGGCCTTCCGGTGGAGGTCCTGCCCGCCATGCACCTGTCCCGGTATGCCTGCCCGGACGCCTTCGGTCCGCCGGAGAGCGCCCTGGTGATAGCCGTCAGCAATTCCGGCGCGGTCACCCGGGTGGCTGAGGCGGTCCAGCGGGCCTCCCGCTATGGCTGTCTCACCCTGGCGGTCACAGCCAGGCCGGAGTCCGCCCTGGCCCAGGCCGCCCGCAGGCGGATTCCCCTGGACATCCCCTCCTTCGCCGCAGGCAGCGGCAACGGCGTGCGCAGCTACCGCGTCTCCATGCTGGCGCTGCTGCTGACAGCCATCCGTATCGGAGAGGTGAAATGCCGGTACATGATGACGGATTCGGAGGCGTACCGCACCGCCGTATGCCGCTATGCCTCCGATTTCGAGGAGGCTCTGCCCGCCCTGGACCGGCAGATGCTCCGCCTGGCCCAGGCCAATGCGGACAAGGAGCTCTTCGACTTCCTGGGCTCCGGCGGCAGTCTGGGCAGCGCCTGGTTCAGCCACGCCAAGATTATCGAGGCCACCGGCGACTACGCCTCCTACAACGACACGGAATCCTGGATGCACCTCAACTGCTTCCTCCGGGAGCTGCCGAAAAAGCTGACGATGGTCTACGCCGGCGCGAACGGCCCCGACCGCAGCCGGGCGGAGGAAACCATCGGGGCCATCGGACAGATGCGGGGAACCCTCTGCGTCGTCACCGACAGCGAGGCATTCCCTCTGCCGGAGAAGGCGGAGCGGGTCCTGATCCCCCCCTGCGCCCACGACTGGCTGAGCCCCCTGCTGAACGATCTGCCCCTGTCCCTGCTGGCGGGCTATCTCTGCGAGCTCAAGGGGGAGTCCTACGGCCGGGGCGGCCGGGAGGACTGGCGGCCCATCGCCGGCACGGACCTGCTGACCAAGAGCAAATTCGCGGTGATATGAGGAGGGGACCATGACGCTGCAGGAATTGACATTTGAAACGAAGAAAAACGACGTGCTGTCTCTGACGGACCAGATCCAGCGCATCGTGACGGAGAGCTGTGTGACGGAGGGCATCTGCGTCGTGCACAGCCCCCACACCACCGCCGGCATCACCATTACCTCCAAATGGGACGAGACGGATTTCGCGGACATCAAGTCGGAGATGCGCCGCCTCGTACCCACCCGGGTGGATTTCCACCACCAGTTCGATACCCCGGAGGACGCCGCCGGCCACATCAAGTCGGTGCTGGCGGGGTGCAATATGACCCTGATCGTGCGGGAGGGGCGTCTGCTGCTGGGCAGCTCCCAGGGCGTATTCTTCCTGGAGTTTGACGGCCCCCGCAGCCGGAGGTGCCAGGTCATGGTGATGGCCGCGCAATGAATCGGAAGGAGGACAATCTGTGAACCAGAGGAAAAAAATAATTTTAAACTGCGACCCGGGTACGGACGACTCCCTGTGCATTATCATGGGGCTGATGCACCCGGAAATCGAGCTGCTGGCCGTCACGGCGGAGAGCGGCAACCTGACCAGCGACAAGACCAGCCGGAACGCCCTGCAGATCATGGAGCTCATGGGCCGCAGCGACGTGCCTGTCGCCCGGGGGATGCTCCACCCGCTGGTGCGCCCCCATCCCTCGGACCCCTATTCCCACGGTGAGGACGGTCTGGGTAACCACTTCTTCCCGGAACCCTCGCTGCGGATTGCCGACAAGCACGCCGCCCTGGTTATCATCGACGAGGTGATGAAGCATCCCGGCGAGGTCACCATCGTCTGCACCGCGCCTCTGACCAACGTGGCCCTGGCGTTTATGCTCAAGCCCGAGATCATCCCTATGGTGAAGGAGATTTACCACCTGGGCGGCGCCTACGGCGTCACGGACTACGCCTTCTCCAACGCCACCGGGGACAACCCCATGAGCGAGTGGAACGTCTATGTCGACCCGGAGGCCGCCGAAATCGTGTACGGCAGCGGCGCGAAGCTGACCACCATCGGTCTTGACGTGGCGTTCAACCCCGAGTGGGTGAGCATCCTGCCGGAGACGCTGGAAAAGCTGCGGCGGACGGACTCCGCCTCAGCCCGGTACGCGCTGGAAATCATCGACTATATCGATCAGAACAACTCCCTCCCAGATTTGTTCAACAACGGGCCCATCGACACCGTGGCCATGTGCAGCGTGATCTGTCCGGAGATCATCGAGACAAAGGAGATCTCCGTGGCAATCGACACCAGCGACAACCAGCTGACCCGGGGCATGACGATCTGGGATCACCGGAACCATTTCCAGTGGGAGCATCTCAACCGCATCCGCACCGCCTGCGCCATCGACAGCGCCAGATACAACCGCGTGTTTTTTGAGGCCGTTACCGGCCTGCCCTATGAAGAGGTGCGGCATGGGTAACACGCCCACCATCCACAACGCGGCCCTCCTGGGGCAGATCGCCCCGGCGGTGGTGATGCCGGGGGACCCGCTGCGGGCGGCTTACCTGGCGGAAAATTACCTCCGCGACCCAACGCTCCACAGCAATCTCCGGGGCATTCCCGTGTACACCGGGACCTATCGCGGCGCGCCGGTTTCCATCATGGCCAGCGGCATGGGCGCGGGGTCCATGGGCATCTACTCCCACGAGCTCTTCTGGGACTACCGGGTGGAGCGGATCGTCCGGGCGGGCACCGCCGGCGGTCTGAGCCCCGCCCTCTCCCTCCGGGACGTTGTGCTGGGCGTCTCCTGCAGCACAGATTCCGGCTTTGCCGCACAGTTTGAGCTGCCCGGCGCATTCGCCCCCTGCTGCAGCTTCTCCCTGGCCTCCGCCGCAGACCGGATCGGGCGGGAAAAGGGCCTGTCCATCCGGGGCGGGATGCTGTTTTCCGGCGCGGCCTTCCACTACACGGACAGCTATCTGCGCCGGTGGGCGGAGGCCGGGGCCCTGGCGGTGGAAATGGAGACGGCGGCCCTCTATATGAACGCCATGACCGCGGACAGAGAGGCGCTGGCCATTTGTACGATCACGGACATGGTATTCACCGGTGAGCGATGCTCGCCCCAGGAACGCCAAACATCCCTGGACGCGATGCTGTCTTTGGCCCTGGATACGGCGGTCCAATAAACACGACTGGTAACATCAAATCGAAAGGGTGGGGTATTATGCGAGAAAAGAGGCCGACGGTCAGAGATATTGCCCAGGACGCCGGCGTGTCTATCGCCACGGTTTCCCGTTTTCTGAACCAGGACTACAGCGCCATGAGCGACGCGACCAAGCGCCGGATCAACGAGGTGGTAACGGAGCGGGGGTACGTCAATCAAAAGGCGCGGGCGGAGCGCACGGTGGCTGTCGTCATCCCCACGCTGACCGACCCCTTTTTCGCCATGACGGTGGAGACGGTGTCCGACGACCTGACGGCGGCCGGCTTTTCCGTGCAGCTCTGCCTGACCCACGACTCCCTGGAGGAGGAGCAGCGGATCATCCGCAGCCTGCTGATTCCCGCCGTTGCGGGAATCGTGTACATGAGTACGGTCACCTCCAAGGAGAACTGTTACGAAATGCTCAAGGCGAAGGGAAAGCCCTTCGTGGTGCTGGACAGCTATCTGTCCGAATACAATGTGCCTGCCCTGGCGTTCTCCAACGGCGTCTATGGGATGTACAATGTGACGAAAAGCCTGCTGGAGCTGGGACACCGGCGGATCGCCTATCTCTCCGGCCTGCGCTACGGAATGTTTGAGAACCACCGCTACCAGGGGTACGTCAATGCCCTGCTGGACGCCGGAATCGCGGTAAACCCCAAGCTGGCCCGGTTTTTGGGCTTCAGCATGGCGGACGGCATTTCCGCCTTCCGGGACCTGCGGGCGTCGGGGGAGGCGTTCACAGCCGTGATCTGCGAGAGCGACCAGCTGGCCGCCGGCGTTTACCGGGTGTGCGCCCAGGAGGGGGTGTCCATCCCAGGCGACCTCTCCGTGGTGGGCTTCAACAACTCCGTCGTGGCCGAAATGCTGGCCCCGCCGCTGACCTCGATGGACCAGCGGATGGACCTGCTGTCGGAGAAGGCCGTGCGGATGCTCCAGCAGCAGATCAACGGGGAGTCCCTGACCAACCGCGTGGAAAAGATCGAGCCCATGCTGGTGGCGCGGGACTCCATCAGGAGCCTGCTGACGGCTCCGGAAAGGACCTGATATGAAATATGTTGTGGCGGGCAACGCCGCGGCGGACTGCATCACCTTTGCCGACGGCACGTCCACCGGCTTTCTCCCCGGCGGCGCGTCCCTGTTTGCCCTGACGGGCATCCAGCTGTGGACCGACGAGGTCATCCTCTGCGGCGGCTTCGGCGAGGACTATATGGACCATATGGGGGAGTGGCTCCTCCGCAACCGCATCAACCGGAGCGGATTCCATGTACGGGACCCGAAAAATCCGCTGAATTACATGTACTATCGCGACGAGGGCAGCTGGGACACGAAAACGGTCTACGGCAACGAGCATTACGATATGCTCTCCTGCGACCCGGAGAAGGACCGCCTGCGGGACTTCCTGCCCGATGCCGCCGGCCTGTGCGTCTTTCGGGGCGAGGACCCGGATTTTTACCGGCAGATCTTCGCGCTGAAGGCGGAGTTTCCCTTCAAGCTCTGCTGGGAGATCAAGGGAAATTTCGCCGTGCCGGAGAAGATGTCCGCCGTCCGGGAGATCCTGGACCACGTGGACGCCTTTTCCATCAACGGCCCGGAGGCCCATGCCCTGTTCCAGGTTCAGACCGATGAGGACGCCATTGCGGCTATGAAGGCCCTGGGCCTGCCGCTGGTGATCTATCGGGTGGGAAAACGGGGCATCTATATTCTGAAGGACGGACAGGCCCTGTTCGCCCCCAGCTTCCAGAAATATCCGGTGACGGACGTTACGGGCTGCGGCAACTCGTCCACCTCGGCGGCGTTTTACGCCTGGTGCGAGGGAATGGACAGCATCGGCATCGCCGCCTATGCCAACGTAACAGCCGGGCATAACCTGCGGTACTGCGGCGCGATGGAGCTGTCCGAGGAGAACCGGCGGCTCGCCCGGGAGGATATCCGGCGCTTCGCTCAATCTCTCCGGGAGGGCGGCGCATAACGACAGCGCAGTATAAAAAATTGGACGCGAACCCGCGTCCAATTTTTATAATCGACACACCTAACATGCGGTATACCGCTTCTCTGCCATAGGAGGTACGGCATATGACGAAAAACGAGCGCATTTACCAGCGCTATGAAATGGAGGCCATGCGGAAAATCCACCCCAATCTGGACCACATGCCTGTCGGAGGATTGAAAATTCAGCAGAGGCCCGCCTTTACCCAGATTGACCCGGACCGCGCGGGGGATTTCGTCCTGCTCACCGTCCGGGACCCGCTGTGCGTATACGAAAAAGATCCGGCGGAACAGATCGCGGACCGGCTGGAGCGGGCCGAGTGCATCGGGCGGTCCGGCATGTTCCTGTCCTACTCCGGCTGGTACAAGGGCGCCCACGTAACCGTGGTCAGCGGCGGCAGCGGCTCGCCGGAAATGGAGCTGGCTCTTTTCGACTACATGGAGAACACCGGCGCCCACACCTATCTGCGGGTAGGCGGCTCCGGCGGCATCGGCACCGACGTCCATCCCGGCGACGTCGTGATCTCCAGCGGCGTCGTCCGCGCGGAGGGCATGACGAAGGCGTACATTCCCGCCGAATTCCCGGCAGTCAGCCACTACGAGGTGGTCAACGCCATGGCGATGGCGGCGGACCGTCTGGGGGCGTCCTACCACGTGGGCGTGACCCTCTCCATCGACAGCGACGTGATCGGCTGCGGCCGCCCCGCCGTGGGGGGCTACCTGCAACCCTGGAACCTGGACGTGCTGGGGATTTACAACCGCGCCGGCGTGCTGAACGGGGACCGGGAATCCGCCGCGGTCGTCACGCTGTCCGCCCTGTTCGACCGGCGGGGCGGGTCGGTCTGCAGCGTATCGGACAACGCCGTGACCGGCGAAAAATTCCAGGAGGGCGTCGCTAAAAATATTGAGATCGACATCGCTCTGGAGGGCTGCGCCATTCTCCAGCAAATGGATGCGGCCAAAGGCGGCAGACCCTACTGGCATCCCGGCATCGGACTGTAACGCGGCCAGACAAATCAGAAGCGGC
>OFGA01002140.1_pt1 | contig 12554 bp, 11 predicted proteins | sample 1521471 | NCBI WGS metagenome assembly OFGA01 (sample SAMEA3504086, study PRJEB24116) | mouse gut metagenome | biome: mouse gut; feature: mouse-associated habitat; material: faeces | place: Denmark | collected 2011
TTAGAAGACAGTGCTCGATTTTTAAGACTTGCCCAAACACATGGTGTAAATTATGTGCTGATTGATGATCAGTACACAATAAGCATTGATATCTAACACGTACTGCACAAATGGATATGCCAAACTACCCCATCAAAAATTAAGAATCAGAGGAAACTATAATGGACACAATGATAATAGGCGAAAAAGACGGGTTTTTGATACGAGCGGCCAATGCCGATGATATAACGGATTACTATGAGCAAAATTATTGTCCTCTAGACAAGGAAGTGGCACGGCTGACAGGTTGTAAAGAAACATTTTCAAAAGAAGAAGTAACTTCCTTTTTTCTAAAGTCTCTTGCTGAAAGCAATCGGTGCTTCTTTTTGATCCTCTCACCTGACGGAAAGATCATCGGTGAAACTGTGCTCAACGAAATCGATTGGGATCTGCGTTGCGCTAATTTCCGCATTGGCCTCTACCACATGACAGAAAGAGGAAAAGGAATCGGAACCTGGGCTACAAAAGTAACTTGCGATTATGCCTTCGAACATCTGAAGCTGCACCGTCTAGAACTTGATGTTTATTCCTTTAACCCTAGAGCCGAAAAGGTGTACTTAAAAGCCGGTTTCAAGCGGGAAGGCGTTCTAAGAGACGCTATTATGGATGGAAATGAATATGCTGACGTTATATTGATGTCAATTTTAGAAGATGAATGGAGAGAATTAAATGGATAAAAAGGAATTAAAATTCAGTGCAACAGTACTTCAAAACGGAAATATGGATGCTGCTTATGTAGAAGTTCCTTATGACATCAAAGGACTGTTTGGCAAAGGACGTCTGTTGTTAAACGCTGCTTTTGACGGCGTTCCATACCAGGGGCAGATTGTGAAAATGGGTACCCCTTGTTATATCATCGGCATTACCAAGCAGATACGAAAGCAGATTGGTAAAAGCTTTAGCGATGTTGTCGAAGTAGTCTTCCAGGAAAGAGACCGTGAATCTACGTCTCTGTGGAAATGTCCCAAATGCGGAAAACAGTTTAAGAAACAAGGTCAAAGCCATTACTGTGGCGAAAAGCCAAAAAACATCGATGAATATATCCTGAGCCAGGATGTGGATAAACAGGAAGACTTACGGTATATCCGCCAGATTCTCAGCCATGCATTGCCGGATGCGGAAGAACGTATCTCATGGAGCATGCCCACTTATTGGAAAAATCATAATATCCTGCACTTCGCCGCTTCAAAGTCGCATATCGGATTATATCCGGGGCCTGCCGCCGTCATAGCGTTTGCGGAAGAACTCCAGGGATACAAGACCGATAAAGGAACTATCCGTATCCCATATGGAAAAATTGATGCCGCGTTAGTCGAGAAGATTGCAAAATGGTGTTGGGAAACCGGCAACCATGCATAGTCAAGGCAATCCGCATGCATCCTGCACCTAAAATCCGGGAAACTTACGTCCAATATTTTACCATACACTCTTCTGCCGTTTGTCCATCCATTCCAAATTTACCTTCTATTTTGTTCCGTGTATTTTCCCGGCTTACGCCTAACTCACGGCAGGTTTCTATTAAAACTCGCAATCCCTGCTGCAGGCCTTGCTGTAGACCTTGCTGCAGTCCCTGCTCAATACCTTTCCTTTCGATCGCCTCACCTAAACCGCCCATTTTTTGGATTCCCTCCTCTATCTGTACTGTTGTTTTTATGCAATAATCCCGTTCCAGGATCTCCAGTTTCTCCTTGGGTAAAAGTTCTTTGTCAAACAATATCCCCAATAGTTCATGGAGCTTTGTACGGTTCTCCAAACGTTTTTTCCGGCACAGGCAGACCATCACCACCGATAAAAGGTCGTACCTTGCTTTCCCCTGAAAATATCCTGCAATCCTTCTTTGGCCCATCTTATATTCCGTTATGGAATCAGCCGCATATTGAGGCGCATCCAGACACAGCCAAATAGAATATACTTTTTGGATCCCATCATAATCATCCGCAGTAAATTCCGTGTCCATCTGGGCTGAAAGCATCCTTCCACAATAAAACACAGCCCTCGTCACCAGATCATATCCCGGATAATAATCGTTTTGGATCTCCAAATTTATGATGATCCTGACGTGTTCCCCCGCCGGTATCCGTATCCGGAAACGAATATCATATGTAACTTCCCCTTCATTTGGCACCTGGTCCACCGTGGGAAGCCCCACCACCGCTTCCGGCTTCCGCTTGCCAGGGTACACCAAAACTTCCGATATTTCCGGATCCTCTTCCATAAATCCTCTGATTTCTTCTACTGTGTACCCGTCCAGCTCCCTGACCGTATACTTGAGTATCCATGCCAAGATCGTCTTGTCGCTTAAAATCTTCTTGGCCTCGCTGTCATATTGAGCCTTCCTGCCCGCAGCTTCCATCTCATTGGCAAAATATGTCTTTACTTTCATCCCCCGCTTTCCTGCCTTTTGGCAAACTTCTCCACAATGTCAGGAAACGGGATCGTATAGGCTTAGTATATAACAATTAACTGTTTCATACAACTGTTTTTATGTTTAACCAAACACATAATAAACAATATCCGTTTCTTTCATTGCCCGTATCATACTTTTTTAAATGAATATCCGGCGATGTGCCGTCAGAACAATCCAATATGTCCAGTCATTTAAGGAAGCCGATCGGCTCCCGATACATTCACTATACGCTATCTTACATCTTTAATCAAATTAAAAATTTATAAATTCCTGCCATTTGACAACCAAAACATTTGATGCTAACATGCCAATATAGTTTGGAGGAACAAAAGATGAAATGGAACCTTTTATTTTTCTTTAACAGCGCATTGCTGGGCGTAGGGCTGGCAATGGATGCCTTCTCGGTATCTCTTGCAAACGGATTACATGAACCTTCAATGAGAAAGAAAAAAATGTGCGGGATTGCCGGGATATTTGCCCTTTTCCAGGCGGTCATGCCAATGATCGGATGGATCTGCGTCCACACCATATTGCAATATTTTGAAGCTTTTGAAACACTGATCCCCTGGATCGCCCTGATTCTGCTTCTTTACATCGGCGGCAAAATGCTGCTGGACGGAATCAAAAACAAGGAAGAAGAAACGCAGCCGCCCAAAATCGGGTTTTCCGCCCTTTTTCTGCAAGGTGTTGCCACTTCCATAGACGCATTGTCGGTGGGATTTACCATTGCGGGCTATGGCCTTGTCATGGCTATCATATGTGCCCTTATCATCGCCGCAGTCACTTTTGTGATCTGTATGGCGGGCCTTGCCATCGGTAAAAAAGCCGGAACAAAGTTTTCAAACAAGGCAGTTATCTTGGGAGGCGTGATCTTGATCTTAATCGGACTTGAAATATTTATAAAAGGGATACTTTCTTAAAATCCACCGTCTGTACTAGCTATTGCCACTGCTATTTGCTATAATGTTAAAGGTAATATAAATCGTTCCAAGAGGTTTAACAGAATGAATGACAGTCAGAATTGGAATGTTGTGGGCGAGCAGATGAAAAACGCCCTCTCTGACGCTTTGCGGACAGGGGATTTCGCCAACCTGAACGAACTGGTATCCCAGACAGTCACGGATACATTAAATGAAGCCGGAAAACAATTTGCCAACGGACTTTTTTCCCAGCCGGAAAAAGAAACAAGCGGCAAAGATAAGGACGACCGGATAAAAATGCAGCAGGAGCAGCAAGCCCAGAGGAGACGCCAGCAGGAAGAAGAGCGCAAAGCCCGTATCCAGCAGCAAAAAGAAGAACAAAGAAAGCGCCAGGCTGCCAAACAGGCACAAAGACAGCAATTTGATAAAAAAAAGCAGGTTTCCGTTTCCCCAAAAAACCGGACGACTGCCCTGATCCATGCGAAATTTAAGCAGGTAGGAAACGTGTCCAATGTTTTATATCAGGTATTTGGCGGAATCGGCTTCGGAATTTCTACCCTGATCGCCTTTTTACGGCTCTTTGTGGCATTTGCCGTGGAAACCACCCCGATCGGATGGATCATAAACTTTTTGTTTATCGCATTCTTTTTCGGCATGATACGCCATGGAGTCAGCCAGCGGAAGCGTCTTGCAAGAGCCAGGCGCTACATCCAGCTATGCGGAGAGCGGATGTACGGCCAGATTGAAAGCCTTGCAAGAGACACCGGAAGAAGCGTCCGTTTTGTGATCAAAGATATCCACAAGATGTTAAGCCTTGGTATGTTTCCCGAAGGGCATCTGGATGAGAAAAAGACATGCCTGATGTTAAATGATTCCGTCCACCGCCAATACCTGGAAGCGGAAAAATCCCGTATCCAGCGGGAGCAGCAAAGTCTCCAGGACAAAGCAGACATACAGACTTCCACCCCGGTTGGCACAAATGCTGCCGCAGCCCAAAGCCAAGACGGCCAAATGGGTCACAAACAGGAAGCGGAGCTAAATACCATGATTGCGGAAGGGATGGAATGTGTCCGCAAATTACGGGAACTGAATGACCAGATCCCCGGAGAAGTGATTTCTCAAAAGCTATGCCGCTTGGACGGACTTTTAAAAGATATATTTGACAGTGTCCGGGAACACCCGGAGCAGATGCACCGGATGCATAAAATGATGGATTATTATCTCCCCACCACTTTAAAACTGGTAGAAGCTTATGAGGATTTTGATAAAGTAAGTATGCCCGGACCGGAAATCATTGCAGCCAAAGCAGAGATCGAGCGCACCATGGATATCATAAACCAGGCATTCTCCGAACTCCTTAACAACCTGTTCCGGAATGCCGTGTTAGACGCCACTACCGATGCGCAGGTTTTGCAGACCATGCTTGCAAGAGAAGGGCTTACCGGAAACACAGACTTTTCCAAACCATAAAATTGGCAATCTCCCGGCAGCCGCCGCACCAAATCATGTTGACGAACGCTGCCACCAAGAACATAGAAGGAGGACTACGAATTGAACAACGATTTTGATTCCCTGATAAAAGAGGCGCCTACTCTCACCCTTGATCCTTTCGGGGCGGATAGCAAAAACGCGCCATCCATTCCGGACCAGACAACACCTGCAAAAGAAGAAGCAGAAAAGATCCCGGAGGCCGTATTGACACCTGAAGAACAAAAAATGGTAAACGACTTTGCGGCGCAGATCGACATCACCAATACCCAGATGGTCCTCCAGTATGGCGCAGGCTGCCAGAAAAAAATTGCGGATTTCTCTGAAAACGCATTAAACAACGTGCGCACCAAAGACATGGGCGAGATTGGACAGATGCTGACCGATGTGGTCACGGAATTAAAAGATTTTGATGCGGAAGAAGAAAAAGGACTTTTCGGATTGTTCAAGAAAAGCAGCAACAAGCTGGAAAACATGAAAGCGAAATACGACAAGGCAGAAACAAACATCAATAAAATCTGCAAGGTCATGGAAGGACACCAGATTACTCTCCTAAAAGATGCCGCTATGCTGGATAAAATGTATGAACTGAACCTGAATTACTTTAAAGAACTGTCCATGTACATCTTAGCCGGAAAACAAAGACTCGAATATTCCAGGACCCGGGAGCTTCCTTCCCTTCTTGCAAAGGCAGAAAAAAGCGGACTGCCGGAGGATACCCAGGCTGCCAAAGATTTCGCCGCCATGTGCGAACACTTTGAAAAGAAGATTTACGATCTGGAGCTGACTCGGACCATTTCCATGCAGATGGCGCCCCAGATCCGCCTGATACAAAATAACGACATCACCATGTCCGACAAGATCCAGTCCACGCTGGTCAACACGATTCCTCTTTGGAAAAGCCAGATGGTAATCGCAATCGGCTTAAGCCATTCCAGTGAGGCCGCAAAAGCCCAGAAGGACGTGACGGACATGACCAATGCCCTCCTTAGGAAAAACGCTGAGGCCTTAAAGACCGCTACCATCGAAACGGCACGGGAAAGCGAACGGGGCATCGTGGATATCGAAACACTGACGGCAACTAACCAGACACTGATCAGCACCCTCGACGAGGTTATGAAAATACAGGAAGACGGACGCGTTAAGAGAAAAGGCGCTGAGGAAGAATTACAGCGCATTGAAAATGAAATGCGGCAGAAACTACTTGAAATGAGCCGGATTTCCGGGCATACATCCTAAATTCCCGTTTAGTTGGGGTTATATGAGCCAATAACCCCAACTGGCTCTTCGACTACATTTAATAGTTCCTTTAAAAGCCGGTTTGTAGTTTCGGGATCCGCTTTGCCCTTCATGGCTTTCATGGTCTGTCCTACCAAAAACCCAATTGCCCTTTCTTTTCCCTTCCGATAATCTTCCACGGACCGGGGATTTGCGGCGATCACCTCTTCCACCGTCCTTTTCAGGACGGCTTCATCATTTACCATCTTAAGGCCTTTTTCCTCCACGTATTTCTCCGGATCTACATCCTGATCAAACATCACTTCAAAAACTTCCTTTGCAACAGAGCCGCTAATTTCCTTTGCGTCCGTCATTCTGATCAGCCTGGCAAGGTTTTCCGGAGAAAAGCGGATATCTTCCGGATCCATCCCTTTTTCCTTTAAAAGGCGCAGTGTCTCCACCATCAGCCAGTTAGACACCTTTTTAGGCTGGCTGCCAAAAGCTACCGCAGCTTCAAAAATATCAGCCATGTGCTTGCTGCCCGTAATGATCTCAATATCATATTCCGGGATGTCGAACTCTTCTTTGTAGCGTGCCATCTTTTCTTCCCGAAACTCTGGCTGTCTGCTGCGGATCTCCTCAAGATATACATCGTCAAGCACCATGGGGGGAAGGTCCGGATCCGGAAAATAGCGGTAATCCTGTGCATCCTCTTTACTTCGCATTGCATAGGATTCCCTCTTACCGTCATCCCATCTTCTGGTTTCCTGGACCACCCTTTGGCCGCTTTCCAAAAGCTTGATCTGACGCTCCCGCTCTCCTTCAATTGCCCTTGCGATGGCCTTAAAGGAATTTAGGTTTTTCATCTCTGTACGGCTGCCCAACTGTTCTGCTCCCACTTCCCTTACCGACAGGTTCACGTCCACCCGCATGGATCCTTCCTGAAGCTTACAGTCGGAAACCCCCAGATACTGGATGATCATACGCAGCTTTTCCAGATAAGCAATCACTTCCTCACTGCTTCGCATATCCGGTTCGGATACAATCTCAATCAACGGCACGCCGGAACGATTATAATCCACCAGGGAACAATCCTCCCTGTCGTCATGAATCAATTTCCCGGCATCTTCTTCCATATGGATCTCATGAATACCCACATACTTTTTGCCCTCCTTCGTCTCGATCTCTACCTTACCATTTCGGCAGATTGGCAGATAAAGTTGGGAAATCTGATAATTCTGTGGATTATCCGGATAAAAATAATTCTTCCTGTCAAATTTGCAATACCGGGTAATCGTACCATTAACGGCAAGGCCTACCGCCACCGCATATGCAAGGACCTGTTTATTCAGCACCGGAAGGGAACCCGGCATGCCGGTACACACCGGACAGGTATGGGTATTGGGCTCCCCGCCAAAAGCAGTGGAACACCCGCAAAAGATTTTGGTCTTGGCGGCTAATTCTACATGGACTTCCAGTCCAATGACCGTCTCATACTGTTTTCCCATCCTGCCTGCCATCCTTCCTGCCAAAGACGCCCCTTGCCTGTTCATAAGCATAAGCTGTCCGTATCAATTTCTTTTCGTTAAAACAATCCCCGATAAGCTGTAAGCCAATGGGAAGCCCTTTTTTATCCAAGCCGCAGGGGATAGAAATCCCCGGAAGCCCGGCCAGGTTTGCCGATATGGTATAAATATCCCCCAGATACATTTTAATCGGATCTGCCAGACTTTCCCCCAGTTTAGGAGCTGTTGTGGGCGCAACCGGCCCTAAGATCACATCATAGTCAGAGAAGGCTTGGTCAAAAGCCTTTTTGATCAGCGCCTTTACTTTCAACGCTTTCAAGTAATATGCATCATAATAACCGGAACTGAGCACAAAGCTTCCCAGCATGATCCTCCGTTTTACTTCCGCACCAAATCCTTCGGAACGGGTTTTCTTGTACATATCGTGAAGCCCTTTATAATCCTTTGCCCGGTAACCATATTTAATCCCGTCAAACCGTTCCAGATTGGAGCTTGCCTCCGCTGCCGCAATCGTATAATAGGCAGGAACCGCATATTCTACAAGGCTCAGATCAAACTCCCCCACTATGGCGCCCTTATCCTCCAAAACTTTTGCCGCTGTAAGGACCGCCTTTTTCACCTCCCCATCAAGCCCTTCCCAAAAATAATCCCTGGGAATGCCGATGCGCATTCCCTTCACGTCATCCACAAGGGCACAGGTAAAATCCAGGTCCTTCCGCTCTATAGATGTGGAATCTTTCGGATCATGGGATGCAATGACCTCCATCACTGCCGCACAATCTGTCACGTCCTTGCACAAAGGCCCGATCTGATCTAAGGAAGAGCCATAAGCGATCAGCCCATAACGGGAAACCGTGCCATAAGTTGGCTTTAATCCCACTACCCCGCAGAAGGATGCGGGCTGGCGGATGGAACCGCCGGTGTCCGACCCCAGGGCATAGAAACATTCTCCTGCCGCAACCGCCGCCGCACTGCCTCCGGAAGACCCTCCCGGCACATACGCCGGATTCCAGGGGTTTTTGGTCGCGCCAAAGGCGGACGTCTCTGTGGTGGAACCCATGGCAAACTCGTCCATATTTGTTTTTCCTAAGATCACCGCACCTGCTTTCTGAAGGTTTCGTACTGCTTCCGAAGAAAAAGCGGGGATGAAATTTCCCAAAATTTTAGAAGCACAGGTAGTTAAAAGACCTTCCGTGCACATGTTATCCTTGATTGCAACGGGAACGCCTGCAAGAGGTCCGGTAAGTTCCCCCTCGTCGATTCTTTTTTGCACTTCGTCCGCTTTCCCCAAAGCGCCTTCCCCATCTACCGTCACAAAGCAGTGATATTCCTTTTCTTTCTCCCCAATCCTGCCAAGCGCCGCCTTCACCGCTTCCCTGACCGTTACTTCCTTATTTTTAATTGCCACCCCTAAGGAAACGGCAGTCATGCCTAAAATGTCCATCCGCCATCCTCCTACTCAAATGTCCGCGGCACCATGAACATGCCGTTCTTTTCACCGGGGGCATTATTTAACAGTTCTTCCCGGGTATCTCCATTGGTCACCACATCTTCCCGAAATACATTGTTTACCGGGAACAGATGGCTCATAGGCTCCACATCTTCGGTGTCTAATTCCCTTAATTTATCTATATGATCCAGCATCCGCCCCATGTCCTTTTTAGCCTGCTCTTTCTCATCCTCCGAAAGCTCCAGTTTTGCAAGGATGCCTACATATTCAATGGTTTCATTAGAAATGATATTAGCCATTTTTATTTTCCTTCTCCCCATTTATCAAGTCCATTCTCATTATAGCCATTGTAAAACCTGATGTCTATACTTTTCCCCTCTGCTGTGCTACACTAAAGTTGAACAGAAAGGAACTTAGCCATGATACTACTACCCCATCTGGTCCTGCTGCTTGTATGGACTTACCAAAATACATTCGAAAACAAGTTGACCATGATCTCTTTGACGGTTTCACTGATCCTGGTCTATATGGCTGTCTGCACCTGCCTGCATATCATGCCTCTTATCACAAAGCAGTTTTCTACCCTGCGGCTTAAGATTCTGCAAGGTGGCAGATACCTGCTGAAATTCAGCTTTTACGGCATTTTATCCCAGATTGCCTTTTACCTTATTATGTCCTGGATCGGCTGGGGTTTTCTCCCTCAGGATAAAACCGGCATTGTGATCCTGCTGATCGACCTTATCTTCTGCTGTGCGCACATTTATCTATTTCTGTTAAATGCCTGCCTGCGCATCATCTTAACCTGCCGGAGCCTTGGCATCCTGAAGCGGCTCCTGATCGTCCTGGGGCTCTGGGTTCCCATCCTGAATTTATTCCTGCTGCGCTATCTCGGGAAAAAAGCGCGGGAGGAGATGGACCGGGAAATCTGCCGGTTTGAAAACAGGAAAGAACGGGCCGGAAAAATGGTCTGCGCAACCAAATATCCCTTAGTGCTGCTCCACGGAATCGGTTTCCGGGATCTGCAGTATTTTAACTATTGGGGCAGGATACCAAAAGAACTGGTAAAGAACGGCGCCCTGATCTACTATGGTCATCAGGAAGCCTGGGGTACCATTGAGGATAACGGGGCCGCCATCAAAGCCACCATTGAAAAAGTCATGGAAGAAAACCACTGTGATAAAGTCAACCTTATAGCCCATTCCAAAGGCGGACTTGACGCCCGTTACCTGATCTGCGGCCTTCATATGGAGGACCACATTGCGTCTCTGACCACCATTTCCACGCCCCATCACGGTTCAGAGCTTTTAAACATTTTAAACAGACTGCCTGACGGAATCTACCGCCTGATCTCCTCGTTGATCGACACGAACTACAAAAAACTTGGGGATACCTCCCCTGACTGCTATCATGCCAGTAAACAGCTTTCCCCGGATTTTTGCCGGGAATTTAATAAAAAATATCCTGATTCCCCTAAGGTTTATTACCAGAGCTATGCTTCCTGCGTAAAAAGCACACTGGGCGACAGCCTTCTTAGTATCCCAAACCTGTTGATGTTCTTTGCGGGAGCGCCCAAAAATGACGGTCTTGTCACCATTGAGTCCGCCAAATGGGGCCATTTCAAAAAAGCTTTTACCACCACCGGAAAACGCGGAATCTCCCACGGAGATATGATCGATCTGAAAAGGGAAGATTATAAAGGATTCGACGTAATCGAAGCTTATGTGGAGATTGTCAGGGAACTGAAAGAGATGGGTTTTTAAGCCGTTGGCATAACTGATCAAAAGAAAGGACAAGCACATGGACTGGGAAAATAATTTTGCACAACATATTTTGGAACGTGGATACGATTATTACCTTTCCGGTTCCGTAAAAAACCTGGTAGTTTCCGGTGATTCGGTGCAGGCCGATGTGAAAGGCACCGAAAATTACGAGGTGGAAATTTATCTGGACGGGAACAACATTACGGATCTTTATTGCTCCTGCCCCTATGCGGGCAGCGGCAGTAACTGCAAGCATATGGCGGCTGTCCTTTATCAATGGACCGAAAAGCTTAACGGCAGAAACATATCCGCAAACAAAGATGACGTGGAAAAAATTGTTGAACATGCGGATATTTCCGTTGTAAGGTCCTTTTTAACCTCAGTTTTGAAAGGCGATGAAAAGTTGCTGATGCGGTTTAACAGCATGGTAGGAACATATCCTGAAAAGAAAGACGTAAAGCAATATATCAGGCAGGTTTCCAAAATCATCTACCGCTATTCTGGCAGAGGCCAGTTTATTGATTACCGCCAGGCAGGCGATTTTGTATCTGAGTTAAACGAAATCTATCAGGTGGATGTGCGCCGAATGATCGACCGCGGACAATATATGGCGGCATTTGAAGTCATAAACCACATTTTTACATCCGTGGAAACTATAGCCATAGACGATTCCGACGGCGGCATCGGAATGCTGGCATATGAGGCCTGCCAGCTTTGGCAGGAACTTTCACGTCTGGCAAGCCCGGAAGAAAAGGATACCATGTTTTCCCGGCTTCTGGAACTGATAGACAGACCGTCCGGCGACTATATGGAAGAGTATGTTGAGACTGCCCTTATGGAAGGGTTTTCGGAAAAAAAATATCTCCGGCAAAAGCTTGCTTTCACCGAAAAGATGGTAAAGAATGCCCAGCAGGAAGAATCCGGGTGGGGACGGCACTATCAGATCGGCAGATGGGCAATCCGGCATCTGGAACTGCTTGACCAGTTAAATTGCGGCAGCGCCGAGAAAATGGATTATTGTAAAAAGCATTGGGAAAACCCACAGGTGAGAAAATATTTCATTGATCTGTGTATGAAGTCAAAAGAATATGGCCTAGCATTAAATGCCCTGGACGAAAGTATATCCTTGGATTATAATTTCACAGGATTACTCTGTGATTACCAAAAATTAAAAAAAGAAATTTACCTGATAACCGGAGACAAGAAATCCTATGTAGAGCAGCTTTGGTTTCTTCTCCTTAACTATAATACAGATAATCTGGAAACCTACAGGGAACTGAAGCAACAGTATACAGAAGATGAATGGCTTGATAAACGGGAGATTATTTTTGAAAAACTACCCCCAAATGCCCAAATTGACTATTTCTATTTAGAGGAAAAACTGTACGACAGGCTGCTTGACAATGTCCTGAAAAGCCCGGGCCTATACAAGGTACAAAAGTATACGGAATTCCTGAAAGCGGATTACCCGGAGCAGATCCTCCAAAAGTATGCGGTGGAATTAAATCAGGAGGCTTCCACTGCCAAAAACAGAAAAAGGTATCAGGAAATCACGACAGTACTCCGGAGCGTTATGGAAATAAGTGGCGGTGAAGAAGTTGTTGAAAAACTTGTGGGGGAATGGAAAAAAATCTATAAAAACAGGCCTGCCATGATGAATGAACTGGGTAAGTTGTTGAAAAAATAAATTCCCGTTTAGTTGGTTAATGAGGTTGGCTAAACGGACGAAAAGGAAGCAATAAAAAT
>OFGA01002144.1_pt1 | contig 12543 bp, 10 predicted proteins | sample 1521471 | NCBI WGS metagenome assembly OFGA01 (sample SAMEA3504086, study PRJEB24116) | mouse gut metagenome | biome: mouse gut; feature: mouse-associated habitat; material: faeces | place: Denmark | collected 2011
TGACGAGGAACTGCAGCGGAATGTGATCAAGGACGTTACGCTGCTTAAGCTGGTAGGTTTTAAGCCGATCATCGTGCACGGCGGCGGAAAGGAAATCAGCCACTGGGCTGCAAAAACCGGCATGGAGTCCCGGTTTGTCAACGGGCTGCGCGTGACGGATGTCCCGATGATGGAAATCGCGGAAATGGTATTAAATAAGGTAAATAAGTCGTTAGTCCAGCTGGTGGAGCAGCTTGGCGTGCTGGCAGCCGGAATCAGCGGCAAGGACGGCGGGATGCTGAAGGTGGACAAGAAGTATGCAGACGGTGCAGACATCGGGTATGTCGGGGATGTAAAGGAAGTCAGGCCGAAGATTTTATACGACCTTCTGGAAAAGGATTTCCTGCCGATTGTAGCGCCGGTCGGCCTGGATGACAATTACCAGACTTATAACATCAATGCGGATGATGCGGCCTGTGCCATTGCGAAAGCAGTGTCAGCAGAAAAGCTGGCGTTTTTAACCGATATCGAAGGCGTATACAAAAATCCAGACGATAAATCCAGCCTGATTTCAGAGCTGCCTGTGACGGAAGCTGCAAAGCTGATGGAAAGCGGCTATATCGGGGGCGGCATGCTGCCAAAGCTGGCAAACTGCATTGATGCGATAGAAAACGGTGTTTCCAGGGTGCATATTTTAGACGGGCGGATTCCGCACTGCCTGCTGCTGGAAATCTTTACAAACAGGGGTATCGGAACAGCAATCCTCTCAGATACGGAAACGAGGTATTATCATGAATAAACAGCAGTATATGGACGGAGCCGAGCAGGCGTTTGTGCATACATATAACCGTTTTCCGGTTGTGTTCGAACGCGGGGAAGGCGTGCGTTTGTATGATACAGACGGAAAAGAATATCTGGATTTTGCAGCCGGAATCGGCGTCATGGCGCTTGGCTACCAGAACCGGGAATACACCGAAGCGCTGAAAGCACAGGCAGAGCGCCTTGTGCATACGTCCAACCTTTATTACAACATTCCTGCGGCCGAGGCAGCCGCAAAGGCGCTGGCAGCATCCGGCATGGACCGCATATTTTTTACAAACAGCGGAACGGAAGCGGTAGAAGGAGCCATTAAGGCGGCCAGGAAATATGCCTTTACAAGGGACGGCCATGCCGGGCATGAAATTATCGCGATGAACCATTCGTTTCATGGCAGGAGCATCGGCGCGCTGTCTGTAACAGGCAATGCCCATTACCGGGAACCGTTCGAGCCGCTGATGGGCGGCGTGCGGTTTGCAGATCTGAACAGCCTGGACAGCGTCCGGGCACAGGTGAATGAACATACGTGCGCTGTCATTCTGGAAACCATTCAGGGCGAAAGCGGAATCCATCCGGCAGACCGCTCATTTCTGGAAGGCCTGCGCAGCCTGTGTGACGAGCACGGCATGCTGCTGATTCTGGATGAAATCCAGTGCGGCATGGGGCGCACCGGGCAGATGTTTGCATGGCAGCATTACGGCGTGAAGCCGGATATTATGACATCCGCAAAAGCGCTCGGATGCGGCGTTCCGGTCGGGGCATTCCTGATGACGGAGCAGGCAGCGCAAAAATCCCTGGCACCGGGCGACCATGGAACGACCTATGGCGGCAATCCGCTTGCAGGAGCAGCTGTCAGCAAGGTATTTGATTTGTTTGAAAGCATGCAGCTGCTGGAGCATGTCAGGAGCATTTCCGTGTATCTGGAAAAGCGGCTGGATGAACTGGTAAAGGAGCAGGACTGCCTGATGGGCCGCCGCGGCATGGGCCTGATGCAGGGAATCGTGACACAGAAAAATTCAGCTGAAATTGCCGCAAAGGCGCTGGACGCCGGACTGGTTGTGATTACAGCCGGTGCAGATGTGATACGGCTGCTTCCGCCGCTTGTGATTACAGAAGCGGATGTGGATGAAATGACAGAAAAATTAAAGACAGCTCTTGCATAAAAAACGGGGCTGCTGCAGGAAGAAAAATGATACGGGATATCGCTGGTTTAATGATTCTTTACGATATCCTGTATATCGTTTGCTTCGTGCGGCAGCCCCGTTTTTTTTGCGGCGGTTCTATTATTTTCGTGCGTTATTTCTATTATTTTTGTGCGTCAGCTCTTTATTTTCGTGTGGCAGTTCTATTATTTTCGTGCGTCAGCCTTGTTTTATTTTGACGGATGACGTAACGTGCTGCGCTGCAGTTTTGATGCCCTGTCATCCTGATGCCTGAAATTCTGGTTCTTTTGATATATTATATTTTAATATATACCTTGACAAAATATATTATATAATATATAATATGTGAAAATAATATATATAAAATAACAAAAAGAAAGGAGAATCCTATGACATTTCCATTGAATCCCGTCCTGATGGAACTGCTTGTGCTGGCCTTAATCAGCCAGAACGACAGCTACGGATATGAAATCAGCCAGCGGCTGCGGCAGGTTTCCAGCCTGAAAGATTCCACGCTTTATCCGGTGCTTCGAAGGCTGGCGGATAATCATTATGTCGATATTTACGACCAGCAGTTCCAGGGCCGCAACCGGAAATATTACCGTATTACGAAAGCGGGAAAGCAGCAGAGGGAATTTTTAGAAAGAGAGTGGCAGGCGCATATTCTGGCAGTCAGCGGGATTTTGCAGGAATGCTGCAGGGAAGGAGCGCAGGAGCATGAATAAGCAGGAATATATGAATCAGCTCAAAGACAGGCTGAAACATCTTCCAAAAGAAGATTTTGAACGTGCTATAGAATATTATGAAGAATATTTTGCGGATGCAGAAAATGAACAGCAGGCCATCGAAGACCTTGGAAGCCCGCAGGAAGCAGCGGAGCAGATTATACGGGATATTGCAGCGGATTATTCCAAAGAAGACGTCAAAAGCGTGCGCACGGGCCTGCATGCACTCTGGGTCATGCTGCTGGCACTGTTTGCGGCTCCGATTGCACTGCCGCTGGTGTTTTGCGGGGCTGTCCTTGTTGTGGCATGCATGATTGTCGCATGGGCGCTGCTGTTAAGCCTGCTGCTTGCAGGGGCCTGTGCGGTCATTGCAGGCCCGCTTTCGGTCATTGCCGGATTTACCGTGCTTTCAAAGAGCATTCCCGTATTTTTAACCTGTACCGGGCTCGGGCTTTTGTCCGCAGGCATCGGGGCAGCCATTACATATGGCGCGTATCTGTTTGGCAGGAATTTTTTCGTATGGATGCTGAGAGCCCTGGCAGGGCTGATTCGAAAAGGAGGCAGAAACGATGAAGCAAAAACACAATCATAAAAAAATTTTTCCGGCCTGTGCCCTGCTGGCAGCAGCGGGCCTTGCCATGGCAGCAGCCGGGTGCCTGCTTGGCGGCTGGGTTTACGGAATCCAGTTTGATACGCAGGGCATCCGTGTCTATGCACCGCTTCTGGAACAGGAAAGTATTGCGGCAAGAGAGGAAAAGCTGGAGCCGTTTGGGGAAATTGCAGTCCGCCTGGAATGTGCGGACGTGCGGATTCAGGCTTCTGATTCAGATGAATATGCGCTGGCTTACTGCCTGGACCAGACTGGCGGGCTGAAAAAAGAGGTAAGGGACGGCAGGCTTGTTCTGGAAAATGAATCAGTGACGCCAGCTGGACAGGAAAATTTTAAAATGCTTTCCATAGGAAGAAATACAAAGGGGCAGTCGGTTACGATATATGTGCCTGCACATGTGCAGCTTTCGGACGTCACTGTTCAGACAGAAAGCGGGGAGGTCAGCTGTGAAAACATACAGGCAGACAGGCTTGCGATTGCTTCTTCTGGCGGTGCAGATATCCGGCTGCCGGAGAATATTTCGCACTATGAATACCAGCTGAAAACAGAATATGGACGCATATATTTAGAAGGGAAGGATATGGGAATATCGTGTGCTTCCGTAAACGGGGAAGCAGCAGGGAAAATAACAGCTGTATGCGAAGACGGTGACATCCGCATACAATAGCGGGCCTGCGTGACTGCCGTGCACAGAGCATACAGCAGTTTTTTCGTTACTGGTCACGGAGTGAACAGTAACCTTTCCCTGGCATAATATATAATTTAAGTGAATTAGCCATTGACCGCATGCCCCATGATAAAGTATAATAAAGCGAAGTGAGCTTTATGACAATGAAAACAAATGATTGGGGAAAATGAGCGTGAAACAGTTTTTTGGAATGAGCCAGAGCGGTGACATCAGGGAAGCCGTGCGCGGATTAAGCAATCCGCAGTTTCTTATGCTGCTGTCCAACAGCGGACAGTTTGCAGAACATGTGAAAAAGCTGCAGGAGCTTTATCCGTCTGTGCCGAGCATCGGGTGTGCCGGAATGAGTTATGATACAAGAGTTGTGGAAAAAGGCGTGGGCATCATAGCATTTTACGACGGTGTCAGTGCCGTGGCAAATGTGCTGGAGCGTGCATCGGTCATGCCGGTAAAATATATCCGGCGCCTGGAGCAGGATGTGGAGACAATCCGTGCATCCGAAAATGATACGGTATGCATCGACTTCTGTACAGGAAACGATGCCTGTGTGCTGAATACGATGTACAGTGTCTTAAAACGCAGAAATGTGGCACTGGTTGGCGGAACCGGGGATGCCGGGAAGATTTCGGTAAATGGCAGGGTTTACGAGGATGCCGTGGCCTATGCCCTGATAAAAAACCAGGGGGGAAGGGTAAAGGCATACAAGGAAAACATTTACCATCAGATGGGAGATTACCGCTTTGTGGCATCAAAGACAAATAAGGCAGATTATATTATCGGTGAGCTGGACGGAAAGCCTGCCAAGCAGGTTTACCAGAGCATTCTCCATATATCCGAAAACCAGATTCAGTCACAGACCTTTAAAAACCCGCTTGGGAAAATTAACGGAAACGATACCTGTATTGTTTCTATCAAAGAAGTAAACGGCAATGCGCTGGCCTGCTTTCGCCAGGTAAATGACTCGGATGTGCTGATTATGCTGGAACTGGGAGATTTCAGGGCGATTGTCAGAAAGACCATTCAGACAATCCGCAGGGATTTTCCAAGGATATCCGCAGTTTTTTCCGTTAACTGCCTGTTCCGGTACTTATTATTTACAGAAAATCATTATATGCAGGAATACTTACAGGAAATGGCTGTTCTGGGAAGCCATGCAGGAGTGGTCGGTTACGGGGAGCACTATAACAACCAGTTTGTCAACCAGTCCATGACCTGCGTGGTATTTGAGTAAGCGAAAATAAAGGAGGCAGCCATATGCTTTTTAAATCGAAACAGGGAAAACCTGCAAAAGAATCCGGCAGCAAAAAACGTATAGATAAAGATGATTTATATCCGGTGCTTCATGTGGCAGGCAGCGTGAAGGAGTGCCAGAAAGAGATTGTAAACAAAGAAGTAAACGCTTTGCAGGCGCTTGGCAAGGTGAACGATTCTTTCAATAAGGCGCTGGATGAATCCAATAATTTCAAGCAGAAGCTGGATGATTTTGAGCAGGTTTTTTCCAGCATCGGACAGGTATCCGGGCAGTTTGAAAATGTCAAAAATGAAATCAGCGAGTCCGTTGTTTCCGTCCAGAATGAGGTGGAGTCTTTAAAGGAGCAGACCGTACAGGTCGAGTCTCATTTTGGGGAAATGGATAAGACGTTTGGGGATTTTTTAGAATCCATCAAGCAGATTAAATCGTGTACAGGCCAGATTACATCCATTGCTGACCAGACCAATATCCTGGCGCTGAATGCATCAATAGAAGCAGCAAGGGCAGGCGAGCATGGCAAGGGATTTGCCATTGTTGCAGTGGAAGTCAAGCGGCTGGCAGATGAAATTAAAAATCTGGTTGCGGCCGTGGAAGACAGCATTGGCGATGTGGAGCACGGCACGGACAAGCTGCATGCGAGCATCAGCACATCCAAGGATGCACTGAATGAAAGCATCCAGAAAGTAAACGATACATATCAGATGTTTGACCATATTACGCAGGCGGCAGAGGGCGCTACCGCCGTGCAGTCCGAAATATCCGATGCGATTCACGAATCTAAGAGTGCCCTGGAAAGTGTCAATGACTTTTTTTACCGGACGCAGAGCCAGTACGAAAAGGTTGTCAGGCATATCCAGTATGCCAATAAGCTCGGCACGACCAAGAGCGCGATGTTTGAAGATATGGACAATATGATTTCGCAGATACCGCCGTTAATTGAAGATTTGCCTGGCTGAGAAGATGGCCGGCAGTGATTTTGGCAGATACTGCATTTTATCAGAAAACTGCCTGGCTGAAAAAATGGCTGGCAGAATGCGGCATATACGAAAGAAAAATGTTCCGGCAGAATAGGTTGTTCTGGCGGGCATTTTTGCGTGTAAAAATCTGTATGGAGGGGGAGCGGCAGTGTAATTCATGCCAGTGTTATGATTCGGGCGGCAGTGCGGGGATTCTTATGCCTGATTCAGATGGCATTGTGAGGCTGTCTTGCGTACAGCCGTGCCGGATTTTGAAAAATTTTATGGATATTTTCTTAAGAATTTATGATATTTTGGTGAAACTTTAGCAGATATTGCCAAACGTATGCTATAATAGGCTAGAATTCCTGTTACAGTGCGGGTTTTTCGGAATGCTGCAGGAGGCAGCCTGGCTGCGCCTGTCCGGAACCTGGCAGCTGTAATACAAATTCTATGGAAACAGGCTCCGATTGATTCTGAAAGCAGGAAACAGGCCGGAGCCGGAGGAGAACAAATGGAGAATTATGAAGAAGATGAGGACCTTCTGGGCGGAGAGCTGACAGAGGGGCTGATTACCCTGCTTGATACGCCGGAAAAAGTAAACCAGACAAAGCGGTTTATGGATATGCTGGTCGGCTACCGGGAACTGATGATGATGTATACGTGTGCCGTAAAGGAAATCAGGACGAAATTTGAAGTGCTGGACACCGAATTCAGCGTGCGTTACCAGCGCAATCCAATCAGTGCGATTTCCACAAGGCTGAAGCATACGAACAGCATTATGGCGAAGCTAGACCGCTATGGATGCCGCTTTTCGCTTGAAAATATTGAAAAGCATATCAGCGATGTGGCTGGCATCCGGGTTATCTGTTCTTATATCGATGATATTTATGAAATTGCGGACGCGCTGCTGTCACAGGATGATGTGACGCTGGTGACGCGCAAGGATTACATTATTGACCCGAAGCCGAACGGGTACCGCAGCCTGCACCTGATTGTCAGGGTTCCGGTGTATTTTGCAGATTTTAAAAAAGACATGAAAGTCGAGGTGCAGGTCCGCACGATTGCCATGGATTTCTGGGCGAGCCTGGAGCACCAGCTCAAATACAAGCAGAACATTCCAAACCAGCAGGATATTGTGGCCCAGCTGAAAGAATGCGCGGATGTCATTGCGCTGACGGACCAGAAAATGATAGGCATCCGCCAGCAGATTGAAGCGGCATCCGATACGCCGACCGAAGATGATATTCTGCTCGAAAAACTGAGCCGCATGGATATGAATATCGGCTAAATACGCCAGATGGCGCAACATAACTGGTTTTCCTGCAGGATGGGCTGCCTATCCGAGCATGACATCTAACAGCATCATGACAGCAAACCCGAGCACAATGCCCATGGTAGCAGAGTAAGGCTGCGTGCTCCGGTTCTGCTGGCATTCGGGTATCAGCTCGTGCACGGCTACCAGAATCATTGCCCCGGCGGCAAACGAGAGGGCAAACGGCAGCACGGCTTCTGCATATACGACGAGCAGTGCGCCGGACAGCCCGGCAAGCGGTTCCACAAACCCGGACGCCTGGCCCCAGAAGAAGCTTTTCCTACGCGATAAGCCTTCACGCCGCAGCGGAATGGACACGGCAGCGCCTTCCGGAAAATTCTGCAGGCCGATGCCGATAGCAATGGACAGGGCACTCATCAGGCCTTCCGGCGTATAGCCGTCCTGCAGCGCGCCAAAAGCGACGCCGACGGCAAGCCCTTCGGGGATATTGTGCAGCGTAATGGATAATACCAGCAGGATAATCCGGCTGAAACGCTCGTTTCCCATATCTTTTGCACAACCAGCCCGGCTTCCGGCAAAAGATATGATTTTGTCAGATGCCCACATAAAGGCCGCGCCGCATAGAAAACCGAGGGTAACAGCCAGGTAAGGCGGCAGGCCCTCCCGCCTGCTGGCGCGTTCAATAGCCGGCTGCAGCAGCGACCAGAAGCTGGCGGCAATCATCACGCCGGAAGCGAATCCGAGCATCAGGTTTAACAGCCTTGTGTCCGGGGATTTGAAAAAAATAACGGCGGCAGCGCCCAGTGCTGTAATAAACCATGTCGCGAGCGTTGCAATAAGCGCCATAAGGATGATGTTGTTCATATTAAAACCTCCTGCTAACAGTATATTGGGAAACGGATGCCGGGTTCCTGTTCCGGGTTTTTTATGACAGGCAAAAGCTTTGGCAAAAAGCGCCAGGGGCGGGATGCTGCATGGGGAATCTGCATGAAAATTAACGGCAGATGCTATTATGGAAACAGATGTGGAAGTACCGGAGATGAGAACAGGCATTACAGAAAGAGAGACAGATTCAGAAACGGATATCAGATACAAAAATACAGATGAGGAGCAGCTGGGATGGAAGATTACAGAACGGGAAAACGGCTGGCGAAATACGTGCCGGATTATGTTATGTTTGATTTGGAGACAACGGGGACAAGTTATATCAGTGACAGTATTATAGAAATATCAGCCGTGAAGGTAGTACAGGCGCAGGTAACGGACACTTTTTCCACGCTGGTCAATCCGCAGCGTGCGATTCCGTATCATGCGACACAGATTCATGGCATTACGGATGAAATGGTCGCGGACGCGCCGCTGCTTGCGGATGCGCTGCCGGATTTTCTGGAATTTGCCGGGGATTTTGTACTGGCCGGGCACAATATCCAGTCGTTTGACCTGAAATTTATTTACCGGGCAGCAAAAGAGCTGCTAGGACGGGATGTCACCAATGACTATCTTGACACGCTTTATATGGCCAGGCAGTGCCTGCCGCAGCTGGTGCACCATAAGCTGACAGACCTTGCAGCGTATTTTCAGATAGATGCAGCCGGCGCGCACCGGGCGCTGAACGACTGCATGATGAACCAGCAGTGCTATGAAAGGATGGGAAGCATGCAGGGGGAAATGCAGATGGAAATCTGTCCGAAATGCGGCGGGGAGCTGGTAAAGCGCAGCGGCAGGTATGGGAAATTTTTCGGATGCAGCAATTATCCAAAATGCAGGTATACAAGAAATGCATAGGCACGCAGCAGGTGTTTCAGAACGTTCTTTCCGGAAGTGTCATATAATATAAAAAAGATTTACAGGGGCGGAATATGCCGGAAAGCATGAACCCGAAACGGGAAAACCTCTTAAACCTCGCGCTGGATGCAGACGAGCGCGAGCGTTCCAAATCACCGGACTTACAGGCCGGATATTATGAGCCAGGCAGGACATGGGAGCTGATTGTCCGCTACTCTGCCAGCCTGGAGCCGGTCAGGCAGGAATATCCGCAGATTCAGATTGTGGAGCTTTTGAATGGATATGCCATTGTGACCCTGCCAGAGGAGCTGATGGAAGCTTTTACAAACCGCGTGGAAATTGAATATATTGAAAAACCCAAGAGGCTCTTTTTCTCTGTCGAACAGGGAATCAGGGCCTCCTGTATTCGCAGCGGACAGCCGTTTGTCCAGAACCTGAGCGGGAAGGGAGTATTGTGCGGGCTTGCAGACAGCGGCATTGACTGGCGGCATCCCGATTTCTGCAACCCGGATGGGACGACCCGGATTGCGGCTATCTGGGACCAGACGCTTGTGCCGGACGCAGCGCGCGGCCTGCTCCCACCGGAGGGATATGACAGGGGAATTGAATTTTCAAGGGAACAGATTAACGAAGCCCTCAAAGAGCCTGCGCCGTCCGTCATCATAGAAGAAAGCCAGCCAGAGCCCGGCGGCACGTATGTGCGGCTGACAGGGGACATCAGCGGGCATGGGACACATGTGGCCGGGATTATGGCCGGAAACGGCAGGGCATCCGGCGGCCGCTACCGGGGAGTGGCTTATGAAAGCGATTTGCTTGTGGTAAAGCTGGGCATTCCTGGTGAGAACGGATTTCCGAGCACGGTTGAGCTGATGATGGCTGTCGATTATATGCTGCGCAAGGCAAGAAGGATGAATATGCCGCTGTCGCTGAATCTCAGCTTTGGCAACAATTACGGCTCGCACAGCGGCACGTCCCTGATTGAGACTTATCTGGACAGCCTGAGCGGCTGGTGGAAAAATGTCATAACAGCCGGAACCGGAAATGAAGGCGCTTCCAGCGTGCATACATCCGGGCGCGTGCAAGCCGGCACAGAAACTGCTGTGCAGTTTGTGGCCAGTACTTACGAAACATTCTTAAGCCTGCAGATATGGAAATCGTATTCGGATGATATGGATATCCGGATTGTGCATCCCTCGGGAGTTTCTGCCGGCCCTATCCAGAAGATTTTAGGGCCGCAGCGGTTCCGCCTCGGCCAGACAGAAATCCTGCTTTACTACGGAGAACCGGGCCCCTACAGCGTATACCAGGAAATTTATATCGAATTTCTGCCCGTGCGGGATTATATTGACAGCGGGGTGTGGGAAATACGCCTGCTTCCTGCAGGCATCGTAAACGGCCGGTTTGACATGTGGCTGCCCGGAGGCGGCATCTTAAACCGGGGCACGGGCTTTCTCTATCCGACGGAATATACAACGCTGACCATTCCTTCTACCGCAGACAAGGTGATTTCGGTCGCAGCCTATAATTCCAGAACAGGCCAGGCCGCAGACTTTTCAGGCAGGGGTTATACAAGAGTGACAGAACAGGTAAAGCCAGATCTGGCAGCACCAGGCGTCGGCATTGTGTCAGCAGTACCAGGCGGGGGTTATGGAGCAAAGAGCGGGACTTCGATGGCAGCGCCGTTTGTGGCGGGGAGTGCGGCGCTGCTGATGCAGTGGGGGATTGTGCAGAATAATGATCCGTATTTGTATGGGGAGAAGGTGAAAGCTTATTTGAGGCGCGGGGCAAGGGCGCTGCCGGGGTTTGAGGAGTATCCGAATCCGCAAATGGGGTATGGGGCGCTGAGAGAGATAGTATACTATTGTAAAGTATTAATGGCTATTTGGGGATTTAGATAAAATATTCTTGCTAAATATGGACATTTTGTATGGATGGATATATAATGTGAAAAAAGGAATTAAATTTGCGAATCTGGACAAAATGTATAGAAATGGGAAAAGGTGAGACTATGGACAACAAATATTTGGTGCGAATTATTAGGAATGAGCTTTTTAATTTTAAAAATGTTGAGTATGGTGATATCCGTTATATGAATTATAGTGCGGTTAATAATAATGCTCAGATTGAAGAAAGAGATGTTGTTGGCTTATATGGGCAGAACGGTTCCGGAAAAACAGCAATTGTTGAGTCGTTAGATATTTTAAAATGTATTCTTTCAGGAGTCGAAGTACCATATAGAGTATATGAAGGGCTATTATCCACTGATAATAAAACTGAATTAAGTACAGTGTTTTTTATGGAGTATTCCGGTCAAAAGTATAAAATTCAATATGATGTTATATTATTTGCAGATAGAAAGGAAGAAAAAATTAGTCTGCTTAAAGAGAAAATTATATATTGGCGTAGAGGTAAAACCTGGAAAACAGAGCGAGATTTGGAATTTTGTAATCCTTATTATGATACGGATTCTATTTTAAATGATGTGGCTGTCAAATTTCAATCAACACATATGAAAGCATTTCAAGATACTATTATTACAAAGGGGTTTCAGAATTTAGCAGTATATTGCGCACAAAAAAAATTGTCAATATTTTTTAATGAATTAATGCTGGATAAGTTGACAAAAAGAAATGAAGAACCGACATTAGAAGAAAGTATTTTAAGCACGATAATACAGGGCTTATCAAGTTTTGGACACTTGTATTTTCAAGTTGTGAAGATAAATCAGCTGGCAGATATCAATAAAAACAATATTTTGCCAGTGAATATATACGCTGAAAGTGAAAGTTTTGTGATGCAGGGATGCTTACCATTAGTAATGAATGGGCAAGGAAAAATACCAAAGAGTTTGTATCTTTCATTAAAAAAGGCGATTTTTGCAATTAATATTGCACTAAAAGCAATTGTGCCGAATTTAAGTATAGATTTACGAAGTATATCTGAAGAATTAGATAAAGAGGGCAATAGTAGTGTACTGGTAGAAGTATATTCAATCCGTGATGGGAAAGAATTTTTAACTAAATATGAATCAGAAGGAATTAAAAGAATTATCTCTCTCTTGAATTATCTTATTTCTCTTTATAATTATCCGGAAATTTGTCTTGTAGTTGATGAATTGGATTCTGGGATTTTTGAATATCTATTGGGGGAACTGCTTGGTGTATTAAATGAAGAGGCAAAAGGACAGTTAATTTTTACTTCTCATAATTTGCGGGCGTTTGAAAAATTGAACATAAAAAATATTGTTTGCACAACGGTTAACCCTAAGAATAGATATATTCGTTTGGTAGGTAAAG
>OFGA01002151.1_pt1 | contig 12497 bp, 11 predicted proteins | sample 1521471 | NCBI WGS metagenome assembly OFGA01 (sample SAMEA3504086, study PRJEB24116) | mouse gut metagenome | biome: mouse gut; feature: mouse-associated habitat; material: faeces | place: Denmark | collected 2011
TGGTGGACGGCGGCGTGCGGATTGCTTCCGATGCGAAGGTGGAGCAGGGGCTGCTCGAGGCCTCCAACGTCAATGTCGTCTCTGAGATGGTTAATATGATTACCATTTCAAGAGCATATCAGGCGGGGCAGAAGGTCATCAATGCGATCGACGAGACGCTCGATAAGGCAGTGAATCAGGTGGGCAAAGTATAAAAGTATAAATAAAAGTGATCCGCAGCCGCGGTTTTAAGTGCGGACGGCGGAACGGCAGACAGCACAGACGGAGGTTCTTATATGGTAAGATCACTGTATACTGCGGCAACCGGAATGATTGCGCAGCAGCAGAATGTAGACAATATTTCAAATAATCTGGCAAATGTCAATACGATCGGATACAAGCAGCAGAAGACGGAGTTTAAGTCGCTGCTTTACCAGACAATTCAGACAAGGACGACAACGGCGAACGGCGAGGATAAGCCGATTTCGGCGCAGGTGGGACTTGGCACGAGAGTGGCTTCCAATACATCGGTTTATACCCAGGGGCCGATGCTGGCCAGCGAGAGCATTTCGGATTTTGCCATTGTCGGTTCTGGTTTTTTTGCGGTGCGCGGCGCGGACGGCGAGACCTATTACACCAGGGCGGGCAGTTTTGTCTGGGCAGTCGGTGCGAACGGAGCCCTGACGCTCGCGACATCAGACGGTTATCCGGTGCTTGGCACGAACGGCAATCCGATCACGCTTCCGGCGAATGTGACGCCAGATTCCGTGGTAGTCGGTTCGGACGGCAGTCTCGGTTATGTGACGGCTGAGGGAACCTATACGGATATGAACCAGAGCTTTGCGCTCTATCAGTTTAACAATCCCGGCGGTCTTGAAAAAGTGGGGGATAATCTTCTGGCGGAGTCGGCAGCGTCCGGCGTGGCGATGAATGAGGCGACCACTCAGGGGCTGATCCCGAGTCAGATCCGTCAGAAATATCTGGAGGGTTCCAACGTACAGGTTGCAGATGAGATGGTAAACATGATTATTGCCCAGCGCGCCTATCAGCTGAATTCCAAGGCGATCACGACATCTGATGAGATGCTTGAGCAGGCCAATAATCTGAAACGGTAATCGCTGAAAATAGTGCAGGATAAGGAATCACAGAAGGGAAGGCAGATACTATGAGCATGTCAGTGGATTATATGTCGTCACTCACGGATGTGATGCGAAACAATGCATCCGCGAACACATCGGAGCTGAAAAGCTCGCTGAGCGGGATTTCTTCTGAATCGACAGACGAAGAGCTTCTGCAGGTCTGTAAGGATTTTGAATCGTATTTTGTCGAGGAGATCTTAAAAGAAGTAAAAGAAAATATGGTTCCCGAAGAAGATGATGAGGATTCTTCGCTGTCCACGCTGCGGGATTTTCATATGGACAGCGTGATGGAAATGGTCGCGGATGAAATGGTGGATGAGGTCGCGACAGGCTTTACCCAGCAGCTGTTTGAGCAGATGAAGCGGAATTATAATATTTAATAAAAGATTGCGGTACATATGATCAGATAAAAAAGAAACGGGACAAAGAAGGGCTGTCGGGACAAACAGCCCTTCTTTTGCGCGGTGCCGCGGAAGCGGGCTGCAGACGCACCTGTGTGCAGCGTTTGCGCAGGCGTATACAGTGCGGAATGTCAGGGGGACATATTTTGGAAAAGCTGTCAGGTTATGTGGAGCATATTATATACAGAAATGCGGATAACGGTTATACGGTACTCAGTCTGGTGAGCGGGGAAGAGGAAATTGTATGTGTAGGGGTGTTTTCCGCGATTGCGGAGGGAGAAACGATTGAGGCTTCCGGTGAGTATACGGAGCACCCCTCTTATGGCAGGCAGTTTAAGGTGGATCATTTTGAGGAGCGGATGCCGGAGGATACGGAGGCTATTGAGCGCTATCTTGGTTCCGGTGCAATAAAGGGAATCGGGCTGGCGCTTGCCGCCAGAATTGTGCGGCGCTTTCAGGCGGACACGTTTCGCATTATTGAAGAGGAGCCGGAACGTCTGGCTGAGATTAAGGGGATCAGTGAGCGGAAAGCCATGGAGATCGCGCATCAGGTCAATGAAAAAAGGGATCTGCGCCAGGCGATGATTTTTCTGCAGCAGTATGGTATTACAATGAATCTGGCGGTCAGGGTCTATAAGGAATACGGGCAGGAGGTATACTCGATTGTGCGTGAAAATCCATACCGTCTCGCGGATGATATCGAGGGGGTGGGATTCCGCACGGCGGATGAGATTGCTGACAGGGTCGGGATACGGCCGGATTCTGATTTCCGGGTCCGAAGCGGAATACTCTATGTACTGCAGCAGGCGGCGGGGGAAGGACACACATTTCTGCCGCAGGAGGATCTGACGGCGCGCAGCGGGCAGCTTCTGGGCGTGAATGCAGAGCAGATAGAAAAACAGTATATGGATCTCGCGATTGAGCGGAAGGTGATGCTCAAAAAGTCGCCGGAAGGGAAGACACAGGTATACAGCGCGTCTTTTTACTACATGGAGGCGAATACGGCCGCGATGCTCAGACAGCTGAATGTGGATTATGCCGTGTCTGAGAGCGAGATCAGCGGGCGCATCCGCGGTATCGAAAAACAGACGGGAATGGAGCTGGATGACCTTCAGCGGACGGCTGTAAAAGAGGCGGTGCGCAAGGGGCTTCTGGTGATTACCGGAGGGCCGGGGACGGGAAAGACGACGACGATCAATACGATTATCCGGTATTTTGAGCAGGAGGGGCTGGACATTTTTCTGGCTGCGCCGACAGGGCGGGCGGCAAAACGGATGAGCGAGACGACGGGGTTTCCGGCGCGGACCATACACCGTATGCTGGAACCGGGCGGCATCACGGCAGACAGCGCGGGATTTGAGAAGAATGAGAAAAACCCGCTTGAAACGGACGTTCTGATTGTGGATGAGATGTCCATGGTGGATATTTCGCTGATGCACTCCCTGCTGCGGGCGGTTGCGGTCGGGACAAGGCTGATACTGGTGGGGGACGAGAATCAGCTCCCCAGTGTGGGGCCGGGAAGCGTGCTCCGCGATATCATCCGTTCTCATGTCTGCAATACCGTGATGCTGACGAAGATTTTCCGCCAGGCGTCCACCAGCGATATTATCGTAAATGCTCATAAAATTAATCGCGGCGAGCCAGTGAAGCCTGACAATAAAAGTATGGATTTTTTCTTCTTAAAACGCTATGACGCGGATGTGATCATCAGCGTCGTCCTGCAGCTGATCAGCCGCAAACTGCCGAAATACGTGGAGGCGACGCCGTTTGATATTCAGGTCCTCACACCGATGAGAAAGGGACTGCTCGGAGTGGAGCGTTTAAACGGAATTCTGCAGCAATATTTAAACCCCCCGTCGAAGGATAAGGCGGAGCGGGAGCACGGCGGGACGGTGTTCCGCGAGGGGGATAAGGTGATGCAGATCCGGAACAATTACCAGCTGACCTGGGAAATCCGGACAAAGCTCGGGATGTCCGTGGAAAAAGGAGCCGGGATTTTTAACGGGGATATGGGAATCATACGGGAGATCAGCGACTTTGCGGAACAGATGGTGGTGGAGTTTGACGAGGGGCGCACGGTGGAATACCCGTATAAGCTTCTCGACGAGCTGGAGCTGGCTTACGCCATCACAATCCATAAATCGCAGGGCAGCGAATATCCGGCGGTTGTGATCCCGCTTCTGAGCGGGCCGTCGATGCTGATGAACCGCAATCTTTTGTATACGGCGGTGACGCGGGCCCGCAGATGTGTGACGCTGGTGGGAAACGAAGGGACATTTGACCAGATGATACAGAATACCTCACAGCAGAAGCGGTACAGCGGACTGTGTGAGAGGCTGAAGGAAAATATCTGAAAAACAAAAGCGCCGGACCAGCAGTCAGCAGTCCGGCGCTTTTGATATAGATAAATTATGAGAGAAGCGCTTTGTCATTTGCAAATTCTTCCCCGCTCACTTTTTCAAACTGGTGCAGCAGGTCTTCCACAGTCAGTTTTTTCTTTTTTTCTCCGCGAATGTCGAGAATGACTTTCCCCTCGTGCATCATGATCAGACGATTGCCGTGTGCGATTGCGTCTTTCATATTGTGCGTGACCATCATGGCCGTCAGGTGATTTTCCGCGATAATCCGGTCGGAAATTTCGAGAACTTTTGCCGCGGTTTTTGGGTCGAGAGCCGCCGTGTGCTCGTCCAGCAGGAGCAGCCTTGGCTTTTTGATGGCGGCCATTAAGAGGGTGATAGCCTGCCGCTGTCCGCCGGAGAGCAGTCCCACTTTGCTGGCAAGGCGGTCCTCAAGGCCAAGATCAAGCGTGGCGAGCATTCTGCGGTATTCTCCGCGCTCCTTTTTTGTGATTCCCCAGGAGAGTCCCCGGGACTCTCCGCGCCGTGCGGCGATTGCCATATTTTCCTCGATGGACATGGTGGTGGCGGTGCCTGTCATCGGATCCTGGAAAACACGGCCCAGATATCTGGCGCGTTTGTGCTCCGAGAGGCGTGTGACATCGTCGCCGCCGATAAAGATTTTACCGGAATCAATTGGCCAGAGGCCCGCGACGGCGTTTAAGGTGGTAGACTTTCCTGCCCCGTTGCCGCCGATCACAGTGACAAAATCCCCCTCATCCAGTGAAAGACAGACGCCGTTTAAGGCGTGTTTTTCATTGATTGTGCCGGGATGAAAGGTTTTATGGATATTATCAATTTTTAACATTTCAGCCATGTGCCCGCTCCTTTCCCTTATATCTGGTTTTCAGATAAGGAATCGCGAGGAAAACTGCCACAATGATTGCGGAGAAAAGCTTCAGATCGTCGGAAGGAAGTTTTAACCACAGTACAATATTCATTACAATATAGTAGATAATGGCGCCCGCGATCACGGATAGCAGAGTGTAGGCAAATGCAAAATGCTTTCCGGCACAGAGCTTTCCAAAAACAACCTCACCGATGATGACGGCGGCCAGGCCGATGACGATTGCCCCGCGTCCCATGTTGACGTCAGCCGCGCCCTGAAACTGTGCGTAGAGACCGCCGGAAAGTCCGACGAGACCGTTTGAGAGCATCAGGGCAAGAACAGTGTGAAAATTTGTGCTGATGCCCTGGGCGCGCGCCATCTGCTGATTGCAGCCTGTCGCGCGGATCGCGTGTCCCTGCTCTGTTCCGAAATACCAGTACAGAATCGCGACGGTGACAACACAGAACAGGATGCTGGTGGTAAACACCTGAATCCGTGTGCCGGTGGAATCCGAGATATAGCGGAGCGAGATGACCAGCGGATACTTGTCCACACTGACGGCCTGGTTTGAGCGGCCCATGATGTTCAGATTGACCGAGTACAGGGAAATCTGTGTGAGAATGCCCGCAAGAATTCCTGGAATTCCGAGCGCGGTATGGAGCATTCCGGTGACAAAACCGGCTGCCATCCCGGCGATAAAAGCAAAAATGAGCGCAGACCACGGATTCATGCCTCCACGGATCAGCATGACTGCGACTGCACCTCCGGTTGCAAGGGAGCCGTCCACGGTCAGATCGGCAAAATCAAGCAGACGGAACGTAATATAAACACCCAGGGCCATAAGCCCCCACACAAGGCCCTGCGCGAAAGCGCCGGGCATTGAGCGGAGCAGGGCCATGGGATCCAGTGACATCAGAATCGCCATAAGAACCCCCAGTCAGTTATTCTGCACCGATGGCAGTATAATCGTCGGGAACTGTGAGATTTAACTTTTCACATATTTCCGCATTGTATTTTTTCGTGACAGTCGGAGCATATCTGATCTCCATCGTGGAGATATCCGCGCCGTTTTCGAGGATGTCGTAGGCCATCTCGCCTGCGGTGTAGCCGATGTCATAGTAGCTGATGGAAAGCGTTGCGGCGCCGCAGCCTCCGCAGATTCCCTCTTCACCTGCGATGATGGGAATACCTGCCGGGAGAGCGACATTGTTGATGGTCTCGGCATTTGCGGCCATCGTATTATCGGTCGGTATGTACATGACATCCACGGCGGTTACCATATTCTGGACGACAGAAGCGATATCGTTGGAATCGGCCGCGGTGAAGACCTCATAGGCAATATTGTCTTCCTCAAGACATTTGATGAACTCGTTCGCCTGGTATTCGGAGTTCGGTTCTGCGGAACAGTAGAGAATACCGACTTTCTTTACATCAGGAAACAGCTCCACAAGCATGTCCTCCTGCTCGCTGATCGGAGCAAGATCGGAAGTTCCCGAAATGTTTCTTCCCGTTGCGCCGGACCAGTCATCCATCTCGAGTGCAGTCGCATAGTCTGTGACGGACGTTCCCAGAACCGGAATTGTGCTGGTTGCCGCCGCAGCGCTCTGAAGGGAGCTGGTAGCGTTTGCCAGAATCAGGCTGTAATTGCTGGAAACGAAATTATTACAAATGGTAGCGCAGTTGGCCGGTTCGCCCTGGGCATTCTGCAGGTCAAATTTCACATTCTCCCCGAGCAGTTCGGTCAAGGCAGCCTGAAAACCTTCGGTAGCTTCGTCGAGGGCGGGATGTTCCAGCTGCTGGCAGATTCCGATGGTGTAGGATGCACCGTCATTTCCGTCCGCGGCAGAGTCGTCTCCCGGGTCACTGTCGTCTGCCGGCGTCTGTCCGTCTGCATCCTCAGTGGAACCTGTGTTGCCGGCGGAACTGTTTCCGGAATCTTTGGAGGTACCGGAGTTGTCCGGCCCCCCGCAGGCGGACATGGAGACTGTCATTGCAGCTGCCATAAGAATCGAAACGATTCTGGTTCTCTTTTTCATAATCAGATACTCCTCCTTTAGCACACTAAAGCTTTAATGTTATCAACAGAAAAGATTATAATAAGAAAAGGAAGATTCGTCAAGCTGTTCCTGCGGGAGGGCAGAGAGAAAATAGAAAAAAACTAAAAAAAAGACTTCAAAAAAGATTTCGGATGTGTTATAATAAAAAAACAGTACATCGGAGCATGGCGTAGTTTGGTAGCGCGCACGGCTGGGGGCCGTGAGGTCGCAGGTTCAAATCCTGTTGCTCCGATTTTTATGTTACAGACGGAGAGGGCGTCCATGCCATAGCGTGGACGCCCTCTTTTTCGTGATTCCTGGCACTGCGCTTTCTGTCATTCCTGTGTGGCTGCCGGCGTATGGGACATCAGAAAATTCAGTGAGCCCACCGGATTACCGGTTCCTTTTTCCAGCAGCGAGATCAGCCCCAGCAGCGTGTCCTCGGTATCCTCAATGGATGACGGGACGAGGGAATTGTCCAGTTTCACCGTAAGTACAATCAGAACGATCTCGGCCAGTGCCGCCGGATAATCAAAATGAATTTCACCGTCCGCGATGCCCTGACAGATGATCTCTGTCAGCGTCGGTTTCAGTTCGGCGATCAGATGGTTCATGTATTTCTGATGCAGTAAAGCCCGCTCCTGAACATTTGACTGCGCCGGTTCCGGCTGCTGGTTTAAGAACAGGGAAGAAGAACTCCTGCACGCCTGGAATATCATAGCCATGCGCGTGAAAGGGGAGATACCGGTCTGTGCGGCCAGTTCCTTGGCGGTTTCAAGAGGTTTTTCGTAGCTGCGCTCTACCAGGGCTTCAAAAATCGCTTCTTTCGAGGGAAAATAGTAATAGATACTTCCCTTTCCGATTCCGGCGGTCTGGGCGATTTCGCTGACAGAAATCGTCTGCAGATTTCTACCCCCGAGCAGCGTTTCAAGTGCATTCAGAATTTTGTCATATTTTACGTTATTCGGCATTTCTGCAGGTCATCCCCTTAAGTAAATTTCATCCGTAAAGACCTTTTTATTATAGCATGAATAATGTATGAGCGGCAATTGGTAAAAACGGACAGAAAATACTTCCGCAAAGCCGCAAATTTTGACCTTCAGAGTGTTGACCAATGGTCGATTAAGTGTTAATGTATAAGAAAACAAGCACTGACCAATGGTCGAAATTAGTTGTAAATGGAGGTTTTATGAAAGGGTTTGTAAAAGCGATGCTGGCCGTGGGAGCAGTTGTGGCCGCGGGGGCCGGGGAGACAATTTATTTCTACCGGCGCACGATGAAACGGAATGAGGCGAAAACGGAGCGCACCATGAAGATGGCGGGAACGGACTGGTCGCAGTATGCCGGTTTTATCGGAGAGAGGAAGAACCGGATGCTTGCGCACCCGCACAGCGACGTCTGGATACAGTCGGAGGACGGGCTGAAGCTGCATGCAACCTGGTTTCCGTGCGGGGATGAGAAAAAGGCAGTCGTGTGCTTCCACGGATATACGAGCCAGGGGATGAGCGATTACATCGCCCTTTCGGAGTATTATCTGAAAAACGGCTTTTCCATGCTTCTGGTGGATGAGCGTGCGCACGGGCAGAGTGAGGGGGAGTATATCGGTTTCGGGTGTCTGGACCGGAGAGACGCGCTCTGCTGGCTGAAATGGGTGACCGGGCGCTGCGGGGAAGAGGTGCAGGTTCTGCTTCACGGAACATCGATGGGAGGGGCTGCCGTGCTGATGGCGAGCGGGCTTTCGCTCCCGCCGCAGGTAAAAGGGATTATTTCGGACTGCGGATTTACATCTCCGAAGGAGGTGTTTACCCATGTGCTGCATTCAATGTACCATCTTCCGGCGTTTCCGGTTATTCCGGCTGCAGATTTTATCAACCGGAAGGCTGCCGGATACGGCATGGACGAATGCAATGCGGCGCGGGAGGTGAGAAAGGCGAAGGTGCCGATCCTGATGATTCACGGGGACGCGGATACATTTGTACCGGCTGAAATGTGTGAGCGGATTTATGCGAACATTGCCTCGCCGAAACAGAAACTGATCGTAAAGGGAGCTGCGCACGCGGAGAGTTATTATAAGGATACTGAAGCGTATGAGCGCGCAATGGATGAATTAATCGGAGGTGTTGTGAAATGATGAAGACGAGAAAAGGATATAAGGTATACCCGCTGACCGTGGCTCAGAAATTCCATTTTTTCTATCTGGATTTCTGCCCGAAAAAACAGGTGCTCAATATCGGCAACAGCCTGGTGATCGAGGTGGAGCTGGATTTTGAGCAGCTGAAAAAGGCCATTTACAAGGCGTACGAGCGATGCGAGTCCATGAGGCTGCGCTTTGCACAGGACAAGGAAGGCAACTGGTATCAGTATGTGGTTGACAGGGAAGAGCGTGATATTGAATTTGTGGATTTCACGGGACAGACGGTGGAGCAGGCAGATGCCGTGATGCAGGGCTGGACGGAAGTTCCGTTTGAGCATCACGATGCGCCGCAGAACCGGATTGTCATGATAAAGCTGCCGGACGGCTACAGCGGAGTCTACATGCTGGTGGATCATCTCACGATGGATGCGCAGTCGATCATCTGTTTTCTGAAAGATGTGATTGAGATCTACTGTAACGCGATGTATGAGGATGTGCCATACCCGAAGGAGATGGCGTCCTATATCACGCAGCTGAAAAAGGATCTGGCATATGAGGCCGGATGCCGCGCGAAAGAGCGCGACGAAGAATTTTTCCGCAAACTGATTGAATCCTCGGAGCCGGTATATAATGGTGTTGACGGCACGAGGCGGCTTGACGAGGCGCGGGAGCGCACCGGAAATCCGGATGTGCGCGCGGCGCTTAACGTGTCGGACTCGGTGGAATCCGCCCTGGATATTTTCCATCTCGAGGCGGAGCCGACGAAACGGCTGATGGATTTCTGCGAAAAATATCACGTATCGCTGGTCTGTCTGCTGATGATGGGACTGCGCACCTATTTCCAGAAAATGAACGGGCATGACGATGTGTCGATCAATACGGCGATTGCGCGAAGGGCGACGCTGCAGGAGAAAAAATCGGGCGGTACCCGCATTCACTCCTTCCCGTTCCGCACCATTCTGTCCACGGACAGGACTTTCCTTGAAGGGATATATGAGATGCGCGACAGGCAGAATGAGCTGTTCCGCCATGCAAATTATGATCCGGTGGCCTATTTTGCACACCGTGGCAGGACATATCCGGCAGAGCCGGGAGCTACCTACGAGCCGATGTCGCTGACGTATCAGCCGCTGACCTTAAAGGAGAAAGGGCTTGACAAGCTCGGGGACATCCGCTACCGTACAAAATGGTACCCGAACGGGGCGACAACCCAGGCGATGTACCTGACTGTGATGCACCGCTCAGACGATAACGGTCTTGATTTTAACTTTGAACATCAGATAAAAGCAGTTTCGCGTGAACAGCTGGAATACTTTTACTATTATCTCTGCAAAATTATGTTCAAAGGTATTGAAGATCCGGAACAGACCATCGGCGCCATTATAAATGCGGTATAGACAGAAAGGAGAATGCAGGATATGTTTGAAAAACTGGCAGATATTATAGTGAATTATGTGGAAGTGGACAGGGCGGCGATCCGGCCGGAATCCCGTTTTATGGAGGATCTCGGGTTTACCTCATTTGATTTTATGAGTATGCTCGGCGAGCTCGAGGATGAATTTGAGACTGAAATTGATCAGCAGGAGGCTGCGGGCATCCGCACCGTGCAGGAAGCGGCAGATTACCTGGAGAAGCTGACGAAAGAAGCATAGGGAAAAGATTATCACAGGGAAAGGTACGGTGTCTTAAATGGTCTGTGGGACAATTCGTGAGATCCTGACGGGGGCGGAGCAGCGCTTCGGCGCGGAGGACGCCATCCGCTATAAAAAGAAGAAAGATGAGACAGAGGCGAAGACATACACGCAGTTAAAGGAAGACAGCGAACATTTTTCAGCGGCGCTGGCGGCGCTCGGGGAGCAGGGGAGTCATATCGCCATAACCGGGGCAACTTCCTATCCGTGGCTGGTATCCTATTTTGGCACGGTAAACAGCGGCAGCGTTGCCGTGCCGCTGGATGTCTCCCTTCCGGCGGAAGAAATGTGTGAGCTGATTGACCGGGCGGATGTGACGACGTTTGTTTTTGACGGTCTGCGCGCGGATGTCGCCGCGATCGCGGCGGAACGCTGCCCGAAGTTAAAGTATCTTATCTCGATGCAGAAGGAAGAGAGCGATAAAGATACTTTATCTTTTGAGGCGCTGCTGCGGGAACACAGAGAGGGGTTTGACTATGTACCACAGCCTGAGCAGCTGTGCACGATCATGTTCACCTCCGGCACAACGGGAAAGAGCAAGGGCGTGATGCTGACGCACCGCAACCTGGCTGAAAACGCCACCTGCCTGGATATGAAAATTCCGGAGCGGACGGTGATACTTACGGTACTTCCGATTCACCACGCCTACTGTCTTTCAATGGATATTCTCAAGGGCATTTCGCTGGGCAGCGTTATCTGCATCAACGACTCCCTGATAAGGGTGGCGAAGAATATTAAACTGTTTGAGCCGGAGATGATTCTGATGGTGCCGCTGATGGTGGAGACCCTTGCAAAGAAGCTGGAGGAAACGGCTTTTATCCCGGCGCCTCTTATTAAGGCAAAGGTGTTCGGAAAGCAATTTCATACGGTCTGCAGCGGCGGAGCTTATCTGAATCCCGCATATATAGAGCAGTTCAAAAAGTATGGTATCACTATCCTGCAGGGGTATGGTATGACCGAATGCGCGCCCGTAATCAGCAATAACAGCAACAGTGCAAACAAGGCGGGTTCCATTGGGAAGTGTATGCCCAACTGTGAAGTGAAGATTGTGGACGAGGAAATCTGGGTAAAGGGAACCAGCGTCATGCAGGGCTATTATAAGATGCCCGAGGAGACGGAGCAGACACTGGAGGACGGCTGGCTGAAGACGGGAGATCTGGGCTACGTGGACGAGGACGGCTTCCTGTTCCTCACCGGGCGCAGGAAGAACCTGATTATTACGCCTAACGGCGAGAACGTGTCTCCGGAGGAGATTGAGAATAAACTTGGCGATAACCGTCTGGTGCAGGAGGTGCTTGTGCGCGAGAGCGAGGGCGCTATCGAGGCAGAGATTTTTCCTGATCTGGAGTATGCCGGCAAGAAGAAAATCAAGGATATGCAGGGTGAATTGCAGAAAATCATTGACGCATACAACAAGACAGCGCCGCTTTATAAGCGGGTGTTTAAGCTGAAAGTGCGCGAGACAGAGTTTGAGAAAAATACGACAAAGAAGATTAAGCGGTTCTAATTAGGCGTTACACACTTTTTCGTAAAGTAATAGTAGAGTAGGGGAGAAGGTCATTCCCCTACTCGATTTGGTGCGGCATTACAATAATTCGTCTGAAATAATTTCATTTTTTAACGCTTCGATTTCTGCTATGGATAAATGGGTTGCTTCTGCAATGACATGAATATCAACACCAAGTGAGAGAAGGTTGCGAGCAGTGTTTCTGATGCCGCGTTGTTCTGCTTCAAACATGCCTTGATTGTAATCAAGGATAGCTTTCTCCCTCGCTTCGTATTCCAGACGTTTCTGTTCATCTTGGCTGATTCGCTGCAACTGGTCATAGGCGCTTTGGATATAAGGGTCTTTTTCAGCAATCATGTTAAATTCCTCCGTTTCTTCGGCATTG
>OFGA01002156.1_pt1 | contig 12480 bp, 16 predicted proteins | sample 1521471 | NCBI WGS metagenome assembly OFGA01 (sample SAMEA3504086, study PRJEB24116) | mouse gut metagenome | biome: mouse gut; feature: mouse-associated habitat; material: faeces | place: Denmark | collected 2011
CCGCCGCCGTGTCTCCGTTTTTTCCCAAATACGGGACGGCTTTTTCGGAAAACGGGAAGGGGCGGCGGAAACGGCAGGGACTGCGACGCGGACGTGGGCGGAAAGGGTCTATGTGCAGAGCGGGGCAGGGATGATCAGGCGGCGTGGGTTTCGGCGGAGGGAAACCCCTGCTGCCAGCCGGAGGAGAGCGGACAGGCGGGAGAAGCCTGTTTGTGCAGGGCCCCGGCAGGCGTGCGGGGATGCCTGCCGGGGAGGGCCGACGTGCGGCCTCGTATCAGGAGCGGCCCCTGCGCCATCCGGGGACGTTTCAGTGGAGTGGCTGTCCGGCGGCCTTGCGCGCGGCGAGGGAGGCGAGGAAGGCGAGGAAGGCGTGGATGACCGCTATGCAGTCGGGAGCTTCAAGGCCGAAAAATGGAATACCCGCCGATAGACGGGAAAAGCAGGTTCTCCAGACCGGAAAGAATATTCTTCTGGTGGCCTTCCGTTCAGGCCGTGTATTTTTGCTGAACCAGCACGGGCCACGGCCTCGAAAGTATGGGCCATGTCCGCTGCATCTGCGGCAGTGGTGGCTTTAATTTCCCTCTTGTAGGCGGAGGGAGCAACGCCCTGTGCAGCCAGCCCCCGCGCCTTTTCAGGCCTTATTCTGGCTTCGGCAGGGCCGGCTTCCGGGTACTTGCCAAGGGCAAGCGTTTTCCGTTTGCCGTTGAAACGGGAAAAGAGTCGCCAGAGTTTTCCTCCGACAGGCGAGACATGAGTGTACAGCCCGTCACCATCAGGGAGCTTTTGAACCTTGCCGGAAGGTTTCAGGCTCTTGAGTTTGCTATCCGTGAGTTTCATGGCTCTGCTGGTATCCTTTCATTGCTGGTTTTTCTGGTATGGAGGGATACCAGCGAAAACACCAGCAAAAAGGGCGGATGTACACGGACTCCAGCGAACGCGTATGAACATGTAAACAGGATAAAAGTAAAGCCCGCTAAGGTTTTATGAACCTTAACGGGCTTTACCGAACTTCGATGTGGTGCCGAGGGCGGGAGAAAAAATGATTCTCCACAATTCACTGAAAATACAAGCGTTCTTATCAATAAGGTGTTAGCTGTGTAACAGTTTGTTGAAAGACTCTTTCCGGTCTTCCTCTTTTCGTCAAGCGTTATTTGAAATGTCAATATAGAGTATACACCAAACTGACAAAATAGGTTGACACTTTTTACGTCAGAATAGAGTTCGCTTTAGTGTTTCTTGACACTTCTTTTTGAAAGTCATAGAGTCTATCTTGACACTTTGAAAGTTTGACGGAAAAGAGGGAGGGAAAGAAAATGGACATAGGCTATATCAGAGTCAGCGGGTTTGACCAGAACACGGCACGACAGGAATCAACCTTTGAGGGGTTGAACCTCAACAAGGTGTTTGAGGACAAGGCCAGTGGGAAGGATGTACACCGCCCCGCCTTGGAGCGTTGCCTTGAAGTGCTGAGGGACGGTGACACCCTTCATGTCCACAGCATAGACCGCCTTGCGCGGAACATGCAGGACTTGCTTTCCCTTCTTTCAGACCTCACGGGGCGGGGCGTGTCTGTGAAGTTCCACAAGGAAAATTTGACCTTCACCCCCGACAAGGAAAACCCTTTCCAACGCCTACAGCTTCAACTTATCGGCTCAGTAGCGGAGTTTGAACGCGCCATGATTCGAGAGAGGCAGAGGGAAGGAATCGCTATTGCCAAGGCCGCAGGGAAGTACAAAGGCCGCAAGCCTAGCCTCACCCCTGAACAGGCGGCGGAAGTGCGCAAGCGTGTTGAAGAGAACGGCGAAAAGGTGGCGCGGTTGGCGCGTGAGTATGGCGTATCAAGGCAGACGGTCTATGAGCATTTGAAGAAGCACACAGGCGGCGCGGGCATCGCAATGGTAGTTGAAAAAAATAGTTGACTTTTTTAAGACTCCAACTACCCTAAAAACAAGAGGGACGGCAAGCGAGCCAACGCCTACCGTCCCGATGTGGGGCACGTCCCCCCGTAAATCGTGTTGATTTACAAGTCTAGCGCCCCGGTTAGGATGCACCTCCTACCGGGGCAACTGCGTTTTAGAGGTTCAACAAGATGTGAACCACCACAGCCGCTATGACGTCAGCCAGCGCAAGCGCCGCAACGTCCCGCAGGAAGTGCCGCATGGGGTAGCCTCCTTTACGGGAGAACATGCCCCACACCCCGCACACTACACACCCGCCCCCTCATGGCAAGGCCGTCCCGCTTCACCGTCTCCCCCGCCACCATCACCACACTATCATGCCACCAGCACAACACCACGAGCGACACGAGAAGGGGCAAGGGCGGATTTGGTGTATAGGAAGAAGCGGTCAACGTCTTCCCTCCTCCTTTTCTTTGCTCCTGCCACCAGTGAGGCAGCCCCGGCAGGGGGGGAAATGCGGATCGTCATGATAACGTATGCCCCTTCACATTTTTTCAATAAAATCAGTCCTACCAATTGAGCATGGAGGGAAAGGGAGACAGGGAGGCGGAGGGGTGAGGATTGTCAAGGAAAGCCCCGAAGAGTCTCTTTGACAGCTTGGGAAAGGGGGGATTACTAGGATACCCTTTCCCCATCCTAGACGCGGCCACACCACGCCGCCTCTCCTCCCCGTCTCTGCAAAGAGGAAACCGAACCGACACACCGCATGACCCTCAAAGAGGAACCGAACCGACAGGGCGGCAGCACGGAAACGTCGAAACGTGGCAAGACGCCCGGTTTGAGCGGGGGGTGCGTTTTCCTCCTCCTCTTCCTTCTCCCTTCTTCTCCCTTCTCCCTTCTCTTCTCCTTTTCTCCCCCCCCCCCTTTACCTGCTGTCGGTGTCCCTGTTGTTGGTCGCAGGGGTGGCGGCGGACGCGACGGCATCCTCCGGTTCAACGAATTCATAGTATCGCTTTAGCGTTCGCCATACGGAGGTGTCTGACAGGTGATACTTCAAGGCCAGCGTTTCGACAATCTTTCTTTCGGTCATGTCAGGATGTTCTTTGCCATGCTGTCCCGTTCGAGGCAGAGGTCCCGGTTTCGCTTGTCCGTCTCGAGGTAGGCGGCGCGGGGGATGTAAAGTTTCGTCCCGCCTGCGTAGGTAATGAGGTTTTGCGCGGCTTGCTTTCCGAGAACTTCTTCAAAGTGTCGAACAGCCCTTCGTCCTTTTTCATTCTTGCCAAGCGGGATGTCTAGGAGTGTACCGCCTTTCAGTTGAATCAAAGACCAGACGGCTTTTTCATCTCCGAGAACGGCCAGCAGGGTTTTAAGAGAGCGGCGTCCTCTGCCACCTGTGCGCCGTTCCCCGCGCTTCTTTTTCAGACCCCGTGCCAGTTCGTCGGCAAGGTGGCGGTCTGTCGGGGAAGGTAGGGGGGCAGACGTCATCATCATCTTTTCCGCTGCGGGGGCTACTGCTGCTAACGCTACTAACGCTACTGACGCTTCTGGCGCTGCTGGCTCTTCTTTTTCCTTTTTTCCATAGGGGCGGCGATGCGCTTTTCCGTAGAGCCTGAAAGGATACGGTAGGGGGCTTGCTCCACCAGAGGAGGAAAAAGGAACATAGGGCCCTTCCACGCCACCGCCGCAGTCGTTGTTGCTGTGAGGGGGAACATCGTTACGCGAATGCATAGCCGTGCTCCTTCTTCCAGCGGGCAAGGAAAGCAAGCCCACGTTGTGCGTTTTCTTCAAGCTGTTCAGGGGTAGGGGGTGCAGCAACTACCGCCGCCGTCTCCCCCTCCTTTGGCGGCTGTGGATGTGCCCATGAGTAGGCTTTTTCAGGGGCGTTTATGGTCTGCCCCTTACCGTGGGTCATGTTTTTCTTTTCAGACGTCCAATCGTTCATCCTGTGGGCTGTTTTAGGGTATGTTTGAAGTGCCGCCCCTCTTGCTGCAACGGCATTCCTCAGCCATGCCGTGATGAAACGCCATGCGTTGCGTAAAGGTTTCTCGGGTGACGTATGGTTCCTAGCCCATTCCCTAGCCCGGTCGATCTCCTTTGAAACGTCAATGGTTGGGTAGTCCCGTTGCAGGGCTTCCAAGAGGTCGAGAGGGATGTCTTGGAGGTGGAGGCCGCCTTCGCCGTCACCGTCGTCAACCGCGAGGGGAGAGCAGGGCCGCGACCACGACGCGGTGGATGGAAGGCGCGGCGAGGAAGGGGGCGTATACTGTACGTACTCTTTCCTGTCGCGGGCGTCCGTGGCGTTGAGGGGGTGCGGTGGTGGCGGCGGAAGGGATGCGACAATATCGTACCCCTTTCCCTGCCTTCCTCCTTTTCCTCTCTTGCCTTTCTCTCGACCATCACCACCGCAAGGAAAAGATATGATCTCTTCTCTTCTTTTCTTATTCTCTTGTATTTGATCTTGATCTATTTCCCCGGAACGTATGGATACGGTATCCGCTACCCTATCCATACCGTCTAACAGGTGGGGATTCTTGGCTATCAGGGCTGCCCTGATTTTCTCGGATTCAACGCTCCCGAACAGGGCACGAAGGGACATGACCAGCTTGGGGGAGGTCGTGCATTGGTGCTTGATGAAGTTGATCACGAGGATGGAGAGCCCGCCGCGACTGCCAGCATCACCGTCAAGGGCAATCTTGCCGTCCTGCTGCTCAAGGGTGTTCAGGTAGTCCTTGACCTCCTCCTCAGTCATGCCCGTTTCAAAGGCGATGCGGCGGGCGGTCGTGTTCAGGACTCCAAGGTGGTTCGTGTGGGGAGACGTGAACAGGTAGATGTACAAAAGCTTCCGGGCGGGCGGCATGGATTCGATGTAGGGATCAGTCCAGAACGTCCGGCGTATGGTGCGGAAGGTTGCCGTAGACCCCCCTCCGCCGGATGAAGCGGGGGCGGGGCTGGCGTACTGTGTGGCAGTGGTGGCGGTAGGGGATGTGGTCGTGATGGTGGGAGTGGCGGCGGTCATCATTGCAACACCCCCTCCCCGCACGCCCACAGGCCGTACATGACGGCGGGGAGTGACAGCAACGCGCCAAGGGTCAACGTTGCGGCGGCATGCGTGAGCAGAGAAAGAAGACGGTAACGGAGCCTTAGCCAACGTGACGAATGAAGAAAACGGAAAAGATCGATCATGGGGGGCCTCGAAGATTTGGGGGATTCAGGGATTGAGAGGCACGGCCCTATATGTCCGGGGATGCGTTGTAGTGGTGATACGGGGGATTGAGCGGCGGCTGTGGTTCTCTCCTGTGTTGAAAGTGTTTAAAAATTTCCAAACGATTCCAATTACGGTGATTCACCGCATAGGCAAAAGAAAAGGCGGAACAACGCTCCCCGGCTCTTCGAAAGCCGCCTGAGTCTCACGAACATCAGGACGTTGTTTCCGCCAATATGTAACCACGTCCACAGGATGCACCTGTAGCGCGTTGGTGGCTGCTGAAACAAGAAACCGTTCTTTCCTTCCCGCTTGGGGCGGGGGGAGGCGTCGGTCACGCCTTCGAAGATTAGGGGATTCGAAAATCGGGGAAAGGCCGGGAAATGTCAAGGGGGGAGGGTATCACGTCAATCATGATACCCTATCACCACTCCTCCCACGCCTCCTTCTCCCTCTCCAGCCACAGGGGGAAAATAGCCTGTTTCAGGGCCGTTTGAAGACCGGCCCGTCGCATCATGTTTTCCAAAAAAGGCCCATGTATGCCCCTTAAAAAGCCCATTGCAGGGGAGTCCTTACCGTGGGTCATGTTTTTGTGTTCAGGGTAAAAATATGCTCGTGCACCGCAGGGATTTTGACGGGAAAAAGAGGAGGAGGAAGTGGTGGTGATGGGACGCCTTGCGTTGTGGTGGTGGTCGTGCATCCCGTGGAATCGGTATAGTCACCGCTCAGCCCCAAATTGGTCTCAGTGGTGCGTCGGGGGTGTATTCAACGGGCTGAAAGTTCAAGGCGTTGTCGTGGTGGCGGCGGTGTGGATGGTCGTGCGTCCCTTGGAGTCGGTATATTCATCGGAGTAAAAATTTACCGCGTTGAATTTGTCAGATTCCAGTAAGTTGCGAATGTCCCGTACATGGACCGTTTTTTGTCTTGTGCGTCGGTGTAATAACTACTCACTTGAAACTTAAAGTCAGCGGTGAAACCTTAGATTCCAGCAGGTTAGGAATGCCCCCCGTACTCTCGGTGTAGTGTGTGCCAACCCGCTGAAAGTTCAGCGCGTTGTCATGGTGATGTATTCAACCAGCGCAACATTGCGCTCGTTGTGTCGTGGCGGCGGGGATGACCTCACCTAGAAACCGTCCCGGCTCATGATGTACATGGGGCGCTCTTCACCTTTTGCGTCCATGTAATGAACCAATCCAAAATTGGATTGGCTGAAATCGTCAGATTCCAGCAAGTTGCGAATGTCCCTCATAACATGAAAATGTTCCTTCCCAAACGCCTCCGCCACTTGAAGGCTGGGTGTGACGGCGGGGAGGATGTCGCGCGTCACTCACTCACTCACTCACTCACCTTTGGATTATCATCAGGATTGCTGAGGGTAATCTTTTCGTCTTCATCAAGGTAGCGGGGACTCAGGTACGGGGATGGTCGGGAGGGGTGAATGACACGTGCAGCCCTTCCGCTTCCCTTTCTCCTTTCACGACGGTTTAGAATCGATTCATCACAGAAAATCAGAATATGTTGCCAATCAGTAACAAAAAATAGAGACGCCGGGGAGGAAGGCAGGGCAAGGAAACAGACCCCCCTTGTGTTTTCACAGGAGGGGGTATCTATTTCCTCGCTCAGCTCTCCAGCCAGCGTCTCTATATGGATCGGGAAAAAAGGGAGGAGGAGATGACGCCATGACGTAGTGGTCGTCGTCATCAAACCATTGATGTTAACGCGGTTGCTGTTGGCATCTCACCACGTCGATCTTGTGCTGTTTCCATGCCTTCCGCACGTCGAACCCGTACAACAGGCCACCATGCCCATTATCCTTGAACAGAGGATGCGTGAAATCGTATGGATGAAATGGGCGTTCCATGACGTCATGAAGGAAGTTCTGCATTGCCATTCTAGCGGAAAAGGCATTAACGAGAGTGACGGTAATAGGGTCAATGCCGTCAAAGATGTAATAGGTGTCGGTAGTGGCGTCGTCGGTAGCAGTGGTGATTGTGGACTCCCCCCGGTTCTGGTCCGCGTCATCGTCATCATCAGCGCCACCATCTGGAATCAAGACGCCACTACCATACCCGTCCTTGCGTTCAAGATATTGATACTTCGCAGTCTGAGGCAGGCAAAGAAGACGATAGGTAGGGAAGACCTCGACAACATCGGTTTCAGGGGTAACAACGCCCTCATTTTTGAGGATGTGCAGGGTGTGCGTAGGAACCTTTGCGGCATACATGATTTTCATCAAAGCCTTTAAAGACAACCCGTAACCGAAACGCTTCACAGCTTCCGATAGGGTTATGTAGCCGTGGGGAATGAGAAGACGCCAATCACTGTATCCCCCTTCATTCAAGGGAGCGTCAATAACCGGGATGCTCTTTCTCTTGCAGCGGCTTACAACGACCATACCCTTGACGCCTTCAATGACGGAATTGTTGGACATGATGGAATACCCCTTTTGAATGTGTTGTAGATGATGAAGACCTTTGACGCTGTTATATGGATTGAACATTCCCCCAATTCGTTGTGTTCAAAAATGAAAGAGCCCATTAACGTCTGTACAGATACGTCAATGGGCTCTTTCATTGGACAAAGGGCATGTTCTGTCCAGCAATGTACGTTAAGAATGATGATTATGACCTATGATAAATGGCTGTCTATCAAGTGTCCATCGTCTGTGTAAGTTTTTAAGATTGTCTTATGTTCACATAACCACCATAAATATAAGATGCTTTATGTCGATATAAGGTCACTTAAATATCTTACGTCATCCATGCTTCTTTTTACTTGAAAGGCAGGTCTTGATTAAGAAGTGCTATAATCAAGGAAGCGTAAGACGATGTAAAGAAGATTGAAAATAATCTTAAAAAGACTTAAAAAGTTTTTAAAGACTCTTTAAGGAAGTTGAAAGGGAAGAAAAGAAAGGTGGGAAAAGACCCCCCTACCCCCCACGCAAGTTTGCATGGTGGTAAGGACACATGCACAGGCCAATACAAAACTGTATTCACCCCGTGCATGTGGAACCCCCCTATCCGTGAAGAGGACAGGGAGGCGTCTTTTCTGCAAAAGACCCCCCAAAGAAAGCACGAAAGAAAAGAAAATGGTTGGATGAGGTAGACGCCCTCCCTTGTTTTAAGGGGGGGCTCTCTCCGTAGGTGGAACCTAATTCCAACCTACTTTTGATATTGAAGAACTGAGAAAGCGACAACTTGAAAGTTCAAGCCGTCTCTCTTTCCGAAGGTGGGACCTAATTCCAATATTGCGTAACTATTGAACTATCCCATTTCGGGAGAATTGAAGGGAAAACCCCGTCTCTCTCCGTAGGTGCACGGTAATTCCAACTAGGTTTGATTATTGAATTATCCAGTCTGAAGCGATTGGAAGGAAAAGCTGCGTCCTCTTCCGTAGGTGCAACCTAATTCTAACCCACTTTTGATATTGGATAAAGAAGGCTATCCCGTACATTGTACGGGGCAGAGGCAAGGCAGGGGTAGAGGCGTTTGTCAAAGGGTGGGCTGTACAAACTTTAAAAGGACAGCGGCAGAGGGAGAAGGGGGGTCTCCGGTGGCGACTCCCTTTCCCCCTTCCCGTTTTCCCTTCAAAAAAACCGGACCCACGACCGTATTTTCCCTTTGAACGGGAAAAGATGACCTTGGGTAAGGCTTCCCGCAGCAATGCCGTTTTCAAGGCGTGTTCATGGGCTTTTTTCAGAGAAGATGACATGGGGTAAGGGGTCCCCATGAAACACCCTCTGAAAGGCGGCTATTCCTTGCCGTGGCTGGAAGGAGAAGACGCAAAGGAGGCAAGGCTTTCCTTGACGGCCTGTTCAAGCCCTCCTTTCTCCATCCCTTCACACAAGGCCCGGAACAGCACGGGCATGGAATAGCCCATACCTTCCGCGTCCCGTCCGTAGCTGTCGGCAATGCTGGTGCCCGCGTGCCCTTGGAGGGCGTCCGTTTTCCGTCTATCCCCGCATCCCGCATGGTGCGTTTGAATGTATGCCGGAAGGAATGGAACGTCTTTTGCGGCGTATAGACTCCGATGCTGCTGGTGTACCGCCGCCACCACTTCGAGAAAGGCGCGGTCAGGGTGTCTGTTTTTGAGGTGAGGGTAGGGAAGAGCTTACCCCCGTCACCGCCGCCGCGTCTTTCCCCTTCATGGATGGTTGGTAGAAATCCCTTCTCCAGCAAGAAAGGATGTACAGGCACCTTGCGCCGGGAAGTCTTGTTTTTGATGCGGCGGCCTGTGGCACTGTCCGCATGGATGAAAATGTAGGTGATCCCCGCTTCTTCCCGGATGTCTGCAACATCCAGTTGCCCTATTTCCTCAAGCCGCGCACCCGTGAAGATGCCCAAGAGAACAAGGCGTTGATAGTCCCGGCGCTCCTCTGGAGTAAGGCGTTTGGTGATTCCGTTGGAAGCCGGGCCTTGTTCCTGCTGAAAAAGGGGAGAACGGAGAATGCCCCGGATGTCGTCCATATCATAAGGGATGCGGGAAGGCCCCGCCTTGTCTGTATCGTGCTGCGTGAAGTCAACAGCCCGTATCTGGTGCGCCGGATTCGTTTCAATGAAGCCGTTGTCAACGGCATGGCTCAAGACGGCCTTGATTGCCGTCAGCGCCTTGTCATTGATGGTCTTTGGTGAAAGCGTTCTGGGGTATGGTTCTCCCGTCTTTCCGCTTTCAAGGCGTTTGATGACCTTGAGGATAGGAAGCCCTTGGAGTTCTTTGGGAACACGGGAAGGGCACTTGAGGAGGGTATCTTTGAACACGCGGACATGCCGCGCCTTGATGCTTTGGACGGGCAAGTCCCCGTTGATTTCCATGAAGCGGCGTACAGAGGCCCCAAAGTCCTGCGCTGTCTTGGGGGCGGGCTTGCGTTCGGCAAGGTAGCGTTCCCAGACCTCCGAGAAAAGGGGGTTGTCGTCATGCGGAGAATCGGGGGACACCCTATTCCCCTCAGAACTGTTGAGGGCAATGGGGAGGGTGCGCACCTCCACCGCCAGCGGTGTTTCTACCCATTCCCCGGAGAGTCTCTTGAGAATGGCCTCTTGCGCCTTGCTTTCCGTCCGCATGATGGCAAGGGCAAGCTGATAGTAGGCGGGGCTTTCCTTGGCAATGCGCAGGTGTTCCCGCTCTATCAGGGCGTCCACAAGAGGATGCACGGGGTAGGTTTCACCTTTGGCTATGAAGAAAGGCGCGTCATGGGTGAAGCGTTCGGCATAGGCGCGTTTGGCGTCCGTTTCCTCAGCCGTCAGCCCTACAGGACGGATAACGGGAGGCGCGGCGGGAGGCGCGTAGGTGATGCCCTGCCTTTCGGAAAGTTCCCGTATCAGGTCTTCTCTTTCCTGCGCCTGTTGGCGTTCCCGTTCAATGGTTTCAGGAGACTTGGGGGCAACGCGTGCCGCCTCGTCGTCCGCAAGGACATGGTGCAGGTAGAGGAGGGAAAGCCGCTCAATCTCAAGAGGTGGGAGGAGAAGGTTTTCAGCGGAGGGTGACGGCATAACGGCGGATTGCCCTTGATTCACCACTGCTTGGCTACGGCGCGCTTCCGCAAACTGCTGGTCAATCTTCACTCGTTCAAGATTCCCTTTGCGCTTGGCTTCGCGGGGGGCTTTGGTCTTGAGGCTGTAGGTGATCTCTTTCTTGGGGGCGTAGTAGTCCAACAGGTCGGAGGGAACCCGGACCCGGATGTAGTAAACAGCCCCGCGCCGCACGATGTTAGAGGATAAAGACAAGGCGTCCATGCCCCTCTGTGTAACACCTTTGTGTAACACTTGGAACAAGAACGCCTAAAAAGAAAAGCGGTTACTGTAAAAGCAACCGCTTATATTCTCATGGTGCCGAGGGCGGGACTCGAACCCGCACAGGAATTCCCACTACCACCTCAAGATAGCGTGTCTACCAATTCCACCACCTCGGCGCGAAAAGAGGTATATGCAAAAGCGAATCGGCTTGCAAGCTTTTTTTTGCCTTCTACGCGCAAAAAAATTTTGTTCGGGATCAATTTTTATTCTAACCTCTGAAGAATCAATCTTTTTTATTTTTCCACGCCTCTCAGGGCGACAATGCGCGGCGGCGTGAACCATCCTTTCGGCTTTTACGGCAGCGGGCCGGGGTACTCCGGGGCTTGCCAGACAGCACGCGGGCGTGCCAAGGAAAGGCCATGCCGAGAATGAGGTCGTAACCCATGAACATATCTTTTGAGTACTATAAGGTGTTTTACCACGTGGCGCGATTGGGCGGCATCACGCTGGCGGCCAAGGCCCTTTTCCTTTCCCAGCCAGCCGTGAGCAAGTCGGTACGTCAACTGGAGTCCCTGCTCGGGTGCGAGCTTTTTTTCCGCAGGCACAAGGGCATGGACCTCACCCCCGAAGGGGAGGTTCTTTATCAGCACGTGGCGCAGGCCTGCCAGCAGCTTGCCATCGGGGAAAAGAAAATACAGGCCATGCTTGATCTGGAAGGGGGAAGCATCAATATCGGCTCTTCCGATATGCTCATGCACGCCTTTTTGTTGCCCTATCTGGAACGCTTCCATAAGGCGCACCCCAAAATCCGCATCACCACCGTCACTTTGAGTACGCATGAAACCCTCGCCGCCCTGCGAGCCCAGAAGATCGATGTGGGCGTGCTTTTCTCCCCTGTCTCGAAGAGCGATGACGTGGAACTGCGGCAGGTCTGCACGGTTCAGGATATGTTCATCGCGGGCAAACCCTTCCGCCATCTGGAAGGACGGGTTCTTCCGTTGGCCGAGATCGTGAAGATGCCCATCGTCTGCCCGAGGAAGGACACCAGTTCTCGCCAGTATCTGGACGCTTTTTTTCACGCTCATGGCCTTGTCTTGGCTCCCGAGTTCGAGCTGGCAACAACGGTTCTCATCGTGCCTTTCGTCGAGCGCGGGCTCGGGGTGGGCATCACCGTGCGCCGTTTTGCCGAGGAGAGCCTCAAGGAGGGAACGGTATTTGAACTGCGGGCTTCCGAGCCCTTCCCCCCGCGCACGGTTTCCGTGGCGACCCGAAAGAAAGGGCTCCTTTCTTCTGCGGGGCGGGAATTTCTACGCTGCCTGACCGATACCCCTCCTGAGCCTCCCCACGTCTGAGGCAGGTCGGCTGGTTCAGTCATCGTTAACTAAAAATTATAGTATTCATGACCATATTTCATTTTACGCATGGCGTAGGACGGGCCTTGTGAGGGCTTGGTCAAAAGGACACCCGACAGGAAAGCTCACTATGCTGTGCCTGTTTTCCGACGATGAGGAAGCGGTTATGAAAAGAGGTTATGTGTTTATCGCGCTGGCCACGCTTTTTTTCAGCACAATGGAAATCGCGCTGAAGGTGGTGGCCGGACAGTTCAATCCCGTACAGCTCAACTTGACGCGCTTTTGTATCGGCGGGC
>OFGA01002157.1_pt1 | contig 12478 bp, 9 predicted proteins | sample 1521471 | NCBI WGS metagenome assembly OFGA01 (sample SAMEA3504086, study PRJEB24116) | mouse gut metagenome | biome: mouse gut; feature: mouse-associated habitat; material: faeces | place: Denmark | collected 2011
CTGCGGCGTATCTTTGAGCTTCTTAAGAAGCGGGCGAAGTAGGAAATCTTTGAGATGTATCGAAATTTGGGGAAGAGTCCCCGCGAAAAAAGGGCAGGAACCGGAAAACCGGAACCAGCCCTTTTTTCATGTCATATCAATACCTTCGTTTGACAAGGGCATATCCCCTCGTCAAGAGAAAATTACGCCTGTTCATCAAGCGGCAAGAGATCCTCCTCAAAAATGAAGTCGATCATTCCCATCATACGGTCAACCTTTGCCACTGTGACAAGTACGCGGTCACCAAGGCGGTAAATTTTTTTCGTCCGTCTGCCGAACACGAGCATGTTTTTCTCGTCAAATTCGTAGTAGTCATCGTCCATCTGTGCCAGAGGCACCATGCCCTCGATGGTATTTGGCAGTTCCACATACAGCCCCCAGCCCGTTACGCCGGAAACGATGCCCTCGTATACATTCCCGATTTTATCCTCCATATATTCCACTTTTTTCAAAGCGTCTGTATCGCGTTCGGCTTCATCGGCAATGCGTTCCCGCTGGGAGCAGTGCTTTGCGATATCCGGCATTTTTGCGTTGTATGCCGCCGCGTTTTTTTCGTCCATTTCGCCGTGCAGCGTCTTTTTAATCAGACGGTGTATCTCCAAATCGGGATAACGACGTATGGGCGAGGTGAAATGGCAGTAATATTTTGCGGCAAGCCCGAAATGTCCGGTATTTTCAGCGGTATAGCGCGCCTGCATCATGCTCCGCAGTACCATGCGTGTGATGATGCGTTCCTCGTCTGTGCCTTCCGCCGCCTGTAAAACCTTCTGGATTTCACGGGGGTGGATTTCCCCGTCCTTTTTGCGCAGATGGTAGCCAAAGCCGCGCAGGAACTGCTCCATTTTTTCCAGCTTTTCTTCGTCCGGCTCTGTGTGGCTGCGGAACAAGAAAGGGATTTCCTGCCAGAAAAAATCTTCCGCAATGGTTTCGTTGCAGACCAGCATAAATTCCTCTATCATGTTGGTGGAAATGCTGCGCTCGTAGGGGAGGATGTCAGTCGGGTGCCCGTCCTTGTCCAGTATGATTTTGGATTCCGGCAGGTCAAAATTGACTGCGCCGCGCCGTCTGCGTTTTTCGCCCAATATCTGCCGCAGCTCGTCCATATCCCGAAGCATGGGGATAATCTCGGCGTATTCCTCCATAAGTGCGGACGTTCCATCTTCCAGTATTTCGCAGACTGCGTTGTATGTCATGCGGTAATTGGAATGAATGACGGATTCCACAACCCTGTGTCCGGTGACGTTGCCTTTTTTGTCAATTTCCATGATGCAGCTCAGTGTCAGCCTGTCTGCATGTGGGTTCAGGGAGCAGATGCCGTTGCTCAGCTTGTGCGGCAGCATGGGAATGACCCTGTCTACAAGGTAAACACTTGTGCCGCGCGCATAAGCTTCCCTGTCAAGCTCCGTATGTTCGCGCACATAATGCGAAACGTCCGCGATATGCACGCCCAGCAGAAAGCTGCCGTTTTCCAGACGCCTGAGGGAAACGGCATCATCTAAATCCTTCGCATCTTCTCCGTCGATGGTGATGGTGAGTATGTCCCGCAAATCCTCCCTGTTTTCCAGTTCTTCCGGCGAAGGTTCTGCTTCTGTATGCTCAATTTCGCGGTATACCTCGTCGGGAAATTCCACCGCAAGGTCATGCTGGCGGATAACGGAAAGGATATCCACGCCGGGGTCGTTGATATGCCCCAGTATTTCTATAATACGCCCTTCGGGGTTGCGCCTGTCCTCACCGTAATCTGTAATTTCCACTACAACCTTATGCCCTGTGACTGCGCCTGCGCTGTTTTCTTTGGGGATAAAAATATCGCGCGAAATTTTTCTGTCATCCGCTGTCACAAAGCCAAAGCTGCGCCCGTGCCGATGGCTTTCCTCATAAATGCCGACAATGCGTGTTGTGCCGCGTTCCAATATGCGTATGATTACGCCGTCCGTCTTTTTTCCCGGCTCTGCTTTGTGCAGGACCTTAAAAAGCACACGGTCCTTCTGCATCGCGCCGTTTGTTTCGCTTGCGGGGATAAAGATATCCTCGTCGCCTTCATCGGGCGTGACAAAACCAAAGCCGCGGTTGTGGCCGCTGAATGTGCCGGTTGCCATTTGCAGTTCCCTGGCTGCCGCAAGTCTGCCTTTTTTTGTTTCAAAAATGTGCCCCTCTGCGAGAAGCTCGTTCAGCAGCGCGTCAAATTTTTCTTTATCTTCGGCTGGTACGGAAAGCATCGTCCGCATTTCCTTGCGCTTCATTGGGCGGTATTCTTCGCTTTCCATATAAGCCAGTATTCGTTTTTTTCGTTCCTGCATCAGTGTTGTTTCTTCCATAGCTTTCTGTTCTCCTTATTCTTGTAGGGGTTATTATGCAAAACAGCCGTTTTTTGTGCGGGTTATATGCGGGAAAAAGATGCCAAATCTAACAGGTCTGGTTTTGGCTGTACAGACAGTCTTTTCCTATCATATACCATACTGTGCCGCAAAGCAATCAGAAAATGCAAATGAGACGAAAAATATCGACTTATTTTTTACAGAAAGGAATGAAGTGAAAAAGCATCTGCGGATTAGACGCCCCTGCTTGTATTTCACTGCTGTATTTATGGGAAGCGGCGGAAAAAGCCAGTCTGCGGAGCGATGGATAAAGTTTACAAAAAGTTCACAAACCCTACACACCACATTCACAATAATATTTTATGATGAAATTGTCCTTCAGAAAGGGCAGCAAATAACATAGTAATACATACCCTCCCCTTTTAAGAAAGAGCCTGCGAAGGCTCTTTCTGTTTGTACGGGGAATATTTATCAGGTTCCATAAAAAGGACAGTCTGTGTATATCACTGGTTTCGGACTTTACGGCAGTATTTTTACTTTTGTGAAAGCTTTTTTTGATTCTTTCATCGTTTTGTGGTATGATGGTTGCCGGAAAAGCAAATAAGCTGGATAGCGGGAGGAAGAAATGGCAAAGTTATATTTCAGGTTCGGCGTGATGGGGAGTTCAAAATCTGCACAGGCGTTGACGACAAAGTTTAATTATGAAGAACAGGGAATGCGGGTCTGGCTCATCAAGCCTGCGGCAGATACGCGTTATGGTGTGGACAAGGTCCATTCCCGTATTGGGCTGGAGGAGAAGGCTGACGCGATTGCTGACGAAACGGACCTGTTTCAGACGTTCCGTGACAGGGAGCGTGAGTTTTATGACGTGATTATTGCGGACGAGGCGCAGTTTTTCACTCCGGCTCAGATTGAGCAGCTGCGTGACGTGGTAGACCAGTACAACGTGCCGGTGTTCTGCTTTGGTCTGCGGACGGATTTCCAGACGAAGCTGTTCCCGGGAAGTGCAAGGCTTTTTGAGCTGGCGGATTCCATTACGGAGCTGAAAACCGTTTGCACCTGCGGCGGCAAAGCAATGGTAAACGCGCGGCTGGACGGTGACGGGAATGTCGTAACAGAGGGAGAGCAGGTTTTTCTGGGCGGAAACGAAGCATACCGCCCGATGTGTTATAAATGCTGGAAGAAAGCGCAGATGAAGGGGGAAGAAACTGTATGACGGACCGGGAATTTATTGATTTTCTGCATATTGCGGAGCATTTGAAGGACAACACACGCCATTCCGTCACCAGCAAGGGCAGGCCGGAAAGCGTAGCAGAACACAGCTGGCGCGCATCGCTAATGGCGCTGCTTTTGGAAGATGAGATAGAGGGCGTAGATTTCAACAAAATCATTCGCATGTGTATCCTCCATGATTTGGGTGAGGCGATTACGGGGGATATTCCATCTTTCCTGAAAACGGAGGCGGATTCCGCGCATGAGGACGACGTTCTGTTCCAGCTTCTGGATACGTTGCCGGAACCGCAGAGCGGGAAGATAAAGGCGTTATTTGAGGAGATGCTTGCGCTGGAAACGCGGGAAGCGAAGATATACAAGGCGTTGGACAAGCTGGAGGCTGTTGTCCAGCATAACGAAGCACCGCTTTCCAGCTGGCTGCCTTTGGAGTATGAGCTGAACCAGACCTATGGCGCAAAGGAGGCGGAGGCGGAGCCGAAGCTGAAAAGCCTGCGCGCGCTGGCTGTGTTGGACACGAAGGAGAAAATAGAGCGGGGCGAGTAATAAAATGAAAAACACTGGGGCTCTGTCCCAGACCCCGCTTCTTTCTCTAATAGAAAGAAGCAAAGAGCATTGTGCAAAACTGCGTTTCGCAGGGGGAATTGATTTTTTGCATTAATCTTTCGTATGATATAAAATATTATATTCAGGGAATCTGCAAAATAAAGTTTGGAGGCAGGTTTTTTCCAAAGAGGCGGCAGGGGGTCAACGAACAAAGCATCAGGGGCCTGAAAGGCAGAGCCTCACGGTTTTATCCATTGTCTTTAACGGAGGAATGGCGATGCAGGATAGGAGCGGCATGAAGTTTTCAAATCTGCAAATCGTAGCGGCGGGATATGCGGCGGTCATACTGGCAGGAACGCTTTTGCTTCTGCTGCCCATTTCTGCGCGGGAAGGTATGACGACGCCTTTACAGGCATTGTTTACATCGGTTTCGGCCTCTTGTGTGACAGGGCTGGCATTGGTGGACACAGCGGTGCATTGGTCCATATTCGGGCGAATGGTAATACTTTGCCTGATTCAAATTGGCGGGCTGGGTTTTATGACAATTTCCCTGCGGCTTTTGCTGCTTTTGCGGCGGAGGGTGCGCCTGCGTTACAGGGAAGTGATGGTGGAAAGCATCAATTCTACGCAGATTGGCGGCGTACTACGGCTGACAAAAGAGATTGTGGCGGGTACGTTTTTCTTTGAACTGGCGGGTGCGGTACTGCTGGCGTTCCGCTTTGTGCCGGAATTTGGCTGGGAGAAAGGGCTGTTTTACAGTGTGTTCCATGCGGTTTCAGCATTTTGTAATGCAGGGTTTGACCTGATGGGAGAAAAAGAGGCGTTTTCTTCGCTCGTCAGCTATCGTGGGGACGTACTCGTCAATCTGACAGTAATGGCATTGATCGTAATTGGCGGGCTGGGTTTTCTGGTCTGGGAGGATCTGCTCCGCAACAGGCACCATTGGAAAAAGTATCGCCTGCAAACGAAAATCGTGTTGTGCATGACGGCAATTTTGCTGCTGGGCGGTATGGCGGGAACGCTGCTTCTGGAGCGGAATAGTGTGCTTGCAGGGCTGCCCGCAGGGGAACGGGCGCTTGCGGCTCTGTTCCAATCCTGCACAGCAAGAACGGCAGGCTTTAATACGGTGGATACTGCCGCTTTGACGGATGGAGGAAAGCTTTTGACGATGCTCCTGATGTTCATTGGCGGCAGCCCCGGCTCTACTGCGGGCGGTGTAAAGACAACAACGCTTACTGTCCTGCTGGTTTATGCCATATCGTCTATCCGGCATGAACAGGACGCGCATATTTTCGGGCGGAGAATTCCCAATGATACGGCCCACTATGCGGCGACGGTGCTGGTGTTGTATTTGAGTCTGTTTCTGGCCGGCGGTATCTTTATTGGCTGTGCAGAGAATATGCCCATCGTGCCGGCGTTGTTTGAGGCGGCTTCCGCCATTGCAACAGTAGGGGTTACGCTGGGAATCACGCCGGATCTTTGCGTGGCATCGAAGATCGTTCTGATTATTTTGATGTTCTTAGGGCGCGTGGGCGGGATGACCATTGTGTATGCGGCATTGTCCACGAAACATCCGTATGTATCGGAATTCCCACAGGAGAAGATCATGGTGGGATAGAGCAGGTGTCAGGATATGGATGTTGATTAAGCGAAATTTCTGATAGCGTTAACTATAGAACTGCGCTTTTGCTGTGTTGTTCATGAACAGTTTCATAAAAGGAGAGGAAGTTTATATGAAATCAATCTTATTAGTAGGACTGGGGCGATTCGGGAGACACATTGCGGAGAAATTGGACGCATTAAACCATCAGGTGATGGCGGTAGACAGGAGAGAGGGGCGTGTGGATGCGATTCTGCCATTTGTCACGAATGCGCAGATTGGAGACAGTACCAATCCGGATTTTCTTACGTCTCTGGGAATTCGGAATTTCGACTTCTGTATCGTGGCCATCGGGGATGATTTTCAGAGTTCCCTGGAAACGACGTCGCTGCTCAAAGAGCTGGGAGCGAAGCTTGTGGTGTCCAGAGCGGCCAGTGATGTTCATGCGAAGTTCCTCCTGCGGAACGGAGCGGATGAGATTATCTATCCGGAGAAGCAGCTGGCTGACTGGGTTGCAATCCGTTACAGTGCGGATCATATCTTTGATTATATAGAGCTGGATGACGATCATGCGATCTTTGAAGTACAGGTCCCGCAGGACTGGATCGGGAAGACGATCGGTGAACTGGATGTCCGCAAGAAATACGGTATTAATATTATGGGGTTAAAAGAGAATGGCAGGATGAACCTGACGATTACGCCGGATATAGGCATAACAGCCAGGCAGACTATATTAGTACTGGGGACGATGAAGCAGATTCAGAGAGTGTTTCATCTCTGAGCGGCTGCGGTTCTTTCCATAGATGATGGAGAAATGACAGATTATAGTTACCATAAGGCCTTGTTATGTGGTGAAGATGAGGGAGTCATGGCATGAAAAAAGTGTTAAAGTGCTTGGCAGCGGTTGTGTTGTTCCTGGTTCTGCTGCTTATTATTTATGTGATCTATGTTTTTGCAGCTTATGAGAGGCTGCCGGATAAACTGCCGCTGGAAATTGGCAGAGTGGAGGCAGGGACTTCTGACGGAAGTTCCGCGGCGGAGGATAATACGGTATCGCCGGATGATGTAATGTCCTGGGGAGAGAAGCGCTATTCAACAGGGCAGTGTTATCGTATTATGACATACAATATTGGATTTGGCGCTTATCATCCGGAGTACAGCTTTTTCATGGATGGAGGCAAGTCCTCCTGGGGCAGGGATGCAGACAGCGTGACTGCCGCGGTATGCGGAGCAGGCGTTTTGATAGAGGAAGAAAATCCGGATTTTGCACTGGTACAGGAGGTGGACAGGGACGGTACCCGCTCTTACCATATTGATGAGTTGGAATTACTGAATCGGTTTACGGAAGGCTGTTATTATACTTACGCGCAGAATTATGATTCTCCCTTCCTGTTCTTTCCGCCATGGGAGCCGCATGGGGCAAATAAGGCCGGCATTGTGACGTATTCCCGGGGAGAGATCGCGGATGCCATACGAAGGAGCCTGCCGATATCGGAGTCTTTCTCCAAATTTGTTGATCTTGACCGGTGTTATTCGATCTCAAGGATTCCGCTGGCTGCAGAGGGGTCCGAAGACGGGAAAATGCTGTGTCTGTATAACATGCATATGTCGGCTTACGGCAGCAGCGACGAGATCCGTGCCGGCCAGCTGGCCATGCTCTATGAGGATATGACGGCAGATTATCAGAAGGGCAATTATGTGATCTGCGGCGGAGACTTTAATCACAACCTGAAAACAGAGACCTCACAGAACGCGCCGGAATGGGCCTATCCGTTTCCGAGAGAAAGTCTGCCGGAGGGATTTCGTATGGCGATAGATGATGATGCCGCCACAGAGGAAGATACCGCTCACAATACCTGTAGGAGCGCCGATGAGCCTTATCGGGAAGCGACAACTTATACTGTGACGCTGGATGGGTTTATTGTTTCGGAGAATGTGAAGGTGAGTTCATACAGGCATATGGATGCCGGTTATCAATATTCGGACCATGATCCGGTGATCATGGAGTTTACACTGCAATAGTGTGGGAAGCGCTTCCAATTATAGTTAACGACATTGGAAATTTCGTTTACTATAGTTCAACAAACTGAACATGTTCCGTTAGAATTTGTGACGTTTCGGAACAGGGGTTATGATAAAGAGGAATATAAGAGGCAGCAGATTGTAAGCCGTAACAGGTTACAGATCTGCTGCCTCTTATATGTGTCCTTTTATCGAGCACCTTTATCGTAGATTTCACCCAGTGCTTTCGGTGCATGATTCTTCTTGCTGAAAAAGATCAGCATCAGCAGAGTGAGAACGTAAGGAAGCACCATTACCAGATCCTGATAGCTGCTGGGCATTTCCAGGAATTTTACCAGCTCATAGCCGCCGGAGCGGGCGAAACCGAACAGCAGGCAGGCGCCCAGTGTGGGCATGATCTTCCAGTTGCCGAAGATCAGGGCGGCAATGGCCAGATAGCCGTAACCGGAGTAGATGTTGGAAGAGAAGTTGGCTGAAATCGAGTAGGCAAAGCAGATGCCTCCTAATCCGGAAAGTGCACCGGAAGCCATGACTGCCACAAGCCGGACTCTGCTCACTTCGATACCGGCGGCATCCACAGCGTGTGGATTGTCGCCACAGGCGCGCAGGTGCAGGCCGAACCGGGTCTGATACAGGACATACCAGGCGATCAGGGCGATCAGGGCGATCACGATCTCAAAGGGATAGAGGTTTGTAAACACAGCGCCCAGCACAGGAATCTTCGACAGTACAGGAACGGTGATACGGGCGGATACGCCCAGCACAAATTTATTGGAAGCGGCACCGAAAATACTGGCATTGATCTGTTTGGTCAAAAATTCTGTCAATGCCATGGCCAGTATATTGATCACGACGCCGCTGATTACCTGATTGGCCTTAAATTTGATGCACAGCATGGCGTGCAGCAGAGAGAAGAGCATACCGCCAAGAAAAGCAAACAGCATCGCAAGGTAGAAAGGTACCGGGGAATTGCCGGCAAAGTACTGCGCGATACAGACTGCGAACAATGCACCGCAGAAGGCGCCGAATCCCTGCAGGCCTTCGATGGCCAGATTGGTGATGCCGCTGCGCTCACAGTAGATTCCACCGATGGCCATGATAAAGAGCGGCAGAGCGAAAGATAAGCCGTCTATGATAATCGTATTCATTACATTTCCTCCTTCATATCTTTCCAGCGGTTAACCTTATATTTTACATAGGCGCCGCAGGCGGAAAACAGCAGGATGATACCGGTGATCGCGGAAGCGATTTCAGCCTGGACACCCGAAGTAGAACTCATATAAGTGCTTCCCTTCGAGATCACTGTGATCAGGAAGGAAGAGAAAATGATACCGATGGGAGAACTGTTGCCAAGCAGTGCGACAGCGATGGCATCATATCCTGTGCTGACTAATACTTTCGGCTGTATGGAAGCGAAATAACCCAGATAGTAGGTGACGCCGGCCAGTCCGGCAAAACCGCCGGAAAGCATCATGGCCAGGACTCTTGTGCGCCCTACGCGTATGCCGGCATATTCTGCGGCGCGGATACTGCTGCCCACCGCCTTGATTTCAAATCCCAGTGTAGTCCTGCCCAGGACAAAAGCCGTAACGGCGATACCGGCCACAGCGACCAGAATGCCCAGCGGGATATCCATCTTATAATCTCCCACGACCACATCCACCAGCGTCAGCCTGCCTGCCTGCTTCACATTGGCGGACTGCCGGGAAACAGGATCCACGTAGAACGTGTTGATGAGGAAACTGATGACATACTGGAAAATATAGTTAAACATGATGGTGGATACCACTTCGTTGATGTTGAACCGATGCTTCAAAAAGCCCACCAGAGCGCCGGCCAGGGCTCCGATGATAAACCCGATCAGGACGACTAAAGGTTTGGCGATCACTGCCGGAAGGTCGGAATAGCCGATCAAAACAGTGGCTGTAAAGCCTGCGGCCAGCATCTGTCCCGACACACCGATATTGAACAGGCCCGCTTTCAGGGCAATCAGGACTGCCAGAGCCGCGAAAAGCATCGGCGTCAGGGCGTTCAGAAAGCTGGTAAAGTCTGTGATCATGCCTTTGTGTCCGGCGTAAGAAGCTTTCGGTGCAAGCCCGGATCCCTGCAGCAGATTATAATAGGCCTGCAGGGGGTTCTTTCCCAGAAGGGCGATCACCAGGATACCGAAGATCAGGCTGAGCAGGATCGTAAAGATCGGGATCATGTAATGCTGTCTTTTCTCATGCCCGATGGTCTGTAAGATTAATCTATGTAGTAAGCTGTTCTTATTTTTCATCGTTCTGTTATACCTTTCATCCACGTATTGCGGAATTAATTGTCTCATGCGTGTTTGCCGCCGACTCCCATCATGAACTCACCGACTTCGGATGGCGTCAATGTTCTTGCGTCGGCAATCTTCTGGATTGCACCGTTGTAGATAACGCCGATGGTATCCGCCAGATTCATGACTTCATCCAGTTCCAGAGAGATCAGAAGGATGGCTTTGCCTTTGTTACGCTCGGTCACGATCTGTTTGTGGATATTCTCGATTGCGCCGATGTCCAGGCCGCGCGTTGGCTGTACAAAGATTGTGAGGGGAGAGTCCAGTTCAATCTCCCGGGCAATGATAGCCTTCTGCTGGTTGCCGCCGCTCATGGAACGGACAATGGTGTCATTGCCCTGGCTGCTGCGGATGTCATATTTCTCGATCAGAGTGTCGCCGTATTTCGTGAATTCTTCCGGACGTACGACGCCTTTCAGGGAAAAAGGCTCATCGAAATAGCTTTTCAATGCCAGATTGTCGGACAGGGTAAAGTCCATTACAAGCCCTACGTTGTGGCGGTCTTCCGGTATATAGGAGATACCGGCCAGATTCCGTCTGCGGATAGAATAGGAAGTGATATCCACGCCATTCAGCGTGATCGTACCATTTGACGGTTTCAGCAGGCCGGCGATGGCATCGGCCAGTTCGATCTGACCGTTGCCGGATACACCGGCAACAACGAAGATCTCTCCTTCCCGGACGGAAAAGGTAACATCCCTGACGACTTCATACTTATCTTCATTCTTTACAGTCAGATGTTCTACACGCAGAACTTCCCGGCCGAATTTGGGATCCGGCTTGTCCACCGTAAAGCTGACCTCCCGGCCCACCATCAGATTGGCCATGGTCTTTGTGTCCGTCGTGGCTACGTCCAGCACATCAATCAGTCTGCCGCGGCAAAGGATAGCGCAGCGGTCTGCGATCTTCTTGATCTCCTCCAGCTTATGGGTGATCAGGATGATGGTCTTGCCGTCGCTTTGCAGACTGCGGATGATCTCCAGAAGAAATTCGATCTCCTGGGGTGTCAGCACGGCGGTGGGTTCATCAAAGATCAGGATTTCCGCTTCTCTGTAAAGCATCTTGAGAATCTCAACACGCTGCTGCATGGAGACGTTGATCTGCTCGATCACTTTGGTGGGATCCACTTCCAGCCCGAATTTGCGGGAAAGCTCCAGGATATCCTGGTTGGCCTTCTTTAAGTCTACGGCAGGAAAAAGTCCCAGCGTTTTCTTCAACGGTTCCATTCCCATAATGATATTTTCCGCAATCGTGTAGTTGCTTACCAGCTTGAAATGCTGGTGTACCATGCCGATATTCAGTTTTGTTGCGTGGTTGGGTGACTGGATTTTAACTTTATCACCGCGAATGATGATCTCACCTTCGTCAGGTTCATACATGCCGAAGAGCATACTCATCAGTGTAGACTTCCCGGCTCCGTTTTCTCCAAGAAGCGCGTAGATCTCACCCTTTCGGATCTGGATCGAAACGTCATCGTTCGCCACGATACCAGGAAAACGCTTCGTGATGTGATTCATTTCAATAATGTAATCTGACATGCGCCTACCTCGCTTTAAGTTCGTCTCAAAGAATCGATGTAAGCCGATTCTTCCGGAATTATTTCTAATAATAGAATACGGCAAAATAAAAAAGGCCGCAAGAGAAAATTCCCTTGCAGCCCCTGTATTTTTCAAAATATTATGGATAATTTCTGCCGATTTAACTGCGAAGCAGCTGAATATCACACAAATGTAGCGAAATTGATTTAGCTGCAAAGCAGCTAAATCACCTACCAGGTAAAATCTTCTGGTGTTACGCCGTTAAAGTTAGCAGCCGGAACGATCGTGCCGCCCTTCACCTGCTCATAAGCAGCGTCGATCTTGGAGATCGTTTCAGCGGACAGCTGGCATCTGCCGTCTTCTTTCACATAACCTGTAGAGTCTGTATCAGCCTGCAGTACCACGTTCGCGCCCTTGAAGCTGCCGTCTACAACGGAATTGAGTGAACGTTCTACATTCAGGTGCATAACTTTCAGTGCGGAAGTTAATACGACATTGGCATCTCCGTTGGCGCCGTCGTCATACTGGTCTACGTCACAGCCGATGAAGGAAACGCCTTCCGCCTCTTTGACTGCAGTCAGAACACCGTTGCCGGAAGCGCCGGCTGCTACGAAGACGATGTCTACGCCCTCAGCGATCAGTGCGTTGCCGACTACTTTACCGGTTGCCTCGTCAGCGAAAGAACCGATGTAGTTGCCGCCCACGTCAGCGCCTGTCACATCTGTGCCTGCATAGGAAGCAAGTTCTACGATCTCCACGTCAGTACCTTCTGTCTCATTGACATATTTTACACCGCATTCGAAACCGTACTGGTAATTTACGTTGGAAGGATAAGCAATTCCGTTGACAACGGCTACCTTGT
>OFGA01002159.1_pt1 | contig 12477 bp, 10 predicted proteins | sample 1521471 | NCBI WGS metagenome assembly OFGA01 (sample SAMEA3504086, study PRJEB24116) | mouse gut metagenome | biome: mouse gut; feature: mouse-associated habitat; material: faeces | place: Denmark | collected 2011
TAAGTTCCCTGGCCGTGCTTTTTAACCTGCCCCAGCAGGATTTTTCTCAGATCTTCTGCCTGACAGGATTGACTGTCCGCGGCAAAAATATTGATCCGGCTTATATCGCTGCTCCGGTCCTTAAATGCCGGAAACAAAAATCCGCACTCCGGCTTACCGGGCTCGTAATCGCCGCTTACCGGGCAGACCACGCAGACCAGAAACTGATAGACCTCCTCCGATTCCCACAAACTTTCCTTATCACCGGCTTTCAGCGGGACATCATAACTGCCATGGAAAAAGTAAATGGCATAACTTTTACCCGTCCGGTACCTCTGCCCGAATTCCTCATAAAAGGTATCCAGCATCGCGTCATTTTTCAGCCCGCACTCTTTAAGCGCCATGAGCATCTGCCACATGCTCCCCGGCCTTCTATCTTCCTTTCCAAATTCATACTCCCTTAACTGTACGTTTGTGTCCGAAAAAAGGACTGCCTTGGCAAGACCCATATTGGCCTGCCGGTCTTTTGGCGTCAATTTCTGAAAATGCTTATTGAAGGTTCCGTCTATGAACCCCTCTTCATCCAGATATGCTCCTACAATCCTGTCAAAGCAGTTCCGCTTTAACGTCATGCGCCTGGTCAGTTCCAGCATATCCTCACGGTTGATTTTTCCCATATGACCGTACTCCCTGTTCTGCTTCTTTACTTGCTGTTCTTATCTTAACACATCTAATCGAAATAAACTATGAATTTATCCACCGTTCCCCTTTTGCCATCTTTTATGCAAGTAACAATTCAGCATTGCGGCAGCGGAAACGGCAGGGCTGAATTGTTACCTAAGTACCTAAGATTATTTCATAACGGGTTGATATTTTCTTTAATTTCGGCTATACTAATATCAAATATTAAATTAGCCGAAAGGAATGTTTATTGTGTATATTAAAAGACATGCGGAAACAACCGTGCGGGAACTCTCCCGGATGTTTGGCGCTGTACTTGTGGCAGGCCCGAGACAAGTTGGCAAAACAACAATGCTGGAACAGCTGACTTCAAACATAAACTATATCACACTTGACGATCCTATCATCCGCGCAAGCGCGGAAGAAGAAAAAGGAACGTTTTTCAAAGATAACCCGCCTCCTGTTTTCGTGGATGAAATTCAGAAAGCACCCGCACTGTTCGAGCAGATAAAAATGCTGCTTGACCGCAATAGAAGCAAAGGGCAGTTCTATATGTGCGGTTCCCAACAGTTTAAAATGATGAAAGGGGTCAATGAATCCCTTGCCGGGCGTATTGGCCTGGTAACACTGCTTGGTTTTTCCCTCCGGGAATCCCATGGCGTGGAATATGACACACCCTTCCTCCCAACCAAAGCGTATTTTACGGAGCGAAGGCAGCATCTTGCAGATATCTCCTACGATACTGTGTGGCGTACCATCCACCGCGGCTCCATGCCGGAACTTAACGGCAATCCTGATTTTGACTGGCGGATGTTTTATGGCGCTTATGTCCGCACCTACATTGACCGGGATGTAAGGGAGTTATCCGAGATTGGCGATACAGTCAAGTTCACTAAATTTATGATAGCCGTTGCCGCATCCACCGGGCAGCTCCTGAACTTGTCGTCTCTTGCCAGAGATGTGGGGGTCAGCCAGCCCACTGCAGAGCGATGGCTGTCCATCCTTGTTGCATCCAATATCATATATCTGCTACAGCCATACTCCAATAACATCATCAAACGCGCCGTTAAAACGCCGAAGCTGTACTTCCTTGATACCGGCCTTGCCGCTTACCTGACCAAATGGAACACGCCGGACGTATTAAAGAACGGCGCTATGGCCGGTGCGTTCTTCGAAAGTTTTGTCATATCGGAAATTATTAAGAGTTACTACAACAAAGGTATCCTTGAGCTTCCGATATACTTTTACCGTGACAGGGATATGAATGAAATAGATTTGTTGATCGAAGAAAACGGAACACTTTATCCGATTGAAATAAAAAAGCATGCGGATCCCCAGAGAAAAGACGTAGATGCCTTTTCTCTCCTTGACAAGCTCCCGGGAATCAAACGCGGTCCGGGCGGGGTGGTATGTCTATATGACAGGCTCATAACGCTTCGCAAAGAAGATATGGTCATCCCCATTAATTACCTGTAATCACTTACCAATATGAAATCCAATCACGCCTGCGGGATATCACGCAGGCGCTCTGTCATCCCTATACCCCTGCCAACACTTCAAACGTTCCGGCGATATCCAGTTTTCCATATCCAAATTCCCGGCTGGGGTATGATATTTCCGCAGACCGGTCCGCTCCCCGGATCAGATAATTCTTTAATTCCCTGCTTTCCACCCAGGGCCGGTTCCCCTTTACCACCGCCCACTGCAAAAACTGGGCCGCCGCCCCGGATGTCAGGGCTGCCGCAAGGCAGGGTCCTGTCTTTGCCCCGATGATGGTGCTCACGTTCACCCCCGGCGCACAGATATCCGGCTTGATTTGCCCGCTCCTTGTAAAACCCCTTCCCGACTCCGCCCAAAAGCTCCCGTTGGCATCGTCATACACGGAAGTGGTGATCACATCCCTTGCATTAGAGGGCTCCGTCAACGTGGTATAAGGAGATGGCTTCAGGAAATAGGTATCCTCTTTCAAGACCTCAGTGATCGGCAGCCAGATATGAAAAGTCGTTTCCGAATTTCTGTCGCTGGTGATAGCCACCTGAATGGTCCATATCCCCGGTGTGGGTCCTAAAAACCGAAAAAAGATCAGTTCTTCCCCGGAGCTTTGTTCCACCAGGATATGATCCACCTGGATCCTGGTCCTTTCATAGATAAATCCAAACTCCTGGCTTCCCTGCCCTCTGAAATCCACCCTGGGCGTGATTTCCCCGCCGGGCGCACGGATAGATATGGCATGGTTGGCGGAAACACTTCCCCAAAGTTCCGCCGTAAAACCTGCAGTTCCTTCCCCCACCCGGATCTCCACATTGTCAAGGGTTTCTCTAAGCCCCTCGGCGGAGATCCCCATATAATGTCGGGCGCTGTTTCCTTCATTGCCGCCGCACACCACGATAGCGCGGCTTCGCTTGGTGGCGATCCGGTTCATATAATCCGCCAGCACGGAATGTCCCTCATGATCCCCCATGTTCGTTCCAATCCCGAAAAAAATAACCAGCGGCCGGGAAAGGGATATGGCATAGCTTTCCAGATACTTTAGCGCCACCAAAAGGTCGCTTTCCGCATAGACGATGGCATCATCCGGAATCAGATAAAATTCCCGCAAAAACGGTTTCGCCTGCCGCAGCTTTACCATCACGATATCCGCTTCCGGCGCTGCCCCCAAAAAGCGCAGCCCGTTTCCCAAGCTGCTCCCTGCCGCCACACTTGCCATAGCGGTTCCATGGCCGTGCTCATCGTAACTGGGAACGATCTCCCTGGGATTATCGCTTTGAAGAGCCAGATCAATGGTCTCCTTCCGATATTCCGTTCCGTACAAAATCCCTGCCGGAGGTTCCCCGCTCTGGATGGTCTGATCCCAGATCCCTAAAATCCTGCTGCTTCCGTCCTGGTTTAAAAAGACAGGATCATCATAGCGGATCCCGGTATCGAGAAAACCGATGACCACACCCCTCCCGGTCAGCTCCAACGGCGCCCTTTGTACCTGCGAGATTCCACTATAAATAAGCGGCGTAGGGTCAAACCCCTGGCCGCTTCCTTCCTCCATCTGCATCAGCCCGTATACCTTCGGCAGCACCGGATACGTGTACTCCGTAATGTTGATAGGGCTGATCTCCTTCCCATATACATAGGTCACCGCAATCTCCCCGTCCACAGGCTGGATCACATAATCAAACAACCTGCTGATCCCGGGCGGTGCGGTATAATCCGTGACCAAATCGTAATACTCATCAGAAACAATCTTTTCCCTGTCTGTCATGTTTAACCCTTTACTCTTTTTCTTTACTATATGGGTTTTACAGACAAATGGTTATTCCCCGTCATTTCTCCTCGATCAGTTTCAGGTTATCCGGATTCTCCCCGCTGATGCTGCGGATATCGATCACCGGTCCGCCGGTTCCCTCAATATATTCCCTTGTGATGGTCACCCGCCCGATATTGTCATCCTTGGGGATCTCATACATGATATCCAGCATAAATTCTTCTATGATGGCCCGAAGCGCCCTTGCGCCGGTATCCTTCTTCATGGCTTTTTCCGCAATGGCTTCCAAGGCCCCATCGTCGAATTCCAGCTTCACCTCATCCAGTTCCAGAAGTTTTTGGTACTGCTTTAAAATAGCGTTTTTCGGCTCTTTTAAGATCTTTACCAGCATCGGCTTATCCAAAGCGCTCAAAGTGTAGATCACCGGAAGCCTCCCTAAAAATTCCGGGATCATGCCAAACTTCTTTAAATCTTCCACCGTGACCTTGCTAATGATATTCTTTTCCTTATCAAATTTATCTTTTAATTCCGCATTAAAGCCGATGGAGGTCTGCTTTTTCAGCCTTTGTTTGATGATTTCGTCCAGATCCGGGAATGCCCCGCCGCAGATAAAGAGGATATTTCTGGTATTTAACGTGGTCAAAGGAACCATGGCATTTTTACTGTTAGCGCCCACCGGCACTTCCACATCCGCACCTTCTAACAGACGCAAAAGCCCCTGCTGCACGCTTTCTCCGCTGACATCCCTGCTGTTGGTGTTTTTCTTTTTGGCGATCTTGTCAATCTCGTCGATAAACACGATCCCTCTCTCCGCCTTTTCCGTATCGTTTTCCGCGGCAACCAGCAGTTTGGAAAGGACACTTTCAATATCGTCTCCAATATAGCCCGCCTCCGTAAGAGAAGTGGCGTCCGCAATGGCAAGAGGCACATCCAAAAGTCTTGCTAAGGTCTTTACCAGATAAGTCTTGCCGCAGCCGGTAGGCCCGATCATAAGCATATTGGATTTTTCAATCTCAATCTCATCCATAGTTCCCGTTGCAACCCGCTTATAATGGTTATACACGGCAACGGAAATCACTTTCTTGGCATGTTCCTGGCCGATCACATAATCGTCAAGCTGCGCCTTGATCTTGTGGGGCGGCGGAATGTTCTTGATATCAAGGACAGGCTCCGTCTTTTCCCCTTCCGCTTTCTTTTTCTTTTTTACCCTCTGCTTATTAGGGATTCCCCCTTCCCCCTGCAGGTCCGTAATGTTCACAAACCGGATGCTGGGAAAGCCCTGCGTTTTCATATTTTTATTCAGATCGTCCATAAACGCGGGATTATTTAACATCCCCTGATAATCAAACTGGCTGACCGTATCCATTGTCTTATGCATACAGTCATTACATACCGTGATATTGTTGGGCAGCTTGAACATCTTCCCTGCCTTGCTCTCCGGACGGCGGCAGATAAAGCATACATCTTCATAATCGTTATCCTTCCTGCTGCCGTTTTCCGGCTTATCGCTTGTGCCTTCCTTATCCTGCCCCACATCCCGGATCTCTTTCTTGTCTTCCTCATTTTCGTTCAAGTCTTTTTCGTCAAAATCGGCCATACTGTTTCCTTTCCCTGTTGTTTTGTCTTTCCATCAATCCTGTGCCGTATCCGTCCTTTTCCTTAAGCTTTTACACGATCCTGCGCACAGAAAGTATTTCCTTATAAGTTGCGTGGGTGATCTTGATCCCCGTCCGCTGGGTGCTGGCATGAACGATCTGCCCGTTGCCGATATAAATCCCCACATGACCGGCATAGCACACCACGTCCCCGGGCTGGGCTTCACTGTAAGAGACTCCGGTTCCCGCACTCCTTAAGGAATAAGAGGTTCTTGGCACACTATACCCAAAATCCTTATAAACCCTCCACACAAACCCGGAACAGTCCGCCCCTTCCGTTAAGCTTGTTCCACCGGGCACGTAAGGGTTTCCGATAAACTGGCAGGCATAATTGGCGATCTGCTGCCCCTTGCTGCCGCTGCCGGAATAACTGGAAGCGGATGCGTAACCATTAGAATTTCCGGAAGAACTTCCCGAAGACCCGCCCCCTGAACTTTCCTTTGCGCTGTCAGATTCCGCCTGCCTGCGCAGGGCTTCCTCCTGGGCCCGCTTTGCTTCCTCCTGGGCCTTCTTTGCTTTATCAATTTCCGACTGTTTTTGGGCTGCGGCTGCTTCTAACTTTTTAATCTCGTCATTCTGCTTCCTTATGTTTGCCTTATAGACCGCCGCTTCCTGTTTTGCCTTTGCCAGCTGCACCTCGTAGTTGTCATAAGTTTGCTTCTTGTCGGCAAGGATGATCTCCAGACTTTCCTGTTCCTCCTCCAGTTCATGCTTCTGAGCCTCTAACTCGGAATGCTCGTCCTCCAGCTTCTGCTTTAAATCCTCCACCGCCTGCCTTGCAATCTGGTACTCCTCCAATTTCCTTTGATCATATTCGTAAAGCTTTTCCACATACTCTACCTTATTGACCATCTCGCCAAATCCCTGGCTTTCCAAAAGGAGCTGCAAATATGTCACATCACCCTTTTCATACATAAACCGTATGCGCAGCTTCATGGATTCATACTGTTCCTGTTCAATCTCCTGGGCCTTAACTAAATCCTGGCTTGTCTCCTCAATCTGGACCTCCTTGGCCGAAATGTCCTCCTTGATCATTTCCACGCTGGCAAGAGTCTCTACCAGGGCAGCATCAATCTCATCAATCTCGCCTTCAATCTCATCCACCTCGGACTGGATGGAGTCTACTTTCCCCGACGCACTGTTATAGTTTGCCTGCTCCTGCTTTTTCCGCTCATCAGCTTCCCTTTTTTGCTGCTCAATCCTCTCCTTCTCCTTTTCCAGATCAGAAATATTGGTAGCCCATACCGGTTCTACCACCAAAAACATCATTATCAAAGAAATCCCTATCGCCACAAGCCGGGCCAGTCTCTTTTTCATTCATCGCCTTCATTCCGGAAACCTGGTTCCTGTCACACTACTTGGCTCCCTCTGCCGTAACCTTCACGTTCTCCCCAAGAAACGCCAATGTCTCATTCATCAACAAATATTCCCTGTACGCTTCCTTGTCCATATTTTTCGTATATTCTTCCACGCTTTCATAGCCGTACTCTTCCGCCTCTTCGGCAATCTGTTTCTCAAGGTCTTCATCGGAAACCGCTATGTTCTCCTTAGCCGCAATGGCTGCCAGCATAACATAGCGCTGGGCCATCAGACCTGCCTGGCCTTTCAGCGTTTCCTCATATTCCTCCGCCGTTCCGCCATAAACACCTGCCACATATTCTCCCACATCCGCACCATACATCTGAGCGTAGGAAGTGATATTGGCAATCATGGTCTCCGTCATCCGGTCCACCATTCCTTCCGGCATGTCTTTATAAGTCATGATCTTTTCCAGCTCTTCTAAGATAACCTCTTCTTTTTTTTGCTGATACTGCTGTTTCTGGCTCTCTAAAAGGCTGTCTCTGATATAATCTTTAAATTCCGCAACATTAGAACACCCTTCTATCATCAGTTCTTCCACAAACTGATCCGTCAGTTCTGCAGGCTCCTTGGTGCTTAAGCTGTTTAAAGTCACCGTAAACACCACCGCCGCTCCCGAAAGATCCGGATTCCTATCGTAGGGATCCGGGAAATTTAAGTCAAGGTCTTTGACCTCCCCGATCTCCATTCCCACAACGCCATCCTCAAATCCGGCTATAAAACTTCCCGATCCAAGCTCCAAGTCATATCCGGCGCCGGTGCCGCCATCAAAAGCAACCCCGTCAAGCTTTCCCTCAAAATCAATGTTGGCAACATCCCCTAGCCGGGCCGGACGCCCCGTCACTTCGGTCTTAACCGGCCTTGTGCTTAAGATATATTCCACAGACTGCTCTACTTCCTCATCCGTCACCGCCGGATCTTCCAAGTGGATCTCCATATTCCCGTAATCCCCCAGCGTTACATAATCGGACGGGTTGAAATCCTTCAGGTAGACCAAACCGCTGGTATCCTTTTTCCCGCAGGCCGCCATCATAAGTACTATTGCGGTAAACGATACCGCCAAACAAAATCTTTTCTTCATTCTTTACTCCATTTCCATCTCATTTTCATTGAAAACGCCCAAAAGGACACTTCTTTTTATACCATAAATATGCCGCAAACACAAGTCCTCTAAAGCACACGGGAATCAATTTCCGGAAGGCGGGGCGGATGGGCAGGACGCCGATGCGGCCGCACAAAAGGTTTACGGCGGCTTATGGCAAGCGGTTAGAAGGACTTAATATCTCCAACATAATCCAGCAGTCAGCGGACAGGATGTCCGATGAAGGCGCAACTTGGCCATGGAAGGCCAAATGCGCCGGCTGCGTCCTTATTTCACAACCTGCACGGGAGATGCTTAGTCCTTCTTATCGCTGTACATAGACACCGTAAACCTTTTGACGGCCGCACCGGCGTCCTGCCCATCCGCCCCGCCTTCCGGAAATTAATCCCGCATCTAAAGCAGAGGGGAGAGCAGCCTGCTGACCTGCTCCTTAAAACGCACCAGCAGGTTCCTCCCCAGATACATATCCCTTGTAATCTTCTTTGCATATTTCAGATCCTCAAGAAAATACGCCGTCATCTCCCTTGCCTTCCCCTCGTCATACAAAATGGCGTTCACCTCAAAGTTTAAGGAAAAGCTCCGGATATCCATATTGGCCGTTCCGTAACAGAGCACCTCTTCATCCACCACGATCCCCTTTGCGTGGAGAAACCCGTTCATATAAGTATAACAGTTTGCCCCTAAAAGCACCAGCTCCCCCACATAAGAGTAGGTGGCCCAGTAGACAAACGGGTGGTCCGGCTTACAGGGTATCATGATATTGACCTTAACACCGGAGTGCACGGCAATGGAAAGAGCCGTCATAATAGACTCATCCGGGATAAAATAAGGGGTCTGGATATAGATGCTGTGCTTTGCCTTATGGATCAGCCTAAGATACGTGTTCCGGATGCCCTGTTCTAGGGAGTCCGGCCCGCTGGTAACGATCTGCACCGGACAGCCGCCCTTGATCCCTCCCCGCGTTTTGACCAGATAGGGGTCAAATGTAAGGGCCTTGTCTCTGGCAGCAAAGTTCCAGTCTAAGATAAACCGGACCTGCAAAGAGTCAACCGCCGAGCCTTCAATCCGCATATGGGTGTCCCGCCAATAGCCAAATTTCTTATCAAGCCCCAAATATTCCCTGGCCATGTTAAAACCGCCCACATAGCCTGTTTTTCCGTCTATCACCACGATCTTCCTGTGGTTTCTGTAATTGATACGCATCTGCAGAGAACCGAAGATTGCAGGGAAAAATTCCGCCGTATGGATCCCCATGGAACGGATCTGCTTCCAGGCGCTTCTTTTGATAAACCGGCCGCCTCCCATGCCGTCATACAGGATCCTGACCTCCACGCCCTGTTCCACTTTCCGCTTTAAAATCTCCAAAATGCCCTGCAGCACCTCGTCATCCCTTATGATGTAATACTGGATATGGATGGACCGCTCCGCTTTTTCCAAATCTTCGGCAAGGGCCTTAAATTTTTCTTTCCCGTCCACAAAAAACCGCACCTGATTGTCATCGGTCAAGATGGCGTCGGCAGCCCGCAGGTTGTATAACATCAAATCCTCGTAATCTTTCATCTCGGGATAAGAAATTTCCAGCTCCTGATTCCGTATGCTGATTTCCTGATGTCTGATCGCGTCGTTTATTTTATCCTCGATCTCCTTGGTCCGGAACATCTTCTGCTTATGCATGTCCGTTCCGATCAGCAGATAAAAAATGAAACCAAGGACCGGGATAAAGTATAAGATCAAAAGCCATGCCCACACGGATTTCGGTTCTTTCCGCTGGAAAAAGACGATGATCACTGCCAGTACCAGATTAATGATCACCAGGTGGCTGTATATAAACAGGAAAGCTGCCTGTATATTCTCCCAAACAATTTCCATTTTCTGTTTCCTTTCGTCTGTCTCCGTATAAGTATATCTCAATCCCGCCCGCAATTCAATGAAACTACTTGCCTAAATTCTTAAATAATGATAAACTTATATTTCAGAATACGGCGGATACAGGGAGGTACGGTTTGAAAACAGTAGGAATTGTATTATTAGTAATTTTGGCAGTGCTCATCATTGCCCTTATCGTTTTATATTTTCTTGGAAAAAAAGCACAAAAGCGTCAGGAGCAGCAGCAGGCACAGATTGAGGCAATGAAACAGACCGTCTCCATGCTGATCATCGACAAAAAACGCATGAAGTTAAAAGATTCCGGGCTTCCGCAGGCGGTCATCGACCAATCTCCTAAACTGATGCGGGGTTCCAAGCTCCCCATCGTAAAAGCAAAAGTAGGCCCCCAGATCATGTCTTTGGTCTGTGAAGAAAAAATATTTGATTCCGTTCCCGTCAAAAAAGAAGTAAAAGCCGTGGTCAGCGGCATTTACATCACCAGCGTAAAAGGGCTTCACGGAAAACCAATCGTCACCCCTCCGAAGAAAAAAGGCTTTTTCAAACGGACGCTTGAAAAAGCACAGGAAAAAGCCGGGGCGAAACCAATTAAATAAAACCGCTAAAAGGATTGCCGCAAAGCAATCCTTTTTTATAATAATCTAAGCCCTTCTTCCCGGGGGCTGATCTTCATTTCTATCTTGCAATCCGCCAGATACTGGTAGTTTGCCTCCAGAATATAATCCACGTGGACCCGGATCTCCTTTTCCTTCTCCTCCACCGACACATTCCCGGTGTCGATCCCGATCAGAATATTTCCGTAAGGCGTCATGTAGCTGGTCATATTTTTCTTGTTTTCCTCAAAAACCATATGTACGTTGACAAGCCCCTTCTTCCTTACCTCAAGGCAGGAATCCCTGAATTTGATCAGGTTTTTCGTCACATCCTCATACCCTTCCGTGACCTCCTCATACAGCACATAATGGCTGCCGTTCTTTAAATAATAATCCGCTGCGGTAATGGTCTCCAGCTCCTGCCCCCCGTCCGCATTTTCTATCTGCAGCCCCTTTAAGGCCAATAAAACTTCTTTCGTCATGATCATTCCTGTGCCTTTCCCTAATATTCTTCTATGTTGATTATTTTAGCCGAAAGGATGCCGTATTTGATAATGGAATTGGCAAATCCCCTGAACTTTTCCGCCTCATCGCTCACAAAAAAATGATACCGGTCATCCCCAAGCCTTCTCACCTCATGATTTAAAAGATCCTTTTTTTCCAGCATCTGCTTTAATTCCCTTGCAGTCTCATAGGCAGGGTTTACCAGCGTGACTTCTTCCCCCATGATCCTTCCCACAGTGGAACGGATCAGCGGATAATGGGTGCAGCCCAGGATCAGGGTATCAATCCCAATATCGATCAGTTCCGTCAGGTAACGCTTGGCGATCTCATCGGTGACAGGATCTTCCCACAGCCCTTCTTCCACCAGGGGAACAAATAAAGGGCAGGCCTTCCCCACCACTTCCACTGTTTTCTTTAACTCTTTTATGTATCTGGCGTAAATCCCGCTCCCAATGGTTCCCTGGGTGCCGATGACACCGATTTTTCCGTTTTGAGTGGCCTCAATTGCCGCCACCGCCCCTGGGATGACCACCCCCATCATGGGAAGATCCGTCTCCGACTCTAAGTCTTCTAAAGCATAGGCGCTTGCCGTATTACATGCCACCACGATTGCCTTCACTTTCTGGCTTTGCAAAAAGCGCACGATCTGGCGGGAAAACCTGGTCACTGTCTCCCGGGACTTATTTCCATAGGGCACTCTGGCCGTGTCCCCAAAATAAACGATCCTTTCCTCCGGCATCTGGCGCATGATCTCCCTTGCCACCGTGAGCCCGCCAAGGCCGGAGTCAAACACCCCGATGGGCGCATTCCTGTCTGTCATATCCTGCTTCCTTTTCCTGTGTTCCTTTTTCTTTTCCCTGATATAAATATTCCATGATCCGGCTTTTTATACGGACATTCCCACTTTTTATACCGGTATCGCCAAGGCCGTTTACCAGCATTTCCACAAAAGATGCCGGGCTCTCCCCGTTCGTCTCCTCCTTGGCGTATGCTTTCATGCCGCTTTCCAGTACATATTCTTCCGTTACCGCCGAAAGCTCCGGATACACAAACCCCCACCAGCCTATAGTTGCCGCAAACAATACCATTGTCTCCCAAAAACGCTTCCTCACACTTTTATCCCTTTCTGATTTTCTCTTGATAAAAGTGTTTCCATTTTATGGGCGCTTATTCAAGCCAATGTCATTAAGTTTAAGAAGCGGTAAGCGGACAAAGGGCGGCACGTCTGGTCATGACTGGCCATAAAATTTATGCCGAGCCTTATGGAAAGCGGTTAGCAGGGCTTAGTATTCCTTTCATATACCCAGTAAGCATCGGACACGATGTCCGATGAAGGCGCAATTTGGCCATGGAAGGCCAACTGCGCCGTTTACGTCTTTGCTCCATAACCTGCAGCAGGAATGCTTAGCCCTCCTTACCGCCAGACATAGGTTCGGCATGAACTTTATGGCCAGTCATGATAAA
>OFGA01002161.1_pt1 | contig 12473 bp, 12 predicted proteins | sample 1521471 | NCBI WGS metagenome assembly OFGA01 (sample SAMEA3504086, study PRJEB24116) | mouse gut metagenome | biome: mouse gut; feature: mouse-associated habitat; material: faeces | place: Denmark | collected 2011
TGCGCCAGACGGCCCTGATTGTGTTATTGGCACAGCTCGGGAGCTATGTGCCGGCAGCGTCGGCGAAAATCGGCCTGGTGGACCGGATTTTTACCCGTGTGGGAGCGTCGGACGATCTCGCCAGCGGTCAGAGTACTTTTATGGTGGAGATGAATGAGGTCGCAAATATTCTGCGCAACGCGACGTCCGATTCCCTGCTGGTTCTGGACGAAATCGGGCGCGGGACGAGCACTTACGACGGCTTAAGCATTGCGTGGGCAGTCGTCGAGCATATCAGCAGCCCGAAACTGCTCGGTGCAAGGACACTTTTCGCGACGCACTATCACGAGCTGACAGAGCTGGAGGGTAAGTTGAACAATGTCAGCAATTACTGCATCGCGGTCAGGGAAAAGGGCGATGATATTGTTTTTCTGCGCAAAATTGTAAAGGGCGGAGCCGATAAGAGCTACGGTATTCAGGTAGCAAAGCTTGCCGGTGTTCCGGATTCCGTGATCGCGCGCGCGAAGGAGATTGTGGAGGAACTGATCGCGAATGATATCACCGGCGTTGCGCGGAATATCTCCGTCAGCGGCAGAAAAAAGAAAAAGCCGAAGCCGGACGAGGTGGATTTAAGCCAGATGACGCTGTCTGACACGTTAAAAGACGATGATATTATCGGGGAACTGCGGGATATGGATCTCGGAAATTTCACACCGATCGAAGCGCTCAACAGGCTCTATGAACTGCAGAATAAAGTGAAAAACCGCTGGTAAAGCCGGGAGGGGAAGGGGAGAAAGACAGATGCCGGAAATAGCATTGTTAAGTCAGGAGACGATTGATAAGATTGCGGCGGGGGAGGTCGTGGAGCGGCCGTCCTCCGTGGTCAAGGAACTTGTGGAAAACGCGATCGATGCGAAAGCGACTGCCGTCACGGTCGAGATTAAAGAGGGCGGCATTTCACTGATACGCATCACGGACAATGGCTGCGGCATCGCACACTCCCAGGTTCCGACAGCTTTTCTGCGCCATTCCACCAGCAAAATCCGCAGCGTGGATGATTTAATCGGAGTCACCTCCCTGGGGTTCCGCGGGGAGGCGCTCTCGAGCATCGCGGCGGTCGCGCAGGTGGAACTGATCACAAAGACGGCCGGCGATCTGACCGGAACACGCTATGTCATAGAAGGTTCCCGCGAGAAGGAGAATGAGGAGATTGGTGCGCCGGACGGGGCGACATTTCTCGTCCGCAATCTTTTCTATAATACTCCGGCCAGACGTAAATTTTTAAAGACGGCCCAGACAGAGGGAAATTACATCAGTGATCTGATGGAGCGCCTCGCTCTGTCCCACCCGGATGTTTCCTTCCGGTTTATCAGCAACGGACAGACAAAACTGCACACTTCCGGCAATTCCAGTGAGAAAGATATTATCTATCATATCTACGGCCGCGATATTACGGCGGCGATCCTTCCCGTAAATGCAGCAGCGGAGCTGTTTTCCGTGAAAGGCTATATTGCGAAACCCACCGTCTCGCGCGGAAACCGGAATTTTGAAAATTTTTTTATCAACGGCCGCTACATCCGGAGCAGTCTGCTGTCGAAAGCCGTGGAGGATGCGTACAAAGGGTATCTGATGCAGCATCAGTATCCGTTTTGCGTCCTGTATATCACGATCGACACGGAGCTGGTGGATATTAATGTACATCCGGCCAAGATGGAGCTGCGCTTTTTCCGGAGTGAGGAGATTTATCAGGCGCTTATGCGCCTGATCCGCGATGTGCTCGCTCACAGGGAGCTGATCCCGGAAGTTCCGGCGGAAGAGAAGAAGGCGGTAAAAAAAGAACCGGTGAAAGCAGCCCCCCCGGAACCTTTTGAAAAGCGCAGGATCGCGGGTATCCGCAGCACGATGGCAGAGACCGGATCGTCCAGGGCAGGAGCTTTGCCGCAGCAGCGGGAGATCCGGCCGCAGGCGGAGAACAGGGGGGTTTTTGAAAAGCTTCTGTCGGGGGATGGTCCGGGAAGCGCGGTCAGGGAGGAGAATCTTTACGGTACAAAGAAAGCATCTGCGGCGGCGTCTGCTGCTGCGGGTGAGCCGGAAAACGGGGCGGATATGAGTCCGGCGCGCGCGGTACCGGCGGCAGAATCTGCACCGCCTTCCGGGAATGGCGGGGACGGGGAAGCGTCGGCCGGAAGAGCGGAAGAAAACGCGGGATCCGCATTTGCGCAGCCTCAGATTTACGAACAGCAGTCATTTTTTTCGGAGGAGAGCGGTTTCCTGTCGCCTGCCGCGGCGAAGAAACACCGGATTATCGGCCAGCTTTTTGACACGTACTGGCTCGTCGAATATGAAGACCGGCTGTTTCTCATTGACCAGCATGCGGCCCACGAAAAGGTACTTTATGAAAATACAATGAAAAGGATCCGCAGCAGGGCGATGGCCTCGCAGTCGGTCAGCCCGCCGGTGATCCTGACCTTAAGCCATGAGGAGCAGGAGGTGCTGGAAAAATATGAGGAGCAGATCAGGGCTTTCGGCTACGGAATTGAATCGTTTGGCGGAAAAGAATATGCTGTCAATGCGGTTCCGGCGGAATTCGGGGAAATCGATACAAAGCAGATGCTGCTCGGCCTGCTCGACGATTTTACCGGATTAAACGGATACAGCGCCCCGGAGCAGATTCTGGAAAAGGTCGCGTCGATGTCCTGCAAGGCGGCGGTAAAGGGCAGCCAGCATTTCAGCAGTGCGGAGATGGAGGAGCTGCTGGGCCGGCTTCTGGAACTTGACAACCCGTACCACTGCCCGCACGGGAGGCCGACGATCATCTCCATGAGCCGGAATGAGATAGAGAAAAAATTCAGGCGGATTGTGTGAGGTATCCATGGAAAAAGAACCAGTAAAAAAAGAACCGATGATTATCCTGACGGGGCCGACGGCCGTGGGCAAGACTGCCCTTTCCGTTGAGCTCGCAAAGCGCATCGGCGGCGCCGTCATATCGGCCGATTCCATGCAGGTCTATAAGTATATGGATATCGGTTCCGCTAAGATTACGCGGGAAGAGATGAAGGGAGTTCCGCATTATCTGATCGATGAACTGATGCCGTGGGATGAATTTCATGTGGTGCGGTTTGTGGAAATGGCAAAGCAGCATCTGGAAAAAATCCGGGCTGAGAAAAAACTGCCGGTTATTGTGGGCGGAACCGGGTTTTACATCCAGGCACTGCTTTATAATATTGATTTTACGGAACAGAAATGCGATGAGCCGCGCTGGCGGGGGAGCGCGGGACGGGGTATCTGCATGAAATGCTGCGCCGCGTGGATCCCGCGTCCGCGGAAGCGATACATCCGAACAATCTCAGACGCATTATAAGGGCGCTGGAATTCTGGTATCTGACAGGGAAAAAGATATCGGAGCACAATGAAAATGAGCGCCGGAAAACATCCCCCTACAATTTTGCCTATTTTGTCCTGGATGACGACCGGCAGGAAATTTACCGAAAAATCGATCGCAGGGTGGATCTGATGCTGCAGAACGGACTTGTGGAAGAGGTAAAAGCTCTTAAGGAGCTGGGCTGTCACAGGGATATGGTTTCCATGCAGGGACTCGGATACCGGCAGATACTGGATTATCTGAGCGGAGAGATGACGCTTGACGAGGCTGTCCGCGTGATCAAACGGGATACCAGACATTTTGCAAAGAGGCAGCTGACCTGGTTTGCCAGGGAGCGGGATGTCATCCGGCTTGAGCGCGGGAGCAGAAATGAGGATCAGCTGCTGGAAGAGATTCTTGGGATTCTGTCAGAAAAGGGGATTTTCTGAGGAAAGATTCCGGTCGAGCAGCGGCCCGGCTCCGGCGGAACATATTTTCGGGAGAAACATGCGGGAGCGTGTAAAATAAAGCGAAAAACAGGTTGACAAATGAAAAACATCCGGGTATAATCAATGGGTATGAATATTTTAAAGAGACCATGGGAACCGGGGGAGATACATCATGCTGACTGATATTTCAGATGTTGTGTTCTGTGAGAACAGGGAGAGAACCGAACAGATTCCGGTCGGGCTGACATCGTTTGATTCCAGGCTTGGCACGTTTCCCATTCTGAACAGGCCGGTGGCAGAGTTTACATTTGAGAACAGGGAGAACCGGAAGCTGCTGATCCATTGCGTGGCAGATGTGCGCGTGGCAGTTCCGTGCGGCCGGTGTCTCACGGAGGTTCCGACAGATATTCACCTTGTGTCTGACAGGGAGCTTTCCCTGGAGGAAGGCACGGTGCGGGAGGAGGAGATGGAAGACATCTCATATCTGAGCGGGTGGAATCTGGATGCGGACAGGCTGATTTATGGCGAGCTTCTGATGAACTGGCCCGCGAAGGTCCTGTGTAAACAGGACTGCAGGGGAATCTGCAGAGTCTGCGGGCAGAACCTCAATGAGGGGGACTGCGGCTGTGAGAAGACAGAGCGCGATCCAAGGATGGCAGCCATTCAGGATATCTTTAACAAATTTAAGGAGGTGTGAGAGGGAATGTCAATTTGTCCTAAGAATAAATCTTCCAAGGCGAGAAGAGACAAAAGAAGAGCAAACTGGAAAATGACTGCTCCGACGCTGGTAAAGTGCAGCAAATGCGGTGAGCTGATGATGCCGCACAGGGTATGCAGGAGCTGTGGTTCCTACAACAAAAGAGAAATTATTCCGCAGGACTAATCCGTCTGCCCTGAAGTGGGAGTGTTTGAAAAAACACTCCCTTTTTGTGCACATGGGTCCTGGTGTACCGACGATCATGAAAGGAGCCGGACAAATATGGGAGAACTTTTTAATCTGGACAACAAATTTTTTCAGATAATCGGGAAGGGAGTGGACTGCGCGGCTTTAAGCATGCTCTGGCTGATCTGCTGTATCCCGCTTGTGACGGCAGGAGCGGCGACGAGCGCGCTGTACTATGCGGTGAACAAGGTTATCCGTCATGGCAGAGGATATATCTGGAGTGAATACTGGCATGCGTTCCGGGTTAATTTCAAACAGTCCACGCTGGCGTGGCTGATTATATTTGCAGTGCAGGTACTTATGCTGGTGGACAGCTATGTGATGTACCAGTTTGCGAGAGCAGGAGAGAAGTCCGGGGTGCTTTACATTGTGTTTCTGATTTTCTTTGTGCTGATCGCAGTCTGGTCCGGGTATGTCTTTGCTTATATCGCCCGTTTTGAGAATTCGCTGAGGCGGGTTCTGAAGAATTCGGCGTTTATGGCTATCGCGAACATGCGGTGGACGCTGGTGATCATCGTTCTTTACGTCGCGACGCTGCTCATTCTCTACATTGTGCCGCCGTTTATTGTTATCTTTCCGGCAGTTTACACGCTGATTTTAAACCATATAATCGAAAAAATTTTCCGGAAATACATGACGGAGGAGGATGCCGCCGCGGAAGATGAGAGAAACCGTGAATATTTTAACTGATATTTTTTTCGTATTGATTTATAGAAGGACTTATAGTATATTTCTTAATAGACGTGAAGGGGAGACCTGAAAACGCGACAGAATGGAGACAGGATATGAAGCAGAGCAGTCAGCAGCAGGGCAGCGCGCAGCGGGAGGATCCGCATGTGGTGCGGGTTGTCCTCGACGCGATGGGCGGGGATAATGCCCCGGCAGAGCAGGTAAAAGGCGCAGTGGATGCAGTCACGGCCAGAAAGGATATCAGGGTATTTCTGGCGGGACAGCAGGAGGTCATCAATGCGGAGCTGGCAAAGTATACTTATCCGCGGGAGCAGATTTCGGTGGTGCACGCAGAGGAAGTGATTGAGACTGCGGAGCCTCCCGTGAATGCCATCCGCAGGAAAAAGCAGTCTTCCATTGTGGTGGGCATGAATATGGTAAAGCAGAAAGAGGCGGACGCCTTTGTGTCGGCGGGCAGTTCCGGCGCCATTCTGGTCGGCGGGCAGGTGATCGTGGGGCGTATCCGGGGAATTGAGAGGCCTCCCCTGGCGCCGCTGATCCCGACGGAAAAGGGTGTTTCCCTGCTGGTCGACTGTGGCGCCAATGTGGACGCGCGGTCCTCCCATCTGGTTCAGTTTGCCAGGATGGGTTCCATCTACATGGAGAATGTACTGGGGATCCGGCGCCCAAGGGTTGCGATCGTCAACATCGGTGCGGAGGAGGAGAAGGGCAACGCCCTCGTGAAAGAGACTTTTCCGCTGCTGAAGGAATGCGCGGATATCAACTTTGTGGGAAGTATTGAGGCGCGGGAGATTCCGCACGGGGAGGCGGATGTCATTGTGTGCGAGGCATTTGTTGGAAATGTCATCTTAAAGCTGTACGAGGGGCTGAGCGCAACGCTTGTCGGCGCGATCAGAAAGGGCATGATGAGCACCTTAAAGAGCAGAATCGGCGCGGCTCTGGCTCTTCCCGCTTTAAAAACCACTCTTAAGGCATTTGATGCCGCACGGTATGGCGGTGCACCGCTTCTGGGTCTGAACGGCCTCGTGGTAAAGACACACGGGAGTGCAAAAGCCACGGAAATTACCAACTCCATTTATCAGTGTGTGACATTTAAGGAACAGGACATCAACGGGAAGATTAAGAAAAATATTATAGTTCAGAAAAACGGGGAGGAAATCGGGAATGGAATTTGAAAAATTAAAAAAAATCATTGCGGAAGTTCTGAATGTGGACGAGGAAGAGATTTCGATGGATACTACGTTCGTGGACGATCTTGGGGCGGATTCCCTGGATATTTTTCAGATTATCATGGGAATCGAGGAGGAATTTGACATTGAGATTGCAAATGAGGAGGCAGAACATATCGTGACTGTTTCCGACGCGGTGGAAGAGATCAAAAATGCGGTAAATGCATCTTAATGTGCGGTGCCGGGCAGACCGTCTGGCCCGGCGTGCATTAAGAATCCAGGGCGTGCCTTAAAAATTGTTGCTGCAAAAGTCTGTGTACGGTTTGCGGGAATAATTTTGAGGGCACGCCCTGACATGTGAGGGAGGATTTTGTATTGCAATTTAATGAACTGGAAAAAGCAATTGGATATGAGTTTCGCCGCCAGGGGCTGCTGCGTCAGGCTCTGACCCACAGCTCTTATGCAAACGAAAAACATCTGAAAAAGCACTCGGACAACGAACGGCTGGAATTTCTGGGAGATGCGGTTCTGGAGGTCGTCTCCAGCGAGTATTTGTACCTGAATTATCCGAATCTGTCGGAGGGGGATCTGACAAAGCTGCGGGCGAGCATTGTGTGTGAGCCCACGCTGGCGCTCTGCACCAGAGAGATGGATCTCGGAAAGTATCTGTTTCTGGGAAAGGGGGAGGACCGCACGGGCGGCCGTGAGCGCAGCTCCATTCTCTCGGATGCCCTGGAGGCTGTGATCGGAGCCATTTATGTGGACGGCGGCTTTGAGGAGGCGAAGAAGTTTATCCGGCATTTTATCCTGACCGATATCGAGCACAAAAAACTGTTTTTTGACAGTAAGACTATTCTGCAGGAAATCGTACAGGGAGAACATGGGGAGACGCTCCATTACGAGCTTCTGTCGGAAGAAGGCCCGGATCACGATAAGTTTTTCCGCGTCGAGGCGCGCGTTGGCGACCGTGTGATCGGCAGGGGGAGCGGTCACACCAAAAAGGCGGCAGAGCAGGAGGCCGCTTATGAGGGACTTCTGCTGCTGCGGCCCATGGCGCCGGTCGGATAGAATATAAGGGGAACGTATGTATTTAAAGAGCATTGAGGTTCAGGGATTCAAGTCCTTTGCGAATAAGATCACATTTGATTTTCACAATGGAATAACAGGTATCGTTGGACCCAACGGCAGCGGGAAGAGTAACGTCGCGGATGCGGTGCGCTGGGTGCTTGGGGAGCAGAGGGTGAAGCAGCTTCGGGGCGGAAGTATGCAGGATGTGATTTTTTCCGGGACGGAGAGCCGCAGGCCCTTAAGCTATGCTTATGTTGCGATTACTTTGGATAACGGGGACCATCAGCTTGCGATTGATTATGAGGAGGTGACGGTTTCACGGCGTCTTTACCGGTCCGGGGAAAGTGAGTATCTGATTAATGGGACTGCCTGCCGGCTTAAGGATATCAATGAGCTTTTTTATGATACGGGTATCGGTAAAGAAGGATATTCCATTATCGGGCAGGGGCAGATTGACCGGATCTTGAGTTCTAAGCCAGAGGAATCCCGGGAGCTTTTTGATGAGGCTACAGGGATTGTGAAGTTTAAGCGACGGAAGAATACGGCGCAGAAGAAGCTGGAGGATGAGAAGCAGAATATTCTGCGTATCAACGATATTCTTGCGGAGCTTGAGAAGCAGCTGGGGCCTTTGGAGCGGCAGTCGGAGACGGCCAAGGTTTATCTTAAGAAAAAAGAGACATTAAAGATTTATGATGTGAATATGTTTCTTTTAGAGACGGCACGTCTTCAGGAGCAGCTTTCGGAGGTGGAGAAGAAGTCGGAGACGGCTCAGGCGGAGCTTGAGGAGACTACCCGGGCTTATGAGAGCATTAAGCTTGAGCATGCTAAGATTGAGGAGGAGCTTGAGCAGTTAAATACGGATCTGGATCAGACGAAGGAGTCTTTTTCCCAGGCCGGCATGAGCCGTCAGCAGTTGGAGGGACAGATTGAGCTTTTGAAGGAGCAGATCAATTCGGTCCGGGCCAATGATGAGCATCTTCAGGGGCGTCTGGCTGCCATTGGCACGGATGTTCTGGAGAAGAAAGAGGCCAGGAAGAAGCTGACGGAGGAGCAAAGACAGCTTGATGCACAGCTTAAGGAGATTTCCGGCCGTTCCAGGGAGGCTACGGAGCGGTTAAATGCCGTCCGCAGGAAAATGGAAGCTCTGAACAGCCGGGTGGAGCAGCGGAAAAATGCGATTATCAGTCTTTTGAATGAGCGTGCTTCCACAAAGGGAAGGCTGCAGCGGTATGACGCCATGCAGGAGCAGGCCCAGATCCGAAGGGCGGAGCTGAATAAGAAGCTTCTGGAGGCCCGGAGCGGCGAGGCGGAGCAGAAGGTGCTTTATGAGGAGTACCAAAGAAAGCTTGGGGAGATTGAGGCCGGAATCCTGGAGCTGACGGCTGCTCAGAGAGAGAAGGAGGAGGAGGCCGAGAGCTGCCGCCGTACTCTTGGGAGGCTCAATGAGCAGTTGGAGATTGGACAGACCGCATTTCACAGGGAATCCTCCAAGCTTGAGTCTCTTCGGAATCTGGCGGAGCGGTATGACGGCTACGGCAACAGTATCCGCAAAGTGATGGAGCGCAAGGAACGGACGCCTGGGATTCTCGGCGTTGTGGCGGATATTATCAAGGTGGATCAGAAGTATGAGACAGCCATCGAGACGGCTCTTGGAGGCAATATTCAAAATATTGTCACGGACAATGAGGAGACAGCCAAGGAGCTTATCGGCTATTTGAAAAAGAATAAGCTGGGGCGGGCCACCTTTCTTCCACTTACCAGCGTAGGGGGACGTGATAATTTTCCCAGGAAGGAAGCCTTGAAAGAGCCTGGTGCTTTGGGTCTTGCGAGTACCTTGGTTAAGGCGGAGAAGCAATACGAGGGTGTTGTGCAGTATCTTCTGGGAAGGGTTTTGGTGGTGAGCGGGATTGACGCGGCTATAAAAATTGCCCGGAAATACAGCCATTCTTTACATATTGTTACTTTGGAGGGTGAATACTTAAGTCCGGGAGGCTCCATGACAGGAGGCGCCTTCCGCAATTCCAGCAATCTTCTGGGACGCCGCCGGGAGCTTGAAGAGCTTGAGGAAAATGTAAAGCGTCTGGAGGAGGAGATGAACGCCGCCAGACTTCGCATTGAGGAGGTTAAGGATCGCCGCCGTACCTTCCGGCAGGCGGCGGAAGAGCTGAATACCCGTCTCCAGGAGCAGTATTTGCAGCAGAATACGGTTTCTTTGAATGCAAATCAGGCCAGGGAAAAGCTTGCGGAGCTGGCTTCCGGTTACGAAGGGCTGAATGTGGAGCTTGGCCAGTTGGAGGAGCAGCTTAAGGATATCGGTGAGAGCCGGGTGGCTATCGGCCTGGAGCTTCGGGCTTCGGAGGAGCAGGAAAAGGAGCACGAGACGGATACCCTGGAGGCTCAGAAGGAACTGGAGGAGATCCGGGGGCAGGAAGAGGGCAGCGTGAAGGAGTGCGAGAGTATTCACCTGGAGGTTGCCGCTATTACCCAGAAGGCGGAATTTGTCAATGAAAATGTGGCCCGTATTGACCGGGAGCTGGAGCGGTTCCGCATGGAGGAAGAAGAGCTGAAGGCCGGCGTGGTACAGGGAAGTCATGATATTAAGGCAAAGGAGGAGGGGATCTTAGCCCTCACCGGACAGATAGAGCAGCTGAACCTGAGAAGCCGGACTTTGGAGCAGAGGACCGTTACGCTGACGGAGAAACGGGATGCGCTTTTGAGCGGTCAAAAGGAGTTTTTTTCCAGGAGGGAGGAGCTTTCCGAACACAGGAGCCGTCTGGATAAGGAGGCGTTTCGTCTGAACAGCCAGAGGGAGAGATTGGAGGAAAGCGCTGAGTCTCAGGCTAATTATATGTGGGAGGAATATGAGCTGACTTACAATTCGGCTCTGCCTCTTCGGGATGAGGCTTATGAGGAGCTTGGGGATCTGAAAAAGCAGATTTCGGCTCTGAAGGATGAGATTCGCAGGCTTGGGGATGTGAATGTCAATGCCATTGAGGATTTTAAGAATCTTTCCGAGCGTTATACGTTTATGAATAATCAGAGAAATGATCTGGTGAAGGCCGAGGAGACGCTTCTTGGTATTATTCAGGAGCTTGATTCCGGTATGCGTAAGCAGTTCAGGGAGCAGTTTGAGCGGATTCGTGTGGAGTTTGACAAAGCGTTTAAAGAGCTGTTCGGCGGCGGTAAGGGAACTCTGGAGCTGAATGAGGAGGAGGATATTCTGGAGGCAGGTATTCGCATTATTGCGCAGCCGCCGGGAAAGAAGCTGCAGAATATGATGCAGCTTTCCGGCGGGGAGAAGGCGCTGACGGCGATTTCTCTGTTGTTTGCCATTCAGAATTTGAAGCCTTCGCCTTTCTGTCTGCTGGATGAGATTGAGGCGGCCCTGGATGATTCCAATGTAGGACGCTTTGCGAAATATCTTCATAAGTTGACAAAAAATACACAGTTTATTATTATTACACATAGGAAGGGAACAATGGAGTCCGCTGACCGGCTGTATGGTATTACCATGCAGGAGAAAGGGGTTTCAGCTCTTGTTTCCGTGAATTTGATTGAAGAGGATTTGACGTAAAATGACAAAACTGCATTCCTCAAATATTGTAAAAGTGTACGGGAAGGGGATTGCGGTACTGGAATCAGCAATACCCTTCCTGTACACAGAACAGTTTACAGACGGATGGACCTGCGGCTGGAAACTGTTCTTAGTACAGGTGTACGGGAAGGGGATTGCGGTACTGGAATAGAATAGGGGGTATCGAAGTGTCAGAGGAGAAAAAGGGATTTTTTGGAAGACTGGTGTCGGGACTGGCGAAGACGCGGGCGAATATTGTGGCAGGTATGGACAATATTTTCAGCGGGTTTTCGGCTATTGATGATGAATTTTATGAGGAGATTGAAGAGACTTTGATTTTGGGGGATATTGGGATCAATGCCACCAATGCGATTATTCAGGATCTGAAGGCGAAGGTGAAGGAGCAGAGGCTTAAGGAGCCGTCTCAGTGTAAGGATCTCTTGATTGCAAGTATCCGGGCGCAGATGGAGGTGGGCGAGGTGGCCTACCGGTTTGAGGATGAGAAGTCTGTGGTTCTGGTGATTGGGGTCAATGGGGTCGGCAAGACGACTTCGGTTGGGAAACTGGCAGGGAAGCTTAAGGATCAGGGGAAGAAGGTGATTCTGGCGGCGGCGGATACGTTCCGGGCGGCGGCAGGTGAGCAGCTTACGGAGTGGGCGTCAAGGGCCGGGGTGGATATTATCAGCGGATGTGAGGGGGCTGATCCGGCTTCTGTGGTTTATGACGCGGTTTGTGCGGCGAAGGCCAGGAATGCGGATGTGCTGCTTTGTGATACGGCAGGGAGGCTTCATAATAAGAAGAATCTGATGGAGGAATTGCGTAAGATTAACCGCATTATTGACAGGGAGTATCCGGATGCTTATCGGGAGACGCTTGTGGTGCTTGACGGGACTACGGGGCAGAATGCGCTGGAGCAGGCGAGACAGTTTAAGAGTGTGGCGGATGTTACGGGGATTATTCTGACGAAGCTGGATGGGACGGCTAAAGGGGGAATTGCGGTGGCTATTCAGTCGGAGATGGGGATTCCGGTGAAGTATGTTGGAGTGGGGGAGAGTATTGATGATTTGCAGAAGTTTAAGGCGGATGAGTTTGTGAATGCTTTGTTTCATCAGGCATAGAGCGTGTGGACGGACAGGACTGCCGCAGAATACGGCTGGCAGGTTTGGAAGATATTGATGAAAGAGCAGCCCAGCTGTAGCAGAAGACTCCAGTATTTTGGAGTTATGAATACCATAGGATG
>OFGA01002165.1_pt1 | contig 12464 bp, 20 predicted proteins | sample 1521471 | NCBI WGS metagenome assembly OFGA01 (sample SAMEA3504086, study PRJEB24116) | mouse gut metagenome | biome: mouse gut; feature: mouse-associated habitat; material: faeces | place: Denmark | collected 2011
ACCTTCCTTGGTGGTTATTTTATCACATTTTCCTATTTACGGATAGGCTCTTAGTTACCAACCGTCCCTCAAAACTGGTATCACGTCCAAGGTTGATGCTTGTAAAAGGAACCTGTGAACCCTGTCGAGATTCAAGTGTATTCAGATTATGATAAAGTCCTTGTGCTGCTTGTTTGCCCTCACGCTCCAACATATCCATAGCATACTGATAAACAGTTTCATTGAATGACTTCTTGAAATATGGATCATCAATAGACCGCTTACTGTTCTTCCACTGATCTAAAATCCAGTCTGCATCTTCTCTGCTATAATGATCCAAGTACACAATACCATCTGCAAAATGTTTATAAAAACTAAGTTTTACGAACGGTGCAAGATCAAGGTCGGTATGAATACTACCAACACCGCCAAACTGTACTTGACTTTGACATTGGAACGCCACAGCATACAACTGACAAGCTGTGCTAAAAGAGGAAGGCGGTCTTACATCACCATTGCGTGTCCTAAAACCATAAGTAAAAATCTCTTGGAAATTCAGATTAAGACAGTTATGAATACCATAGATTGCCTTTTCAAGATCATGCTGATATACCAACATTTCCTTATGAGCATTGGCAACATCTTGAGACAGGCCATCAAAATCCAATGCAATCATCTTGCCAATATCAGCCGAAGCCTCTTTTTCACGTCCAGAGAATGAGGACTCATCAACATTCGCATTAGAGTGAAAATTGACTTTTGAATCAGCACGTACCATAATTTTCTTGACAAGATTGCTATTCCTATCACGGATTTTAGTTCTTTCATTTCGATACAAGATATATGCCTTTGCAATGTCTTTGCGATAACTAAGCATAAGTTGAATTTCAACCATATCTTGAATCTGCTCAACTGTCAAATTAATACCTTTGTTTTTTGACTCAATACGATCAGCAATATCATATGCAAGCTGCTTTGTATCATCTGCTAAAGAGCCATCGACTTCTACAATCGCTTTGCAAATTGCATCACTGATTTTTGTTTTGTCAAACTCAACTTCTCTGCCGTCACGCTTTATTACAGTCATTGAACCACTCCTTCCAATTTATTAAAGTAGAATTTTGCCAATCTCATCCCACCCATGAACTCGAATAAGGCCATTTTCTTCAGCATTAAAGTTTTTGTTATGAGGTTGACTCATTAAAATTCCTTTATAAACACCGCCATCAAAGTTGTGTACCCCATCATCAATCAACCAGTCACCATACACTAATTGCTTTCTTTCTGTAATAATGAATTGCGACCATTTGAGAAACGGATACATTTCAAGTATTCTTTCAATCTTTGTATCACAAGTTTGATAGTTGGTTGCTGTGATGATATACAATTCATCTCGCTTGTTAATTTCTTTAAGAACCTTATAACAGCCATCAATAGGATTGATTTCTTTCCAAAAATTTTTATTGAAAATCGGATCATAAACCTGTTCTTTTGTCAGTGATGGAAAGAATAGACTTACATTCCAATCAACAATCTCACTACTATGTACAGTAGTTCCATACATTCTATTGAGATATGTTACCCATGTCTGACACAGATTCTCAATAGTATCATCTGCATCACACAGAATGATTCTCTTATCCCGCATTTAGACCTCCGATAGTCTTTAAAATTTCCGGGACTTTATTTCTTAGGTCTTGCAGACCGCCATCATTAACTACGTAACAATCAAACTTATAATCATCAAGAGCAGTTTCGGAAGGATGTGATAACTGCTGCGGTGTCAGGCCAGAGTCGTAGTTTGGACGGTAGATACGTACAAGACTTGAATCAAAGTTCCCATTGAAACACTCTACCTCATTAACAAACCTTGTATCAGGAATAAGAACATAGTCCCATTCATGGCTAAACATCGTCAGAATGTCTTTGATAAAGTTCGCCCAAAAATCTTCATTCTGTTTACGAACAATATCTGTACCTACATACTGTAAAAGAGTTCTGCCAGCCTCGTCTTTATTGCCATCCCAATCAAAGAATTTCTCACAGACGTACTTAACCAAATCGCCATAATGTGCAATCAGCACACGATAACCCTCATCTTCAAGATAATCTTTAAACATTCCTGCAAGAGTATCCTTGCCATGTCGAGCCTTCCCGGAAATCAAAATTACTTTCATTTCATGCCCCCTTACAATTTTTACTTAGGCAATACATTAATTTGCTTTCAAAATCCATTCGTTCTTGATATGCTCTTTCTGGAGTGTCAAATAGTCCAAGATTAAATTGCTTTCTATCAATTTTAATGTACGCCTTGTATTTACCACTTCTCACATCAAACGAAACACCTTTATATCCAGTCAAAGAGTTTCTTGGAGGATTTCTGTTCAAAGAATTGATTTGACTATCAGCAATCCTCATGTTTGAACGGCGACAATCAAGTTTGTTTCTATTGATATGATCAATTACTGTTTCTTTTGTTGTTTGAGTAATGTGTTTATGTAATAAAACATCTTTGCCTGTTGATGGATTTTTGCCTCTGGCATAGCCATATTCTGTCTTTCTCCAAAAGATTTTTTCTGCTATCTCTTTATCACTTTTGGAAATAAGAGCGTAGTCACATACCCTATTGGTGCGGGGATAATACAATTCAATTTTGTAGTAATCCCCACACTCAATATATCTGTTACTCCGTCTTGGCATCTGTCACATACTTTTTGTACAGATCATCAAAGACAACAGGAATCATCGTCTTAAACGCTTTCAGGAGCATAATGGCAATCTCTCTCATCTGCGGATGTGCTGCGGGAGAACAACGTAAGTCAAAGAAATGCCTCCACTCCCTGATATTCATAGTGATGCAAATTTCGGTCTTGGTAGAGTTGTTGAGAACGCTTCGAGCAATTTGAGGTGTAGCACCAAGCGAAATCATTTTGTTGTAATGCTTCTCTGCATCTAAACAAGCCTCTACCCACTCATCATAGATTTGAGACTGAATGGCAACATCCAACTTGCTAACCTTTGGATCGAGTTCCATGCCGCCCCGAATGTCGATGTATGTAATCTCATTACCGAATTTATCCTTGGCATAATTACAATACCGTGTAGACTCTTGAGCATAACTGGCAATACGGTGACGTACTTCTTCATGGGAAACGCCTCGATCATTTGTCAGCCGAACAGTAATGTTGTAGTGTTCAATTACAGCCTCATGTCCACGATTGATAATGCCCTGTACAAAATTAACACAAGAATCATCAGTGATTTTATCTTCACTCTTATAGCAAGTGCGGCCTACTGCCTCAATGGTTTTCAAAATTTCAATACCATCAATAGGTGTAAGAATTTCAAATGCCGGGGAAACAACTTTCATAAATCAGCCTCCTATATTGTTGTATTTGTTGTTATTAGGATTCATTGTCAGCCTGATAGTCGGCAAAACAATACTCGCAAAGATACCCTCTCTTGCCACGATCGTTAATCTTTCGCATGGTTCCGTGAGAACTCCCACACTCCATACAACTGATCTTAACAACCTTCTTTGGCTCATCCATCTGCTCAGAGTTTTTACGCTTGGGATAATTATTGCGTTTCATTGTTGTTAGTTTCCTTTCTGTTTTTCATAAGATTTTGTAGAATAACAAAAATAATGATCTCCAATCTTTTCATAAAGCAAATCATTATATTGTTTCGTTGAAAAGAACAGCACATTTGTATTCAAAACTGGATAAATCTCAGATAAAACTTCATCAACTACGTCATATTGAATTTGAGTTGGAATAGTTGTTTCAATGTATTTTGCAGGAGAAAACTGATTCTTTTGATATATTACATCGTCAATCGTGTTAGGAAATTCATCACTCAATACTCTATTCAATACAACTTCTACAACCGCCTTTTGACCAAGATAAGATTGTCCTCTGGCTTCCAGATATACAAGTCGTGCAAGCGTTTCACGTTCGTTCTCTGTAATATGATTTGCTATTGTGGTATAGAAAGGCTTTATTACAGGAATAGTTGAATCAATATAAACTAATTGACATTTCTCACTTGATTGAATTGGTTGCACTTCTTTGGCCTTGTTTTCTTGAACCGTTGTCAGACCCACCACAATAATGCCGAATATTAAAACTAAAAATGCGATTGTAATTGTTAAAACTTTTTTCATGTATCTCCTTTGTTCTCATAAGGTATTCCTAAGTAATCCATTACTTCACGATAACCAAGACCACCTTCCTCACGACTTTTCATCACAAACTTATAAGTGTTTGGCTCAATATCAGCTAAACGCTGAATACGATTTGGCTCTTTCTCTAAATGACAACCAAACAAGCACAATTTACATCCTGTATTATGTTCTTTAGTAAACTCGAATTTACCATTTTCAAGTTGAACTATCTCGCCATATGGAGGTGCAATAGGAATATTAAAATCATGTAGGTATCTTAATATATCCTGTCGAGTCCAAAATCCCATAGGAGTTGACTTACCGTGACCATCTTTAAAAGCATTACAGCCTGTTTTTAAGTAAGCATCTCGCCGCATTTGACTATCTTCGGCTAAAGTTCCATAAATAGAGAGGCTTCGGTAGAATGTGTGGGTAGGAAAATCAGATATGGGCAGCATCTGCCAGAGAGGGGCGCAAGCCCCTCTTGACTACCTGCAAGCACTGTGGCGCAAGGCTGTCAAGGCCGCCGCAGGCGAGGCAAAGCCGGTGCCTTGACTGGCTTGTGACACGGTGCTATTTTCAGCCCTTTTTTGTGTACCACTCCAAATGCCTGAAAACCATTACTATGGCTGATTTTCAGCAAATCTGCCACCCACACATTCTACCGAAGAGCCTAAATAGAATTAGCTTTTACTTCCTTTTGAACAAGTTTAATCGGTTGCTTTTTAAGAATATCACAACAATGTTCACTGATTGGAAATGGCGCATTGATTAAAAATCTCCATTTCTTTGGAATTGACCATGTTTTTGAGATGTTGTTATCTCTGGTATATCCAGAAAGTCTTAATACGATAGTCGCAGGACAGTTAATAGAGCGCAAATAGTTTGCTGTTTCAATTCCCTGATCAAGATACGGTTCAATATCGTCCTCATATTTCAAACCTCTCTCATCAAGAAAATTCTTTACGTCACGGATCATTCGAGCAACTTTCTTGCTTGCCACTGGATACCCTTCAGTTTTTACAACATCAAAGAAAGTAATCTTGCTTCGTACAATGTGTAAATCAATTTTTATATCATATTTGTTTTCAATATATTCGCAAAAGAATTTAACGTGTTTTGGCATAGACGCAAATTCGTTGCTTGTATTTGCATAAATAACAAGCAAGGGTTTATTACCATGCTGTTTACGATGCAATGACCAAAACTTTGCAAACATATCTAACAAAACTGAACTATCTGCCCCCCCGAAAATGAGAGGGAAACATTATATTTAGTCTTTTGACAAAACTCAAGGAACTTTGCAGTTGTTACTTGCAGCTTTGTATTAAAAGGACGTGATTGCATTTTAATCAAGTCCTCATTGGTATAAGTGTATTCTCCCATTAAATTTTTCACCTTTCATGTTTACAAATTAAAAGAAGTGTGCTATAATTCAAATGCCATATTTTGAGATAAGGAGTGATCTATAATGGCAGAAGCCGAAAACAAACAGCGCAAGTTAGTTCGCCGCCCAGCAGAAGAACGTATTGCCGAGATCGACAAAAAGATTGCTGGACATAAGGACGCTATTCAAAAATTAGAGGCAAAGAAAAATGCAATCCTTAATCCAAAGCCACGTGCTTCTAAAGCCGCTGGCCTGAAAGCTCTTATTTCAAAGGCAAAAGATGCTGGAATGAGCAATGAGGAAATTGCTCAGAAATTAGGGATTTCCCTTGACGAGCCTGAATCAACACCCGTTGCTGATACGGAGAAAAAGAAATAATTTACTTGATGAGGACGTGTGTTTTGGCGCACGTCCTCGCCTTTATTTCATCATTCTTGATTTAATCCTCTGATCTTTATGTAAATCCCTGAGTAATTTATCTCTATATGCTTCGATTTTTTCATAGCAAGACTTGCAGCATACAATATATTCGTCTTTAACAGTGTTTGGGGTACGCTGCTTGGTGCTGAATTGAAACCAACGTCCACATATAGGGCAATATCCTAAGAGCCGATGTAAAATTTTCAACTAATCATCTCCATGAATTTTTGTTCAGTCAAAACCATTACGCCGAGTTGCTGCGCTTTTGCCATTTTTGATCCAGCTTTCTCACCAGCAATAAGATAATCTGTTTTCTTAGAAACTGAACCAGCAACTTTTGCTCCAAGTTCCTCTAACTTTTTAGTAATACCATCTCTGGTGAAGTTATGTAGTGTGCCAGTTGCAACAACAATTTTGTCTTTGAATGGATTACTTTTGACAACTGTAATCTCAGGCTTTGAAATCGTAATGTAGTCAAGAAGTTTTGCAAACAGAGCAACATTCAAAGAGTCCTCGAACCATTCTTTGATACTATTGGACATTACTTCTCCAAAATCATCAAGTACAGTCCAATCGAAATCATTTCCTACTAAATCTTCAAACCTTGCAATATCATATTCACAATACTTTGCAATGGCCTTAGATGCTGTCTTACCAACATTAGGAATACCCAAAGAAACAAGGAACTTATCAAATGAAACATTTCTTGATGCTTGAATAGTATCCCACAATTTTTCATAGGAACGTGTACCAAAGCCATCCATTCGGACAATCTCATTTTTATACTGATCAAGACGATACAAGTCTGAAAAATCATTTAGCCATCCATTTGAGATAAAACGCTCCAGCGTTGCTTCAGACAGTCCATCAATATTCATAGCTGGTTTACTTACAAAGTGTTCAAATGCACCTAATTTCTTTCCAGCACAATGAGGATTCTTACAATACAATGTTTCTGTATTGTTTACCTTTTCAACGACAAGGCCATATCCACATACAGGGCAAACATGAGGATATTCCACACAAATATTGTCTGTTCTGCTTTCAGCAGAGAGATTTTTTAATATCTGAGGAATAATCATATTGGCTTTATAAACCCTGATGCTATCTCCAACACGCAGATCAAAGTCCTTGATGTAACTCAAATTATGTACGCTGGCTCTTGTTACTACTGTCCCATCCAGATCAACAGGATCAAAAATTGCTACAGGAGTAAGTTGCCCCGTTCTACCAAGCGACCATTCAATATCCCGCAACACTGTATCTGCGGTTTCATCTTCAAATTTAAAGGCAATACCGTCATTGTTATGATGAGAAGTACCGCCTTTCTGTTTTGAGTAAGAGATACTATCATATTTCATAACAAGGCCATCAATGGGAATACCTTTATTTTTTGCGCTGGCCTTTAATGACTCAATCATCTCTGAAAGATTATTTTGATGAACTTCTAATGTAAAAGGAAGAAAATCAGGTGCTTCAAATCCTATATTTACACAATAATTCATTTTTGCTTCTCTGGAGTCGCTAATGGGAATTACATCATCCAGTCCTTCGAGTACATCCCAAAGCATCCAAGCAATATTACGCTCTGCACAAATACCGCTATCAAGCTGCCTAACCGATCCTGCCGCCAAATTACGGGCATTTGCATATGGTTTTTCACCAGCAGGAAGATTGTCGTTGATTGCCTTAAAATCGCTTTCATGAATGATAGCTTCACCAACAACCCTAAGAAATCCCCTATATGGAATATTTAAAGGAATGTTTTTGAATGTTTTCGCATTATGAGTAATATCTTCTCCAACATACCCATCACCACGGGTTGAAGCCTGAATTAACTCACCGCCATCATAAATCAACTCTACTGTTAGGCCATCATACTTGAACATCAACAGGCATGGATTTTCTTTTGCGAATTTATTTAGTTCATTTTCGTCTTTAGTTTTGTCAAGCGAGAGCAAAGGAATATCGTGTTGTACCTTTGCCAACTTGCTCTTGACTTCATATCCAACAGTCTGTGTAGGTGAATTACTTAGGATAATCCCTGTCTCATTCTCAAGCCGCTTTAACTTATCAAATAAGAAATCATATTCCGAGTCAGGAATAAGCGGATCAGAACGATTATAATAAGCATCACGACACTCATTGAGTTTCCGTACAAGGTCAGCAATTATTGAACTATTCATGCAATCCCCTTTCGTTATTGTATTTGTTGTTATATACTTTCTGGTAGATGGAGCATCCGAGGAATGCCCCATCTATTATTAGTATAGTTGTATTTCTTGTTATTGTCAAGCAGTTACCGCAAAATTTTTCTGAGAAAGTATGTGAACACTCCATACAGAAAATATCCTGAATACTGTGGATCGGGCATGAATATCATCTGAAGATCATAACGATGGTTAAATGTATGGAGGCTTGCAAGATACGCTTTTGCCGAAAACTTTGTATCATAGTTCCCCGTGATAATATCTTGGTAGTTTGCGTTCTCGATCAGTAAATACTTCTTGCCCGGATATGTAGCCATTTCTTCCTCAAACCTTGCCCGTTGTTGCGAAAGATTGCCGCTTAGTTCCTCCAGTGATCCTTTACGTTCTACCATAATTTCTTTATCAAAGAACAAATCTCTATCAATATTCAGATCAGGATTGGCAGGAACATAAAAACTATAATCTCCATTTGACAATGCTTTTGTCTTATGTGGAATATGCTTTTTATCAAGCCAGTCAAGAATATGCTGATTCTTTTGCTCTCTGGTGTCAGTAAGAATCACAATAGATTTTACAAGCTGTTCAATTTCCTTGTCGGTATATTTATATAGTTCTAAAATGTGAAATCACCTCTTAACTGTTATTCTATGAATCGACTTTAATAATGCAGATATGTATTTTCCTTCATTTTGTAATGGGCATAATGGCATTCGATTTGGTCTGGTTTTGCCAGAGATAAGAGAAGATGATCTTAACTTACACCGTTGTACATCGTCATAAGCAAACGGACACACACTACATTTTGTTGGCATTTTATCAAGCCGTAAGATAGCACCCATAATCACCTCATACAATCGACAGGCCAAAATAAATTAAAGTGTTTGCTTTACTGTAAGGAATTCTTTTTTTACAACAATACCATGCAATCCATTTTGCGTTTTTCTTTGAATAACCTTGTTTTATCAGATTGCGAATAAATTTTTTGCGGCTCATTCTAAGATAGATAAATGTTCCAGTAATTGAATGGTTTTTACAAGCAGAAAATAAATATGTATCATCTTTATTAGGCTCAAATGTGATTTCAGGCATTTCAGCCATGCACAGAGCCTTTCCATCTAAGTAAAGAATGCCGCTATTTTTACCCACTAAAACTATACCTTCCTTTTCCATAAATTAATTTCACGGCAACATCTACGCATGAATTGTTTCAATCGTTGAATATCACCATTTCTATCTTCTCCATATTTATATATTACCGAATCTTTGCGTCTGATATATAGACATTTGTAGTACAATGATAAAGAACCATTATATCGACCAATATTATGCAAATTAGATTCTGCATAAATTATAAAGTCCAATATTGTATCAGAGGCATAATAACAGTCGATTTCTTTAATCTTAAATCTTACCATTTACTTATTCCTATTCAAAGCAAGATTAGCTAAAGTGATCTTTTTGATTTCTTCCCATCTGTTTTTAAATGAATCCTTAGTTCTCATTTGTGCTATCCCTCGCTGCCCTCATTCTATTTGCCATTTCTGCACGTTGTTCATCAGATAATTGTCTTGGGAATCCAACCTTGAGCCATTTCTTCGGCAAACTATATTCAGCCCAATCCTCGCCTCTACGAACTACTGTAATATCTGGATAATCTGACAACCTCTTATCTAATTTTCGTATAAGTGATCTACCATGTAATAGTCGATCAGAAAGTAATCCGACATATTAGTGTCTTTGATTACTTGAACTTCTGTTTTCACTCCCTCAAAATACTCATCATACTGTTCTGGAGGAACATCATTGACATATTCCTTAAATAGCCGTGTGATCAGTTTACTATATTCTTTATTACGTTCCTCCTGCGTTAATTTAGGAAGTAACACACCATCAATGACGTGTTCTCCATCATACAAAGTAGGTAGCTTAATATCTTTGGAGAAAATCGGGTTTGGCGATCCATCTGGCAAAATGTCGTAATCGTCAAATTTCAGCAGAAGGTCGGTATTATCCATTGCTCTTTGAATTTGCTTTTTGGTAAATACATTCTGCTCCAAAAAGCGATTCATGAAAAGCCGACACACTTTTTTAATGGTAGGATGGTACAGACACATCATTAAATAACCACGAATACAATTATTCAGATAAATCGTAAGAATGGGGTGGTTGAGTGAAATGCGTGATATGCGGTAAGGAAATTGAAAAGAGTTAGGTTCGATCCCTACTACCCCAGCCATTTTGATTTAGAGATCGTATTTGGTATAGATAGTGGTATATGCGGGAGTGTCGGAATTGGTAGACGATGCGGACTTAAAATCCGCTGGCCTGTGGTCGTGAGGGTTCGATCCCCTTCTCCCGTACCAGTCGCTTTAACAAGAGCGACAAAATCTCCTTTCTTTGCTTTTCGGGTGCTGACGGTGGGAATAGACCACTACTGCCGTGTAAGTGCGGCTTTATATAGAGGGTGTGGTGTAATGGCTAACACGCTTGCTTTGGGCGCAAGAGTAGCGGTTCGAGTCCGACACCTTCTACCAAAATGCCAATGTTTTTACTGATCGAAGAACAAGATTCAATTCATGCAGCACAATGATCCTAATGGTGATTATTGGACATATATAGAGGATATAGAGGCGGGAGAAATTAGCTTGACAGAAACAGTAACGGTATTGATCAGGGTATTAGCACAATGGAAAAGTGACTTGCATAGCCGGAAAAATCCCCTCTATGCGAAAATGACAACATATCAATTAGTTTTAGCAGCTATGGCATAAACACATATAGGAGGCCGGAAAAATGGCATACACAAACGCACAGAGGACAACACAGACAAGGCAAGTGGTTTTTGTGGGACATAGGACACAGGCCAGACGGAAAGCCCATTATAAGCGCATTAGAGCAGCAATCAGAACAGCGGCAGGATGGACAACGGCAATTATGTTCTTTCTGGTTTTGGGAAAAGCCGGGGCTTCAGATTGTGGCGCACCTATGGAAGGTTTTGATTTGGTGATGGCTGGTACGTGCTGCCAGAGTCTATCAGTAGTCCGGCAAGAAAATAATCAAGTATGTTCAGGACTGAAGGGCAAGTCTGGTATTTTCTTTGAGTATGCAAGAGTCGTCAAAGAAATTCAGCCAAAATGGTTCCTGTTAGAGAATGTAGTTCCAAAAAGCAAGACTGATCAGAATATTATTACCGATAACTTGGGGGCAAATTCCTCAGTTGATAAATTCAAATCTCTTTTCTGCACAAGACAGGGAGAGATTGTATTGGACAAATATTCATATTGGTTCGCTGCCTAAATCAAACATAACTGTCCTGAAAGATATAATGGTATCAGATGTGCCAGAGAAATATTAGAAAGTGGCACTGATCCTGTTGAGGAAGTTACTGATCCAAAGCAGAAGGCAAAGAACGAGACAGAGGAAATGATTCAGCGTTTGATGAAAAAGGCATATGTGCTTGGATTGTCTGCTGGTATGAAAACCATGTGTGGTTCTATTCTTGAGAAGATGAATCAGAATAAGAATCTTAATCCTCAGAAGCAGTTGATGCTTTTACGTCAGTGGTGTAATCACAATTTGGCAATTAACAACAAACAGGACGAGAACAACGATACAGAAAGCAAGTCAGAGGAAACTACAAATAATACAGACAAAAAGGAGAATGAAAATAATGCGTAGGGTACAGAACAATTCCACTATTTTGACCGAAAAGGCGGCGCAGTTAGACAGTCTGATGAAGGATTCTGAGAACGCAGTATCCGTGATTACCACAACGATTGATAGGCTGGCAAATGTAAATGAACGTATCAATTTTACTCGTCAGGAGATTGAGTCTTATAAGGCAGAACTTGAACGTTTGGATGGCTCTATGGAGCAGCAGTTCTCTCACAATGCTAAAAGTGTATGCTGACGGTTCTGTAACAGGTACACTTACAACTGCATAGCAATCATTTCATCAGTGAACCGCTTTTTTCCGGCCTCTGTAACAACTGCCTGAATTGTGTCATGTCCAGCCAATTCCTGAAATACTTTCAGGTTTGCCGTGTTCACTCTGGTCAACTCGATAGAGGACAGAGGTTTGCCATTGTTAAGCCGCCTGAAAAACTCCCGTACTTCATCTTCCGTCATATCTTCATAGTAGTAAATAGTCATTATTACTCCCTTGATACTGACCACCCCTTGAACTCATTTCAAACTGAAACATATTATCAGTATCAATCAAATCCATTTGTGCAGCGTGTGCATAATTGTAGCATCCTCAATCTCACCATCAGCGAAAGTCAGTTCCTTGGTAGCAGGATCA
>OFGA01002167.1_pt1 | contig 12460 bp, 8 predicted proteins | sample 1521471 | NCBI WGS metagenome assembly OFGA01 (sample SAMEA3504086, study PRJEB24116) | mouse gut metagenome | biome: mouse gut; feature: mouse-associated habitat; material: faeces | place: Denmark | collected 2011
GGTATAAGGAGTAAAGTCCCGTACCGGCTGAGTGCATGGGTAATCATGAATTAGAGTGGTACCGCGTAAGGATGCCTTACGTCTCTAAGTGGAGGCGGAGGGCTTTTTTTGTTGCAGATTGTTTTTACTGGCTGATAATCCAAATGGAATGCAGATGCGTTTGAATTTAAAATTCGGAAAGAGAGGATATTACATGAAAGGATTTGAGAAATACCGGAAAATGTATTTTATGCCGCCGCAGGACTGTTTTGACTGGGTCAAAAAAGACGCTGTTTCTAAAGCGCCTATTTGGTGCAGCGTCGATTTGCGCGACGGCAACCAGGCTTTGATTGAGCCGATGAATTTGGAGGAAAAGGTCAAATTTTACCAGATGTTAGTGGATATCGGCTTTAAGCATATTGAGGTTGGTTTTCCGGCTGCGTCTGAAACGGAATACCAGTTTTTGCGTACGATTATTGAACGGGATATGATTCCGGATGATGTGACGGTGCAGGTATTAACACAGGCAAGGGAGCACATTATCAAACGTACATTTGAAGCAATTGACGGCGCGCCGAATGTGATTGTGCATGTGTATAATTCTACTTCTGTTGCACAGCGCGAACAGGTTTTTAAAAAGTCAAAGGAAGAAATTAAACAGATTGCTATTGATGGTGCGAAGCTGGTTTACGATTTATCAAAAAATGAAAGGGGGAATATTTCATTTGAGTATTCGCCAGAAAGCTTTACAGGGACAGAAATGGATTATGCACTTGAGGTCTGCAATGCTGTGCTTGACGTCTGGAAGCCTACACCGGAGCGTAAGGCTATTATTAATCTGCCTTCTACCGTACAGTATTCGATGCCGCATGTATTTGCCAGCCAGATTGAATATTTTGATAAAAACTTAAATTACCGCGACAGCGTGCTGATTTCCCTTCACCCGCACAATGACAGGGGCAGCGGTATCAGCGATGCGGAATTGGGATTGCTCGCAGGCGCAGACCGCATTGAAGGGACGCTGTTCGGCAACGGCGAACGGACCGGAAACGTCGATATCGTAACGCTTTGCATGAATATGTATTCCTTAGGCGTTGATCCGGGGCTTGATTTTCACAATATGAAAGAGATCCGCAAAACCTATGAGGAACTGACCAATATGGAAATTTCCATGCGACAGCCCTATGCCGGAGACCTGGTGTTTACCGCTTTTTCCGGTTCCCATCAGGATGCGATTTCCAAATGCATGGCGTGCCACGCTTCCGGCAAAGATCCTCACTGGACCGTACCGTACCTGCCGATTGACCCAAAAGATCTGGGACGTACCTACGATTCCGACGTAATCCGGATCAACAGCCAGTCCGGCAAAGGCGGCGTAAGCTATGTGCTAAAACAGGCTTACGGTATCCTGCTTCCGGACCGGATGAAGGAAGAATTTGGCTACCTGGTCAAAGATGTGTCCGACAGGGAACACAGCGAATTAACCGCAGAACGGATTTACGGTATATTCAAAGAAACCTATCACGACGTTTCGAGCGGTTTCCATGTATCGGAATGCCATTTCCGCCAGCAGAACGGTATGGAAGCCACTGTTTCCATTACAACCCCGGAAGGGACAGATGTTGTAACGGCAAACGGAAACGGGCGTCTGGACGCGGTCAGCATTGCCATTAAGAAGCATTTCAATATTACGTACGAACTGACAGAATATGCAGAGCACGCCCTTTCCCGCGGCTCTTCTTCCAAAGCCCTTGCCTATGTGGGAATTACGGCGCATGGCAAACTGATCTGGGGCGTCGGAACAGATGAAGATATTATCAAAGCTTCCATAAACGCGCTTACGGCGGCGATTAACCGCGCAGGTATCAAAACCCTGGAGCGTCCCCTCTCCTAAAAAATAAAAAACAGGCTGCGGCAAAGTCCTTTCTCTGCCGCAGCCTGCTTTTTGCTCCTGTCTTTTGAAAGCTTCCCGTTTTAAATTCCCTCCGGCTCTTTATCCTGAAGCATCGCCGGAATCTGCGAGAGCATGTTGTCTATATCCTCAAACATAGCGCTTTTCGTCGTGCCAAGCTTGCTGGCGCGTTCTATATGTTTTACAACCTCCTGATACTGCAGTTTAATCTCATCAAAAAACTGGCAAATCTCCTGCAGCTCCTTTCTGGAATCTTCAATTACGCCCGAAATTTCCGTCTGCACCGACGCCGCCCCTTCTGCCGTCGTAATAATATTCTGAAACGAATCATCCGTGCTTTTTACCGTTTCGATATTGGTCCCAAGCGCTTCTTTGGAATCCAAAATACTGCCGTTTAGCTGCTTTGTGCCATGCTGTACGTCACGTATGCCGCTGTCTACTTCGTTTGCCAGACCCTTAATCTCTTCTGCAAGTTCCCGCACTTTTGTCGCAACTACTGCAAATCCTTTGCCCTGCTCCCCCGCCCGGGACGCCTCGATAGACGCGTTAATAGCCAGAATATTCGTCTCGTCTGCAATAGATACAATCTTAACCATACACCGCTGGATGCCCGAAACCGCGGCCTGAAGCTGCTCAAATGTCTGCGTCATCGTGCTGTACGACTGTTCTACTTTCATGGAAGTGTCCTTTAACTCTTCCACTTTTCCTTTCGTCTCCGATACCGTCTGCGTGATTGCTTCCCGTACCTGGGCAAACTGCCCCGCCGCTTCGTTGATATTGGAAAACGAATCCCCAAATTCCTGCAGCTGCTCATGGAAATGATCTGCTTTTTTCAATACGCCGGAAAAAGAACTGCCCACCATATTAAGTTCAAACAGGGATTCCACTTCTTTTCCAATCAGATCTTTTTTGTAATCATTCAAGCAGTCTGTCACATGCAGAACCGGATACAGGCTCTTTTCCGTATGTAATACTTCTCCCTGTTTCTTTCTGTTTCTCCCTGGAAACACCATCGCCCTTGTTCCCTCCTTTATTCAAATACCACACATGTCATAGACTGGTTGACAAAGCGGTTGTTGTAATGTTCCCCGTACCCGACCAGCCCGGCATGGCTTCCCAAGGACGCCATGTCCTGCAAATACTGCTGCATATAACCGTGTTCGCTGAACAGTTTATAGCGAAACAGGCAGTTGACGGAAAACACGGCGGAACGCTTCGGAAATTCCTGGCAAATCATCTTTATCGTTTGGCGGGTGATTGCCTTATAGTCGCCCAATTCCAATAAAATCAATACGTCGGAATCGTTCACCTGCCTGAAACATGCCAGGGAATTGCCGTTGACCTCTTTGATTGAAATAATGCAGATATCATCCCCGTTGAGTTTACCGAACGGATTTTTAAATGTCTGTGTTAAAATCTGCTGATCCGTTACATGCAGGATACTCTGGTAAACCTGTTTGGCCGGACGGCCGTTTAATTTCCCAATAACGTAATTGGCCTTATCCGTATCCGACGCAATAAACCGGTAATTTTTATACGGATGGTAAATATTCTCTTTATATGTCTTTACCCTGCCGTTTTGGTTTCGGATCATCCCGTATGCTACCGCATCCTCATAAATTTTTCCATTTGCAGAGACTTTTCCGGCGTCCCCCGTCCCGCCAACCAGCGAAATTCCGGCGCGCTTTAATACCGTATTAATCGTCGTCAGCACACATGCGTCGTTCCCGGCGCAAAAATCAATACACACCGTATCCTGCATGGAACCGTTTACCTCGCGAACGTCTTCTTCAAGCCGGTGAATGTATTTCATCGGCATACTGGATACCTGCTCAAGTACATTTGCCGCAGCAGATACACCGTCAAGGAATGCAATGACGCATACCCCCTGTTCTACAATCCTGGTGTCATATCCCATCCCAATGCATCCGATACTCGGTACTTCGGGATAAAGCTTCTCCAGCTGCTTTACATGCGCTTCAAACTGACCGTTGTTTGATAAAAGCATCAGAAACTGAGGACGATTTAATCCCGAAACTGCTTCCTCCAGATTCCCGTGCTGGCTCATTCCAAAAAACTGCCTCATGCTGCTGCCTCCCTTCCATTATGTATAAATTTTCCTGATAGCATTCAGATTAAATTATACGTTAGAAACTGGGGCTTCGTCAATCATTTTTTCTGATTTTGCCGACAGGAAATAACAGTTTAGCCTTCCGGATTCCCTGCTACTCTGCAATATTGGCTGCGAACTGCGCAGTAGCAGGCTGAACTCTTACGACAGAAAAACTACAGGCTACATAGTGAAAGAAGGGAACGCTTTTAAAAGCGCTCCCTTCGCATTTATTATTTTGTAATTTGGAACGATCTGGTAATCGGGGCTGCCTGATAATTGCCGCCCAGTGTAACTACCGTCACTACATAGCGTCCCGGCTCCGTCGGCGGAGTCGTTGTGCTGGAATAAACTTTCCACTTGCTTGTAAACCCGGAATACAGGTAATGCACATTATCCTGTACAATCGATACGTCTCCATCGTAAGACAATGTCGCGCCAAAGTCAAAGTTTTTGGCGTCCGCAGCGCTGATCTTGCTTCCAAGCCCCTGGTTCCAGGTCAGCTTTACGCCGGATAAACGCATCCTGACTAACAATGCCCCAATGCCTACGCCTGTGTTGTAATTCTTATTGTCCGTAATAACCGTTGCACTGTAAAGCCCTGCACGGTTCGGCGCTCCAAACCCGATACGCACGCTGTCTGTAATAGACGGAAGCGCATTTAATACTTTTAAGATCTGGCCAAACGCGCCGGTATCCACGCCTACTTTGTCTAAAAGTTCCAGCAGTTCCGTGCTGTCAAACATCTTGCGCAGTTCCCCTAACGTAACGCCGTCCTGCAGCATTTTGCTGAAGCTTTTGCCCGTAATCTTCTCGGCAATCGGATCGATAATCCCCATCAGCTTGTTATTGCTGAATTTCTCCGGAAGATCCAGATAAAGTCCTAAGTTTACATTGCTGGTTGCGCCGGCATAAATGGTATAGAAATCAAATTTGTCGGCCGGGTTTGTCGTAATAAAATTCTCCGGCAGCGTCTGATCCGCATAGATATTCGCCGATTTCACGCTTACCTTTACATTTGCCTTCTTAACGGTAACCGCTGCTTCGGCTCCGTCAGACGGGCGGTATTCGGCATTTCCCTTATAAGAAATCTGCACCTGATGCTTCCCTGCGCCCATTGCCGTATAAGGAATCCCAAGGTATTTGCCGCCCTCGATTGGCATCCAGCGCTTTGTGCTGTCGTTTAAGCTGCCTGCAATATTGTCAATGCTTCCGCCTATGCCTTCAAGCCCCGGGATTTTGTCCAGCAATCCGCCTAACTTTCCGGCGTCAAAGCTGTTGTCCAAAACGTCGATCTGCGCTTTGTAGAGGATTTCAAAATCATCCATGCTAAGCGTCTCTTTTGCCGGCAATTCGGAATTTTCCCAGTCGATTACATTGTCAAAAATCGCCTGTTTCATAACGGCCGTATCCATATTGTAGGTAAAGGAAGCGCCTTCCTTCACTGCTACTGCGCTTGCAATCCGGTTGTCGCTAACCGTTACTTCTACCGTAACGGAATTGCCGCGGTATGCTACCGTATCGCTGCAGGAAATACGGATTTTCCATGTCCCGTCTTTAAATTTTACAAGGCCGGTCAAATCCTTTTCATCCAGCGGCTTATAGCTGTTTGTAAGGCCTGTTAAATCGGTGTTATACTCTACCCGGATGTCTTCATAAGCCACTTCCTGGCTGACCGAAGCCACTACCGTATCATAAATCGCACGGGCGGTAGCCGCATAATCATAACCCTGATCCGCCGTAAATACAATGCCTGTCTCATACGGAGCTTCGTTTAAGATAAACTGTACCTGCTCCCGATCCTTTACCTCTACGTCCGCTTCAATTACCGTCGGCGCATATACCTGGCTGCCCGGCCATGAAATACGGATCTTCTGCACGCCTGCCGGAATGCCCGGGTATTCCAGACCGGATATTTTGCCGCCCTGGATCGGCGCCCAGCTTTTGCCTAACCCTCCTACGCTGCCGGATTTTGCCGTCGCATAGTACTCAATAGTCGCATTATCAGCGGAAATTACTTCCGACTCCGCTACAACGGCATTGAAAATCGCATCCTCCATAGCGTCGTAATCTACGGTCAGATCTTCTCTGATCGGTAATTTGGCGCTGCCAATCGGATCGTTTTTCACATATGGCGCTTCTTCGCGATCCGTGACGGTTATCGTAGTTTCGGCATAAAATCCGGCGTGTGTGCTGTCGCCGTCCCATACGAAACGGATTTTCTGATTTTCTCCAGCGGACATGCCCGGGTACTCCAGGCCGGATATTTTACCGCCCTGGATCGGCGCCCAGTTTTTGCCCATACTGCCTACGCTGCCCGTTGTGGCGGTAGCATAATATTCAACCGCTACGTCCGCAAGCGTCAGCCCCGGCGTCGTCTCCGCAACAACCGCTTCAAACACCTTTGCCTCAAGCTGCGCATAATCAATCGTACTGTCCTCCGTGTAAGGCAGGCTCACCGAAACACCCTCGTTGAGCACAATAGAGGAATCCAGCTTGTCTTTCTTTTCCAGGGTAACTTCCTGAGCTGTGCCGGCAAGACGGATCTGATAATTTCCGTTTCCGTTGTCTACCAGCGCGGGATGTGTGTAATTCGTTAACACTTTTTTGGAAACAAATCCATTCACAGAACCCCAGGCGCTGTTCTTTAACAGCCCGTTTTTCCCTTCACAGTAATACTCCCACTCCAGTCCCAGCAATTCTTCCTCTGAAAACTGATCGCTGTTGCTAATCAGCGCCTGTGCCAGAATCAGCTTTACGGCATTCTCGTCGCTGCCTGCCGGAATCAGCGCCGCGCCGCTTTGCAATGCAGGCGAAACCGCTTCTGCCTGTAAAACCTGTTCCTGCGCCGGAAGCGCTTCCGATTCTTCAGCAGCGTCCGTTAAAGCCTCGTCCTGCGCTTCGGTTTGAACGGTTAATTCCTGGCTCTCCGGCCAGGCGTCCTCCCCTCCCGGCATCAGTCCCGCAGCAGACACGTTCATTGGCTGCACGAGCATTGCTGCCGTCAGCATTATGCACAACAGCCGTGCATTCTTTTTGTTTTTCATTACTTTCCTCCTGTTATATTTTTTGTATCCATATAAAGAAATACACATCAATATTACCATAAACTTGTAATTTTTACAACATTTGGAAAAAACAAAACGAAACTGTCGCAAAAAGGATACGTCTCAAATATAACTGGTTCAGAACATTTGATCAATGCTCGGCCCGGTGCATGGAAAACGAATCCATTGCGTATTGATCCAGATTTCCTACAATAGTGCGTCCGTCCGCATCCCCAATCAAAGCGTCCCTGTCCTTCCTGGCCAAAATCTGATCCTTAAACGCGCTTGGTCCGCCGACGCACCCGCCGACACACGCCATCCCTTCAATAAAATCTTCCGGAAGCTTACCTGCCTTTAGGAGCAGCAGCGCTTTCTTGCAGTCCGCCGCACCGTTTGCCTTGCAAACCTTCGGATCGCAGTCATAGTCTTTTTCTTTCATATATTCCAGTACCGCCGCTGTTACGCCGCCGGAATTGCCGAACCGTTTCCCAAAAGTAGAGGATTCCTGATAATCGTTGTCTGACGGCTGAAGTTCTACGCCCATTGCTTTCATAATCGCACGGATCTCACTGTAAGTCAAAACAAAATCCACGTTTCCTTCGATCTTATGCTCGTTTGCCTCGGATTTCTTAGCGATGCAAGGCCCGATAAATACGGTAACGGCATCCGGCTCTTTGGCCTTAATCATACGGGAAACCCCGCACATTGGAGAAACCGCAGTGGAAATCAACTCTTCCAGTTCCGGATAATGCTTGCGAATCATATTCACAAATCCCGGGCAGCATGAAGTCGTCTTCTTCTTGCCCTCTTTATAAGCTTCATACCATTCGTCGCCTTCTGCCTGCGTCGTCATATCGCCGCCAAGCCCCGCTTCTACAAGATTTTTAAATCCCATCAGTTTCACGGCGTTGCGCCAGCTGCGCATCGTAATGTCCGTACCAAACTGCCCTTCGGTTGCCGGAGCCAAAATTGCGTAAACCGGCTTGCCGGACTTTAACTCCTCAATTACATCCACGATAAAAGTCTTAGAACCGATTGCCCCAAACGGGCATTTATGTATGCAAAGGCCGCAGCGAATACATTTTTTCTCATCAATTACCGAAATCCCGTGTTCGTCATTTGTAATCGCGTTTACCGGACAGCTGAATTTACATGGCCGTTTCAAATCTGCAATCGCATGATACGGGCAGGCTTTTGCGCATTTACCGCATTCCTTGCATTTAGACGGGTCAATATGGGAACGATGGCTCCCAATGGAAATCGCATTAAAATTGCATGCATTGATACATGCCTTTCCAATACAGTTCTGGCAGTTTTCCGTAACGGTATAACTGGAAATGGGACAGTCCTCACAGGCAGAGCTGATAACCTGAATTACATTTCCGTCATCCGCAACTCCTGGCGCCTTCCCTTCTGCCAGGCGGACTCTCTGCCGAATGATTTCTCTCTCCTTGTAGATACAGCAGCGGAACTTTGGCGTGGGCCCCGGTATCAGTTCCAGTGCAATGTGATCTCTTTTTGTATCCAGTTCTCCGGCAAATGCCAGTTTTGCAACTTCATAGAGCACATCATGTTTGATTCGAATTACATTTTCATCAGCGAACATCCTATTTACCTCTCTCTTTTTTTGTTTGTCAATATTTTAACACTGTATGGTTCTTCCCTGCAAGAGGATTTTCCTTCATATTTCAGAAAATACGATATTTCTCCATTTTTCACAAAAAAGAACCCACCTGATATACAAGAACCGCCACAAGCCAGGCAACCGCAAGCTGAAACAAAAGCATTTTTAATGTAAATTTCAGAGAACCGGTTTCTTTTCTGACTGTTCCGATGGTAGCCGCACACGGCACATAGAGCAGACAGAAGATCATCATACAGTACGCATTCAGGGGACCGAATCCTGCTTCTGCCAGCTGTTCGGTAAGGGAAGCCATACCTGCCGCCGAATTTACATTTCCAATTCCAAACAACACACAGAAACTGCTTACCACCACTTCTTTTGCAGAAATTCCGGAAATCAGCGCCACTCCAATCTGCCACATACCCAACCCCGCCGGGGCAAGCACAGGTTCCATCCAGCGTCCCAGCACCGCTCCAAAACTCTCTGAAACTTCATCTGCCATACCGTGAACCCCGAAATTCAGCAAAAACCAGATAATAATTGACGCAATAAAAATTGTGGTTCCCGCTTTCGTCAGATAGTCTTTGACTTTCTCCCACACATAAACTGCAATGGTTCTGGCATTGGGAGTTTTGTACTCCGGCAGCTCAATCAAAAGTGTGTGGTGTTCGGTGTGGGTTTCTATCCGGTGAATCACAAGAGCAGTCACAACTGCAATCACCATGCCCAGAAAATACATGGATATTGCTGCAAAAACCGCATATTTGCCAAAAAACATTCCGGCAAACAATACATAAACAGGAAGTCTTGCAGAACAGGACATAAAAGGTGTAATCAATATGGTCCGTCTCCGGTCCGATTCTTTTTCCAGCGCTCTGGTGGCCATAATGGCAGGAACGGTACATCCAAATCCCAGCACCATGGGCAGAAATGCTTTTCCGGAAAGGCCCAGTGAACCCATCAGCCCATCCATTACATAAGCAACTCTTGCCATATATCCGCTGTCCTCCAGGAAAGCAAGGGCCAGAAACAAAATAAAAATGTTGGGAAGAAATGTCAGAATCCCTCCGACGCCCGCAATGATTCCCTCCACCACCAGAGAAATCATCCAGGGGGCCACGCCCATCTTTTCCAGGAGGTGCAGCATTCCGTCAGAACCGGATTCCAGTAATACCTCAAACCCTCCTTTCAGGGTATCTCCCACAAAAAAAGTCAGGAAAAATACCACTGCCATCACACCAAAGAAAATGGGCATCCCCCATATGGGGTGGGTCAGTATTTCATCCACCTTATCGGTAAAAGCCGCTTTTTCAGATTTATAGAATAACGTGTCCTCCATGACTTCTTCTATGTAATCGTACTTCTGATTGATAATATCTTTCTCATAGCTTCTGTCCAGCACCTCCGGCAGTACCACCGGATAAAGAGACGTGATTTCTTCATCCTGCTCCAGCAGCTTGATGGCGTACCAGCGGATATTCTCCGGAATCTGATAGGTTTCTTTCAGCACCTGCTCCAGCAAACAGATTTTTGTTTCTATGTCCTCCCGGTAAGTAACAATCTCCGGCCGGTGCATTTCCTCATAATGGTGTACCACCGCATGGAGCAGCACATCCAGCCCGGTTCTTTTTCTGGCCGAAACAGGTACCACAGGAATGCCGCCCAGCATTTCCGGCAGGCGATGCAAATCAATTTCCATCCCCCGTTCTTCTACAATATCCATCATATTCAGCGCCAGAATCACCGGTTTGCCCAGTTCCAGAAGCTGCATGGTCAGATAGAGATTCCGCTCCAGTGCCGAAGCATCTGCAACATTGATAATTACATCTACCTCATGTTCCATAATACACCGCCTGGAAACCTTTTCTTCAATGGAGTAAGAAGTAAGGCTGTAAATTCCCGGTAAATCAATCAGTTTCAGTTTCTGATTTCCATATATGGTTTCTCCTTCCACCTTTTCCACCGTCACACCGGGCCAGTTGGCCACTTTCAGGTTTGCTCCGGTATATGCATTAAACAGCGTGGTTTTCCCGCAGTTGGGATTTCCCACAAATCCAACTCTAATTACTTCCATTTGCATCCTCCCCTTCTGCGGGATTTACCAGAATCCCCCCTGCAATATCTTTTCCGATTGCCCAGCGGGTACCCCGCACCTTGATAATCACGGTTCCGTTCCGCTTCCGGTTCATCAGCCGCAGTTTGGTCCCGCTGTTGATACCCAGTGATTCCAGACGCCTCATAATGGGGCCCTCCATGGAAATGTCTGTTACAATATAAGTGCCGTCTATCATTCCGTCTACAATTGTCATATACTGTTCCTCAATTCTTTCTCTTCCAGATATCCTCTTTACTCACAGCTATTATACTCTAAATGATAATGATTATCAATAGTGAATCTGCAGAATAAAAAAGAATGCGTCATGCGCATTCTCCGCCTGCGGCGGGTCGCTTTAGCGACATATTTCTTTTCCGCCGCAGTGCGATAATTATTTTCTCTTATAGGAAATCCAACGGAATTTCCTATAAGAGAAAAAAGAATCCCGCAAAGCAGGATTCTTTTACTGTAACGTATATACTTTTTATTCTTAATCACTGATCAGTCTTGTAACACAGACCGGGGTACGGTAGAATGCATTGGAAATCTTGATTCCTGTTCTGGCAGAACTTGCATGTACTACCTGTCCGTTTCCGATATACATTGCAACATGGTTGATGCCGCCGCCATTTCCATAGAAGAACAGGTCTCCCGGTTTTGCCTCAGAAGAATCAATTCTTGTGCCGTATCCTGACTGAGCGCTGGAGGAATGAGGCAGATAGATACCGTATTTCTCATAAATACGCATGGTAAATCCGGAACAGTCCACACCGTTGGTCAGGCTTGTCCCGCCCCACACATAACGGTTTCCCACAAACTGACATGCATACTGAACCATATCCACACGCACGTCGGATATTCCTTCTCCATAGCGAATCTCTGTCATGGTCATTGCTTTGGGAAGCTGCTCTGACAGTTCCACAAATTCTCTGGCCACATAACACTCGTCACCATCCACATCCACTTTCAGCCACTCGCCCTGGTCTTCCACCATCTGCAGTTCTTCTCCCTCTGCAATCATGGTCCAGATAGAACAGTCCGTATTGGGCTCCACTCTCGCATTCAATGTCTGGGTTACGGAAGTTGCAACAATCGACTTCACCTCATCTGCTCTGTCTGCGGCCTCCTGACCGGTCAGCAGAAACTCACCTTTTACATATCCGGTTACTTTTCCGGACCGGATCTGAAACCATTCTCCCTCCTGGGATAATATCTCGCATCCGGCATCCACCGGTAATTTTCCTACAAGATCATACTCTTCTCCGGCGCCCTCCCGGATATTCAGATGATTCTCCACCTGTGCAATTCCGAGATTGGTATAGCCGCATACCGTTGCCGGAACCTGCGGTTCTTCCACCAGGCCTGCGTCCAGTCCTGTAGTAAGGCTTTCACTGAGCATGGCGGTAATTCCCGCGTCCACACTGGCTGCTTCCACCGGCATCTGAACCATCCCAAAAACCATTGCTCCTGACATACACGCTGCGATTACTCTTCTGAATCTGTTCTTCATTTCTGACCTCCCGGACAATTTTCTATCTTCAGTTACCTGCTTATTTTCCTGTTATCACGAACTGGCCGCTGCCTGATACATCTCCCCGGCTGCCTGTCCTCTTCTTTACATCTGCAATTATATCAACTGAAAATTGCATTGTCAAGATTGTCGTAATATTTATGTAATATTTGTAGAAAATCA
>OFGA01002172.1_pt1 | contig 12438 bp, 14 predicted proteins | sample 1521471 | NCBI WGS metagenome assembly OFGA01 (sample SAMEA3504086, study PRJEB24116) | mouse gut metagenome | biome: mouse gut; feature: mouse-associated habitat; material: faeces | place: Denmark | collected 2011
TTATTAAATTCCTGCGGCACATCCATATTAACACAGTGCCCCGCATTTTCAAAAAGAACCACTTTGCAATCGGGTTCGCTGTTTTTCCATGCTTTGATTGCCTCTAATTCCATTGGAATATCAAATTTTCCGCATCCGATCAACAAAGGATAATCCCTTTGCCCGGTTTCATACTTGTTTACCATATGATGGAGCGCTGCCAGAAACATAAATGACTTTTTGGGAAAGAGTATATTCATGTCATAAAAGTCATTTTGGGCCTGTGAAGTATACGCGGAAATTTTCTTGTTTGCTTTTGCAAACCATTTCACCGAAATGAATGCTTTCAGCATCATAAGCTTCTGTTTTGCACTATTTTCATTTTTCATTTTTCCGTCAAAATGATTGATATCATATCCTCCAAAGCAAGCCAGCGAGCTTACTGCGCAGGGATATTGATTGGCAAAATCCTGTGCCAGGACTGCGCCCAATGAGACCCCCACGATATGTACTTTATCAATATTTTCGGTTTTTAAGATGTCGAATATCCACTTTGACATCTGATCTATCCGGTCACCTTTCCGGGTATCGGTTGACTGTCCGTGGCCAATGATATCAATGGCCAGGATATGATATTTATTCTCAAAGTATTCAAACTGTGCTTTAAACATATTGTGATTGACGAAAGCGGCATGGATAAAAAGTATCCATTCGTCCCGCCCGTTCCTGCTTACATAATATGTAATTGGTGAATCGGCTGATTTTATTGGCTTCATTGTTGTCTGCTCCTCATTTCCCGGGAATTTTTTGATACCATGAAGTTGCCGGGGCCTTCCCCGCAGGCAGTTCTTTCATTGTTATTTTCTGCCACTTCCTCGCAAATGGTATATATTCATTATACTGCTCTTTTTCTGATTCAGTCAACACGGCAAACGCATGTGTCAATAAATTTTGAACAAGCCTCCTTTAAATAAGATTTGGTTGTGGAAAGAAAAGACCATGCCACAGAGACGGTTCGTGCCAGACCTTTTGCTAAATAAAACATTTTGTTTTCATTGCATTTTGATGTATAATCAGGTAGAATAAAAGGAATGATAAAATTATGATAGAATTAAGATAAGGAGGCGTGATGTATGATACAGATCAGACCTGTTTCAGACCTTAGAAATAAATTCCCGGACATTGAAAGGCTTGTGAATGAAGGGGAGCCAGTATACCTTACAAAAAACGGATATGGCGCTATGGTGGTTCTCAGCCTGGACATGTATTCCCAGCTTACAGATGGCATAGAGGCGGCACTGGACGAGGCAGACCGGGCAGCTGCAGAAAACAGCAGAAGAATGACCCATGAGGAAGTGTTTGGGAACCTGCGGAGGAAAATAAATGTATGATAAGAAATACAAATTACGTTACCTGCCGCTTTTTTATGAGGATCTTGACGAAAAGATAACGTATATCGCTGAAAAGCTGAAAAACCCAAAAGCTGCCAGTGACCTGTTGGATAAAGTTGAGAAAGCCATACTGGAGAGGCTTCCGGTAGCAGAATCCTTTGAGCCATATCACTCCATCCGGGAGCGGAAATATGCCTATTACCGTATTTACGTTGATAATTTTATAATCTATTATGTAGTGATCGATGATGAAGATGTTTCCCCAATCATGGAAGTAAGACGGTTTCTTTATAATAGACAGAATCGACATTTGTTAATTTGAAATTTGTATGTTTTAGTATTTTGTTATTAAAAGGACAATGGAGGGAAAATAAATATGGACAAAATTTTTTTATCTCATAGTAGCAAAAATAAGGATTATGTTAGACCAATATTTGAGTATTTTGGTGGCGATAGATGTATTTTTGATGAAATGACATTTGAAACAGGAATGCAGACTCTTAAAGAAATATTTAAAGGAATAGATAATGCTGATATCTTTGTATTTTTTATTTCAAATGACTCATTAGAATCACCATGGGTAAAAAAAGAAATTTTTCAAGCTCAAGAGCATCTAAATAATGATAGTAAAAAGCTTTCACAGATATTCCCCATAATTATTGATGATTCCATAACCTATTCTGATGCAAGAATTCCAGATTTTTTAAAAACAGGATTTGGTGCGTATAATTTAAGACATATACAAAATTATAAAATAGCATGTAAAAAAATAGAAGATCAATTAACGAAACTTAGAATGGAAAAAGAACTTAGTTTTGATACTAAACTTAATTTTTTCTATGGAAGGGATATAGAAAAGAAAACGTTTAAGGAAAAATTAGATGAAAGAGATGAAAATGGTAAATTGCGACATATAAAGTGCCTTGTGATATCTGGAATAGATGGTATTGGTAGAAAGGCCTTTGCCCGTGCAGCGCTGAAAGATTCACAAATGATGGAAAGATATTATTTTCCTATGAGTATAGAATTGCTGCAGAATGATACGATTGACGATTTTATTATGAAATTAAGCCGAGATTTAGGATTAGGTGATTATACATATGAAGATATCACAACATTAGGCGATATGGATTCTAAGATAGAAATTTTAGCTGATTTGCTGAATACGGCTCAAAAATATCATGAGCAAATTTTTATTGATGATGATATGTGTATTATTAAATCATCAGATATAGCATATTGGTTTGAAAAAGTATTGGATAAAATAGGACGAAAAATAACTCTTACTGTTATTACAAGAATCAGTTTAAATGCCTTCAGATATCGAAAAAATAAAAATATATTTCAAATTTCCTTACAAAACTTAGAGCCAAGTGATACATTTGGTTTTTTAAGAGGGTACTCTAAAATATGTGGTATTCCATTTGAAGAAGAGGATATTGATTTTTTTACCGATATTTTGACAGGATACCCCTTGCAAATACAATATTGTGTTGAACTGGCGCAAGATAATAAAAGTATACAATATGTAAAGGATAATTCTTACTTAGTATATGATATGCCAAAAGCAAACTCGGCAAAAATTTTGGATATTATAATAGAAAGTGGTTTGGAAAAAGAATATAATGGATTTTTGGCGCTGATCGCTCAATTAGGAACCGTACCAAACAATTTGATTGAGTATATCATAAAAAAGAATCCTGTATATCGTCAAATTTTAAGTAGAATTAAAATGTTTACAATTTGTAGTGCTGTGGGAACATCTGGAGAATATTTAAAATTAAATTCTGTAATTAGAGATTACGTTTTACGGATAGGTTTTACGGATAGGTTTTAGTATGACGGATGATATTAAAGAAATTCTTAATGACAACATAACAGAATTCGCAAATCGTATTGAAGATCCAGAATATATGAATTACTTATCTTTTTCCGAATTTGCATACTATATTAAAGAGAATCTAAAAAATAATGTTTCAGTTCCTGACAAATTTTTATATTCAACAGTCTATGTTAAATCTGTGATTGAATTATATAATGCAAGAAAATACTTAAGGGTTTCTGATCTCGTAAAAGATATGAAACAATCTGGATTATTTATAAATAGTGATGAAGATGTGAGAAATATTATTCAATTTTATTATTGTAGTTCGTTAGCAAGATTAAAGAAAATAGAATTTGATGCTGAAGTCTCCTACTTTAGGGAAGATAAGAAAAATTACCAACAATATAATTTTTTAAAAGGATTTAACTATCGTTTACAAGGGCAATATCAAATGGCTGAAAGTAGTTATTTGAATGTTTTAAGTAAGAATCCGAAGCATGATAAGGCGCGTAGAGAATTAGTGTTGATTTACACTAATATGCAAGATTATGATACAGCATTGGATTTAGCCGAACAAAATTATAGAGACAATCCCGAAAATTTATATCAAATGCAAGCGTATTTTGATTGCTTAATGTATAGATCAAATCTATCAGAAAATCAAAAAATGGATATAAAGGATATTTTAGAAACGGCAGAAAGTATCTACCGAACTACCGCAAGCGAGATATATTTCCAGCTCAAAGCAAAACATTTAGCATTTATTCTTCATGACACAAAAAGAGCTTTACAAGTATTGGAAGAAGGTCTGGTAAAATTTAAGCATTCCTTTTACATATATAAAGACTATTTTGATATCTGTAGACGTGCGAATAATAGGCTTGGAATGGAAAAAGCATATGGCAATTTAAAAAATATTGCTGGTTCAGAAAATGCAAATTTTAACATCGCTTTATTATGTCGAGAAGCATATTTAAGTGCCTTTCAAGGAAAATCAAAAGTATCGATTGAATTAAAGCTAAAAACTAATAGCCATCTTACAGAAAGTGCCATAGAAAAGATAATGAATCATGTAGATACGATATTGAATAGAAGATAAGAATATAGAGAATATTTGAATATTATATATTCAAACTCTCTGGAAAAATGAGAATAAAAGAGAAGCGAGTTTCTTACCTCATGATTTTTCTCTATTCAAGAGGTTTATCCCGTTTCTCTTTTATTTTTATCACATTAGATACAGCAGGCATATTCGTTTAAGATGATTTATCTTTATCTATCATAAGTTCCTATCTGACTGGTCATATTGCAAATGCCCCTGTATCACTTTTGCATGATTTAGGATCTGTATAAAAGACTTGTCCTGATTCTCCAGCGCCTTTTTATATCCGGTTTTCGTCAGAAACAGTCTCATCCGACTGGCTTTATCCCCTATTGGGGATTCATCTGAAAGAACATCAATTACGATCATGTGCGTTACTTCCGGATCAAAGCGTTCCAGTGCCATGATATCATGTCCTTCCAGCTTCCGGGCACCGGATTCCTGCCGGGCCACAGCAATCATTTCCCCAACAGTCTCTGCTCTATGGGGCAGATGGTAATTTCTCTGAATGTCACAGATCAGTTCTCTGCAGTCATCCTCTGAAAGTTCACGCAGTTTCTTTAACAGGTTTTCTGCCGTATCCTTTTTATCATGGTCATGGGGATACCGGCACAACACAGCAATCTCCTGTATCGCATCATATCGATGGCAGCCCTCCAGCTGAAAGACCATCCTTTTTTCAGCCTCAGTCAATGTTATCATATATTTCCTCCAATCTGGCTTTATTTCTCATAAATGCTATGTAACTTTCTGTTACTGTTCTCAGGCATTTTTATTCTCTGGAAAGAACTGCTCCAGAATATCAATACTGTCCTTAGAGGTATATCCCCACAGGATAGAACTAAGTGCATCAATCGCCTCCCGTCTTCTGCGATAATAAGTGCGAAAACTGATATCCCTGATATGGGGGCGCAGCTTCTCTATAATCTCCTCCACATTTCTCAACTGTTGTGGAGAAAGGAAAGAGTAATACAGCAGCCAGTAATAGCTCTCTCCATTCTTGTGTTTGGTACGCAGCAGGTCGATGGAGGTATCCAGGAGCTTCAGCATCTTGTGGCTCCGTTCAATGCATTTGGCATGATGCTCTATACTGCGGTCTGACAGATCGACCCCGGCAACATAGACGGACTCCAGAAAATCCTCAATGGAACTGCCGTACTCGATCTCAAACCGGCTTCGTACCTGTTGGACGGACAGCTCCAGGCTCCACACCACATCCCTGTATTTCTTCAGCAGTTTCCAGGTGTCATGGTACAGCGGGTTGTCAGCAATATTTATTTCTTCCTGATTCTTTTTCATGCCCTGCATCCTCCTTCCCTGTCATTTTCAGCGGGGAAGAGGGTCAGCTCAAAAGTGTAGACCGGTTTATCCTCTCCGCAGCATACCGCCATTCCAAAACGTGAGACTGCTTTCGGTATGTGGGATATATACTCTTCCCTGCAGGCGTCTGATAAAGGATATAACTTATATATGGATTTGGGGCACCGGAAACAGGAAATCCCCTGTGCATCAAGGACTTGCGCCATTTTTGTAATGACTGCTTCCATGTTAGATTTTGAAACGCTGGACAATTCCTCTGAAACGCATACCTCGTGCTCTGTGACAGCGGAATCTGCCTGTGGTTCTGTTTCCTTCGGCAGGGTGACATTGATTTTCAAGACCATGGCAACCTCTTCTTTGTCAACGAGAACATCTGATATCTGGAACATGGTGGAAAGATAGCTGTGCAGATAGATCACGCTGCCTGCCCTTCCGGGGAAAGACATTAAGGAGATATAGTCCATATCAGCGAATTTTTTCAGCACACGCCCTGTTGTGGCTTTGGAGATGCCCCAGCGGACAGCCATTTCACTGCAGGCTGCCAGAGGAGAGCCGGTGCCGTTGTGGAGATAGACAACCGGACCAATCTCTGAACCCTGCACCTGGCTGTCATTGTAGACAGCGGACATACACAGATCCAGCAGGATATCCATTTCAGAACAGCGGCCGGCGCTGACCAGTTCCGTTGCAACCACAGTCGGCATAAAGAAAAAGCCCGTATCTTTTTGACAGGGGCAGTTGTAGTCTGATACGGTATTATGTTTTTTCCAGTCAGGGATTTTGTATTTGACCACCTTTCCACGGTCCAGAAAAAGATAGGAGATAAGGTGGCGTTTCTGCAGTTCGTCCAGGATGGAAACTGCCTGGCACTGGAAACGGGTACGGAACCATGCGGACAGTTCTTTCACAGTGCAGATCCACTCACCGGGATATACTGTATAACCGATGCCATCTATGCGGAGATAAGATGTACGGAAGTTTGCATAATTGCAAAGTACCGTATAATAAAAAAGAGTGGAGCCCCCGCCTGTGCGAATACTCCGGTCTGCCATTAAGTTCTGGATAAATTGCCGGTAAATCCAGCAGCGTGGATAGTCCACGACCTGTTTGATATCTAATTGATATTCTGACATAGAACCCTCCATAAATTAGAGAAGCCTGTTTTGGAATAAAAGAATCCGTTTTTGTTGTCAGCCGGTGTGGGCTGTGATAGAATGAGACTATCCGATGCGGCTCAGGGTTTTCCGCCTGAGTATACATCCGCAACAAAATATAGACTTTAAAATTTGAATTGATTTGCATGAATCAGCATAGAAATCAAACGGTGATTCTGCTAATTTTCTGCTAATCGACGTTCCTAAAAACGGCTTCTGCTAATTTTTTGCTAATTTGATGAAAGTGAATAATAGTAGATGAAATTGTGCAATATGCAATAAAAAAGCACAATAAGCTGGGTTCTGCAAGGACACTTTAGACATAAAAGAGCATGAAAAGATGTGTAAGGTAACCGCAGGACAAGGTATAAGTTTTCCTCCTAAGCGGTAGGCCGGAGGTTCGAATCCTCTTAGCGGCGCTGAAAACATCGCCGAAAACATTTGATTTTTCAAGGTTTTCGGCGTTTCTCATTTTCCAAATAAATTTGAACTCGCAGCAATGTGCGATTAGCAGGAGCGATTTTTGCTAAATACGCTTTGCAGCTATCAATGCATGGCGTGACAGGAACAGACGGCGGCAAAAAGAAATATCCCTTGATAAGTGCATAGTGAAATCCGTGTTGTTTCGTCTTTGTGTGAAAGTGGCTTAAAATCAATGGATTTTAGGGATTTCTGTATTTTGTCTGGTAGTTGATTTATCGTCTTTGTTCGTCTTGTTTGAATAAAAATATGTCAGATTTTATGTCAATAGAAAAGACTATCAGCAGTTGCTGATAGTCTTTTTTTTATAGCTTATATCTTAAAATTATTATAAATCTCATCATAACCAGAACTTGCACTGATTTCTGATACCCTTTTTTCGATATCTTTGTCATTAAGACCGTGTTCCCTTAATACATTGGAAAAATGCTCCATGCTGATTTTATCTTGCTTTTTCTGAATTTCTACACCTTGTTTTAAAATTTTATTCCAGTAAAGGGCACGAAGGGATTCTAACATATTGTTTATTTTGTTGGATATGTCAAATCTCCTAATCGCCAGTAGTTCGTTTGCATGTATGCTTCTCTCTTTTTTTTCAGTATCTTCCACAGCATCATCTAATATAGTTCCGTGTTGCAGACTGGACTGAGTATAATCATAGAAATCTTTTAGCAATTTACCTAAGTTCGTAGTCTTATTAGAAAGAGTAATTAAATCAAGGGTTTGTTTCTGTTCCGGCGAAAAGTTACTGATGATATTAACAGTATCGTATTGCAGACCAGTTGTTTTAGATGCGTGTGCAATATCTTTTCTTAATTCTTCTTGTTCCGTTAAAAAATAGTCCATATCACAATTAAGAACATTGCATATCATAACAATACTTTCTACATAAGGAAGCACTTTTTTGTATGCCCATGAACCAAATGAATTCTCAAATGTATCTCTTTCAATATTTGCTTGTTTACAATAGTCATCTTTAAATTTTCCTTTTCTCTTATGTCTTGGAATATTTGAATAATGGCTATCTATAGCTTTGAGTAGTTTTTTTCCAAAATTTTCTCTTATGTAGTCTTGACTATATAACATTGTTATTCCACCTTTCAAATAGAGTATTTATATTACATTAAAATTAAACTAATTTATTGATTCTATTGTAACATATAGGGAATGAAATTACAATAATTATAAGTTATGATTTACTTATCAAGACAAGACGAACGTTCACTTGTTAAAAATAATCATGACAGGAGGAAAAAATATGTATGCTACAAAGCAAAGTAAAATAACGGATAATACAGTAACTATAGATACAAAAACATTAACGGAAGTTTTACACTGCGGTAGAGTAACGGCGGTAAAGATAGGAACAGATGCAGAAGCAAAAGTGCAGGTCGGTAAAAGAGTGCTTTGGAATTTACCTAAAATCCAAAAGTACATAGATGTGATTTCTCTATAAGGTGGCGATTACATGAAATCAGATTTTGCACTTGCCAAAGAGGAATTAGGCCAGATAGGTATAGTACGAGTAAGCAGAGATTTTTACACAGAACCAAGGCGAAAAGGCAGTTGCTATTTTGTGAAGTCCCCGGCAACACACGACAAGACAGCTTCACTTGCATTATATCCGGGCAGTAACAGATTTACGGATTTTGCCAATGGTAATTACAGCGGAGATTGCATTGCTTTTGTGGCGTATGTTAAAGGATGCAACCAATGGCAAGCATTAAAAGAATTGCAAGCCTATTACGGATTGACGGACGCAAGGGAGCAGGAGAAAGCGGAAGCACAACGGCGCATACAGCTACAGCAGGAGCAGGAGCGCAAAAAAGAAGAACGTAGACAAGCCTTTTATCGAGCATTATGGACGCAAATAGATGATTTAAAGCGGTGGGCGGTAATTTACAGTACAGCCATAGAAAAACGGTTATTTGAGCCATTCTCTGATACATGGGCGCATTGTGTGAGTGAATTGCAAAAGACGGAATATTGGCTAGACATTTTATGTGCAGCAGATTGCAAGGCATACCCACGCATGAAAGCATATCACGAATATTTACCGTCTGACCGCTATCAATGGCTTTTGGATTGTTTGGCAGTATTGCAGGAGTGTGGTGCATTTCAAGCCACAGAGAAAGAAATAAAAGAAGTTACAGCACAAAGAAATTATGAATTGACAAGACAGCCAGGAGGAGCGGTGAGGAGGTGTAATATTGAATGGTAATAAAGATGTTTTAAGTCTATTGGCTTATAAAGTTGATTATGACAGGGACGGGAATGAAAAGAGCCGCAGAGTTCTCCAAACTGTCCGAAACTGTGAAATCATAATAGAAAATGATGAAAGATTCGCAGGAAAAATAAAGTTTGATGAATTTTCACAGCAGACTTATCTTATCGGGGATATTGTCTGGCAATCGGATAATAACAGGGCATGGAGCAGTTATGACGATTCCGCATTATTCTCCATCTTGCAATCTGATTACGATATGAAAAATCGAAATGATTATTTTGATGCATTAAAAAATGTCAGCATGAGGAACAAGTTCCATCCAGTCCGGGAAATGTTGGATTCATTTAAGTGGGATGGAAAAGAAAATATAAGAAGTCTGTTACCGTGCTATTTGGGTGTGGTTGATTCAGAGTATTCTTATCAGGTTATGCGATTGCAAATGGTAGGGGCAGTTGCGAGAGTATATGAGCCGGGTTGCAAGTTTGATTACACAATGATTTTCACGGGTCCGCAAGGAATTGGCAAAAGTACATTTTTGAGAAAACTTGCTTTAAAAGATGAATGGTTTAATGATTCGCTTGACAGTCTGGATTCTGACAAGGCGGCGCAATCCATTATGGGGTCATGGATAATTGAACTTTCAGAGTTGAAATCATTGGCAAGGACAGCGGGCGGCGTTGATTCCGTCAAGCGTTTTCTTACAGCAACACAGGATAAGCTAAGGCTCCCATATGAACGCAGGACGAATGTATTTTTACGTCAATGCGTATTCGCAGGAACAACGAACAAAAGTGATTTTCTCCAAGATGAAACTGGAAACAGAAGATTTTTAATTATACAGACAGGTGTAAATGAACCGAAAAAAAGTCTTTTCGCACCAGAAGCTATGGAAGATATAAAAGCGGCATGGGCACAGGCGGTACATATCTGGAAAACGGAAAAACCACAGTTGGTATTGCCGGATTCGTGCCGGGGAGAAGCACAGCGGTTACAAGAGGACAGCATGGCAGATGATGGAAAAGTCGGAATTATTACAGAATATCTTGCAGATAAACAGCGCACTTGTGCGATTGAGATATGGCAAAAGGCATTAGGGGAACAGGGCAGACCGCAGAAATGGCAAGCAGGAGAAATCAATAATATTATTCTTTCGTTGCCGGGGTGGGAGAAGATGAAAAATCCTAGCAGATTTGGGGAGTACGGACAGCAGAGAGGTTTTCAAAAATTGTCTACAAACTTATCTGAAAAATGTCTACAAACTGATACAAATTTGGAAGGATTTGTACAGATAGACCCAGAGAATGAAATGGAACTGCCTTTTGACTAATGAAGAAATAAAAATGTAGACAGGCATTGTAGACACGCTGTAGACACTATAACCCTTTATTTTAACTATATTTCTACAATGTCTACATTGTCTACAAGAATATAAAAGAGTTATAGAAAAGAAGAAAATAAGGGGTAAATAGTAATGGTAAAGAGATTGTTTTGTAACATTGTAGACTTTGTTGACATAGTAACATTTTGGAAAAATTGAAGTTGTGAAGCCAGTTAAGCAAGCCTTTTATCTGGCAGACACGGAAAAGGAGATAACATGAAAATAAAAGCATTATCAGAAGTTAAATATTGTTACCCTACAATCATGTGGTTTTACGATAAATTCAGACCACAGATAGCAGATGTTAGGACGGTACAAGAGAGAAACGGTATTTTGTCGGATATGTCGGAACTGTTTGAAAGAGTGGTTCGAGATGAACCAGATTGCAGAGATCAGTTGTCAGAAGTATTTCAGTTGCTAAAAAGGAAATGTTGGGAGGCGTTGGCATGACAGAACAAGAGTTAAAGCTATATTATTCCGTCTTTACATCAGCATGGAAATTCTTTAGAAAATATTCAGATGTAAAGGATAATGATGAATATTGGGAAAATGTTGTTGAAGAATCGGGCGAAATTGTAAAGGGATATGAAAATAGCAGATTGAGCCAGGATTTGATTCTGGCGGCGTTGTCTGAATTGGAAAGAATCGGTAAAGAAAGGAAAATTGCTGACGAGGGGATAAAAATCTAAGCTGTGCGCCTATTTTCTTCCCACGAAAAAAGACATAAAATAATCAATTTTTAGCAGGAAAGCGAGGTTTTAAGCATGAAAAATGAACTACAGCCGAAAGAATACCGCCGCTTCACGCCGGAGCCGATAGGGGCAGAAAACACACTTGAAGCGGTATTAAACACAACTATTGAGAGTTTGAAGCAGGGCAGACCACCAGCATATCCAGAAACGGAACAAGGGTTAGAAGATTTTAGGCAGACAACTATTGATTATTTTCAATATGTGAAAGATACGAATGCAAATCCAGACATTGATAAAAAGTTAGTACCAGATATAGAGGGTTGGGCGGTTTTTACTGGATTGACACGCCGGACAATTTTAACATATGAGAAGCAGAGGGGCGAGGATTGGAGAAACTTCATAGAACAAACAAAGAACGCAATAAGTGCTTGCAAAAAAGAGTTGGCTTTTCATCAACAGATACCGCCAGTAGTTTTCATGTTTGATGCCTGTAATAACCACGGCTACACAAATACATCTGAATTTAAGGTTGAAGCCATAAGCGACAAACAGCAAAGAGTATTGACGGCGGCAGAGTTGCCACGATTGGGAGAGCCTAAAGAGGATATGGAGAAGAACGCCGCACAGCTTCCAAAGTTGGAGGATATGGGCGGCAACAGTGAAGCACTTCCCTATTTAGCGCATGCAGAGCCGGACACAGCGGCAGAATAAACATGACAATTAGAGGGAATAAGGTGAAGTAAAGCAGGGAAAGAATGAGGTAGGAAATGTTAGATAGAGAAATGATTATAAATAATCTGCTTGCGAATTATGGCAAATACGGCGTTACTAGAGAAGAATTAGAACCGATTATAGATGATGGCATACAGAACTATGATTTGTCATTAGAA
>OFGA01002173.1_pt1 | contig 12437 bp, 8 predicted proteins | sample 1521471 | NCBI WGS metagenome assembly OFGA01 (sample SAMEA3504086, study PRJEB24116) | mouse gut metagenome | biome: mouse gut; feature: mouse-associated habitat; material: faeces | place: Denmark | collected 2011
AGAGAAAGTGGGCAGACCTGGTAAGCGTCTCCGACCGGAAAAAGGATTTCCTGATCCTGGAGCTGAAAGAGGGCGCGGACAGGCGGGGCGTCATGGCGGCGCTGGCGGCTTCCGACGTGGAAGTGGAGCGGTTCGGCATCTATGAGCCGTCGCTGAACGATATATTTGTAGTAAAGGTGGGTGAAGATGAATGAAAAGATTCGCAATCGTACTGAAATATGAATTGAAGGAATATTTTACCAACAAGGTGTTCATGGGGCTCACCGTAGTCCTGGCCGTCCTGGGGGTGGCGGCCCTGTTCCTGCCCAGGTTCGTGGACATGTCCGGCTTCACCGGCGTGCAGGTGACCGACGGCATCGTGGACGTACACGCCGGGGAGGGGGAGGAATCCCTGTACCTGTACGTGGACCAGGCGGGCGTCCTGCAGGAGGAGGCGCTTGGGGGAATGTTCCCGGGAGTGCTCTGGCAGGAGGCTGAGGACGCGGATGCCCTGAGGGCCGCGGTGGAGGCCCAGGAGGCTGAGGCCGGATTCGTGGTCACCGGGGCCACCCAGTATGAATACTATGTCTACAACAAGGCCATGATGGACAGGAACACAGATGTCTTCGACCAGGCCATGAAGCTCTTCTACCGGATGAGCTACAGCCGGGAGAAGGGCTGGGATCTGGGGGAGATTACGGCCATGTACGATGTGCCGATCACGGTCACGGAGCAGATTCTGAACAAGGACTCCGGCAGCAACTATTGGTACTGCTACGTGCTTGTCATCATCGTGTTCATGCTGATTGTGTACTACGGCCAGATGATTGCGGTGTCCGTCACCAACGAGAAGAGCAACCGGGCCATCGAGGTGCTCGTCACCAGCACCTCCCCCAACAGCCTGCTCTTCGGCAAGGTGATTGCCGGGGCCATCGGAGGTGTATTCCAGATGGGGGTAGTGCTGGGGGCCGTGCTTATTTCCTATCAGGTGAACAGGGAGCAGTGGGGCGGCATGCTGGATATGTTCTTCCATATTCCGGGTGAGGTGCTGCTGGCATTTGCCTTCTTCGGGTTGGGCGGATATCTGTTTTACGCGTTTCTCTACGGGGCCATGGGCGCTCTGGTCAGCAAGACGGAAGACATCAGCAAGAGTGTGTCCGGACTGATGGTAGTCATCATGGCAGTGTATTTCTTCTCGCTGCTTCAGCTGACCAATGTGGACGGGCAGGTTATCCGGGTTCTGTCATTTCTGCCGGTCAGCTCGTACAGCACCATGTTTGCACGGATTGCCATGGGAACGGTGGCGCCCTGGGAGGTAATCGTGTCTTTCCTGATATTGGCGTTGTCAACTGCGGGCACAGGGATCCTGGGAGCAAAAATCTACCGTATGGGTACCCTTCGGTACGGCAATCCCATTAAAATCAGCACGGCGCTGAAGGATTTAAAGAAGAGTGAATAAAGTCCGAACTGCACTGCTGTGGGCTTGGGACGGGCGGCGGGGAAGGGCATTCCGGTGTCCGTGCCGTAAGCCGCAGCAGCACAGTGGGTACAGATTACATAGATTGATTATATATAAATTGCAGAAATCGGGATGTCAGATCAGGGTCATAGATTCTGCCGCTTTCCTGCTGCAGCTTCTGTATGGCTTCTTCTACGGTGTAGAACCCGCCCCTTACAGTGGGGTGTGTCCTGCCGACATAATCTGTGGCCAGGCGGATAAGCCGGGCCTCCACGGGGATATCTTCTCCCTTCAGGTTGTTGGGATATCCGCTGCCGTCCCAGTTTTCGTGGGAGCAGTGGATGATATCGGCAATTCTGTAGAGTTCGTCGAACTGCCTTGCCATGGTGTAGCCATGCACCACATGCATGTGGACCTGGGAGGTTTCCTCCTCTGTCCTGAACTGCCCGCGGATGACGAAGGATTCCGGCAGCTTTGCCATGCCGATGTCCTGATAGTGGGCGGCAAGGCTGATTTCCCGGGCCTGCTCCTTTGAAAACTGCAGGTACACGGCGAACCTGCAGGTGAGTTCGGCAATGTCTTCCGCCACTTCTTTGTTCAGGACCTGTCGGTCATACAGTCGCTCCATGATATAATTGGGAATCCGCAGTTCATGTTTCAGCGCGGTTTTGTTCTGATACATTTTTACATCCGCCCTGGAGAAGCAGTCCTGGAGGGTTTCTGCCGAACTGTTCCACTCGGCGGCGCCCAGAGCCACCGAGAGCGGAAGCGTCAGGCTTTTGTCCAGGCGGCAGTTGCGCGCCACACGCCTGCAGTAGTCCAGGGCGGTTTCCAGTTTTGTATCTGGAAGTATTGCACGGAATTCGTCACCGCCGCACCTGGCCACCAGCCAATCGCTTTTGGACAGCTCATCCATGATTTTGGCGATGTTCTGCAGAAGCATATCACCTGCCTCGTGGCCGAAGATGTCGTTGGTCAGTTTCAGAAAATTGGCATCTGCAGATATCATGCAGATATTCCGGTCCTTCTGCTCGGAATAGAAGGCCACGGACTCTTCGAATTTCCGCCTGTTGTACAGCCCGGTCATGGAATCCCGCTCGGCAAGCCCTTCCAGCACATTTTTCTCCCGGAGATAGAGGGATTCCTGGTCCTCCAGGGAATGCACCGTGGATTTCAGATTCAGGTTGGTATGGACTAAACGGTAGAGATGCCTTGTCGTCAGGCAAAGCAGGCTTAATATATGGTTCAAATGTTCGGCATGAAACAGGGGCAGTGCATGAATCCTGCTCAGATAAACCGTCTCGTCGACTTGAAGGGCGCGGGCGATTTCCCGGTACCTCTCATCGCAGACAGTATCCTCTGACAGACGGATGCCTTCCATCAGCAGGATGACTACAATAGAGTCGTCATGCGTGATATTGATCAGGACATCCGTCAGGCCTGTGATCGGACAAAAGCGTATGTTGAAGACAGATTCCCTGCAGGCACAAAGCTCGGAGACAAACTGCCTGTAAGAGGCATCGGCAAGGGGGGATGCGCTGAAAATCTCACGCTGAAAACTGCCGCAGCGGTTATCGTGGACGAGCAGTTTTCCGGAAGGGGTCAGGACACGGATACCCGCCGTCATGGCAACGGACAGGGCATCTGCCAGTTCCTGGATGGAACCAATATCGGGAACATCGGGAATTGCGTACGTTTTCATGGTCACCTCTTAATCGAGTCGCAGCGCGGCGGCATGAAGGCCGGAGGCTTCGGTAAAAACCGCAGCGCGACGGTATTAAAACCGAAGGGACTTCGGATGGCTGTTTCGTTTTATTATACTGTTTTTTCCCTCTAAAATCAAGGTGTCTGTGGGACTTTCATCCGGGAGCGACCCATGGCTGGTAACAGTTCAGACAGGGCGCTGAACTGTTACGAGAATGCACACAAAACGCGAAAAGAATGCGTTTTGGCGCCCGCAAGTCTCGCAAAATTGCACAGAGCGCAATTTTGACTTCGCGAGAGGGGCTGTCTGAACTGTTACCATGGCGGCTACCGCGCCAGCTCATACAGCCAGATGCCCCAATAGCTGTCCTCGGTGTCAAAATAGCCCGAAAAGGTAAGCCCCATTTCCTCCGCGTCCGCAATCTGCGCACCGGAAAAAAGGTACTGGCAGCCCAGAGCTTTCAGCGCGTCCAGGTCGAAGGCCAGATCTTCATATTGTACGCCGCTGTCCTTCCGCAGCATCCAGTACGTGCCGGTTACGCTGTTAAACAGGTAACATCTGCTTCCCCAGCAATCGAAATACACTCTGGCTTCTTCATTCCGGGCAAGCTCTCCAGCGATAACCTGTCTGAACCGATGCTTATACGCCAACGGGTAATTATTGGAATAGCCGTCCACCGTGTAGAAGCCGTGCATGAGGGCAGGTGCCGGACTTATGCCCAGATGTGCAACGCGGTAAGAGGACATTTCTTTTCCGATGGCATCTTCCAGCCGCTGCATCAAATCCTCCGAGTAAAAACTTTCCCAGGATATATAGCCGGTGACGCCGCTGCCGTTATTGATCTGATTGATATTCATATAAAACAGGGAATTAACCCGGATCAGATTCAGGGTCGGAAACAATACCAGTATCAGCGCCGCCGTTTTATACCAGGCCGCTCCGGGCATTTTCCACAGAAAGCCGAATACCAGGGCAAATTCCAGATACCATAAAGCCGGATAGAGCCAGTAAAAACGTTCCGCCTGAAAATAGCGCAGGAAACCGTCCATGGAATTTTTGAAATCCACTGCCGGCCGGGATTTGCATATGGCATAGAAAAAGGCAATGCCAATCAGGGCAGCCATGCCGGCCAGGGCCAGGCGGAAGGTTTTTCGGAGTTCCGGCTTCAGGGTTCCCTTTTTCCCCATTCTCAGGCAGTATATACCCTCGCCTGCCAGCAATATGACGATTGGCAGGATGAGGTAATCGTGGAGGGACTCCACATGCTGGGCGCCGTGAAAAAAGACATCCTTTACTGTGGGCCAGAAGGCAGCGGCCGCGTTCACAAGTTCATCCCTGTGGCTGGCATAGCTGCGCTGTCCCAGAAGCAGTTCCGCGAAAAGCCTGTAGTTGACAATGAGGTACACTGCCGTAAGCAGGGCGAAGCCGCAGTTCACATGAAGGTTACGGCGCTTTTGAATAAGGCGGATCAGGATAACCAGGAGCCAGAAGCACAGAACCGCATAGCCGATCAGCACCAGGTGGGTGGTAAGCCCGAAAAAGACGATGAGTCCGTATGCCGCCGCCGTATGCCGCCTTTCGGACAGCAGCAGGAAGGCATAGAGCAGCAAAGGGACACCCATTATCGACAGGCCGTATACGGGCTGGACGGGAAGCATGCAGAAGCATCCTGCCATGGCCAGCGCAAGAATACCGCTTCCGGACAGCTTTTTCACACTGCCGTACATGCCCCAGAAACCGCTGGCGCAGACGGCCAGATACTGTATCAGAAAGGCGGTCAGGGGTGTGAACAGGCAATACAGGGGGATGAACAGAACCGCGGAGGGCTGCATTCCGCTTTTGCCGATGCCGCCCAGGATCTCCGGAAAGACAGTGCCGGAGTCAAACAGATGCCTTGCATTCAGCACATAGGTCAGGAGCGTCTCGTCCAGCTGGTCATGAACGGGAAATACGCTGCCTTGTTTCAGTATGAGGTAGGGGGCGAACAGGACAGCCATGAGCGGAAACCCGGCCAGCCACAGGGGCGCGCCGTCCAGCCATGTGAAAAATCTGTTTAGAAAGCCTAAGGGCTTTTTACTGTGCAAAAGTGGTTTCATGTTTCTCCTAATATAGTCGCTGCGCGACGGCACTAAAGGCTAAAGTCTCTTCGGCGCACACCCAGAGAGCAAATTTCATTCGAAAGGGCACGCATGAAATTCGCTCTGTGCGCCGTCAATCCTTTATATTCGCTGCGCGATGTGTGTGTCAGCGCTAAAGACGAAAGTCTCATCTACGCACACGTCAGGGTTACAGGTACAGGCCGCCGCTCAGCAGGACGCCGAAATAGTCCAGTCCGTATATCAGGTGGGCGGTATATACGCTCCACTGCAGAATCAGCTTCCACCGCGGCTGGCTGTGATGCAGGGTTGCCCTTGCCAGGAAGATCAGGCTGGCTGCGGAGGAGAAGAACAGACCGTACATGTAGCCCCAGGCGAAGTTCAGGTGAGGCATGCGGATTCCTTTTTCATATAAAAAGAGCAGCATTAAAAGCCCTGTTACAAGAAACTGCCACGAGAAGCGGAGCAATGCGGAGGAATCCTTTTCTTTTCCCCGAAGCAGGAGGACGGTCAGCGGAAAGGCCGCTGCAAGGAGAACGGACAGGGGAATATTGTCAGAGGCTGTGGACCAGGCCTTCAAAAAGCCGAACCCGATGCCTGCTTCCGCATTATCCGGCTCGAATACCACCACAAACTGATAAAGCAGCACCAGAAAAGTGGGAATAAAGTATATGCCCATCTGGAAAAAAGCTTTTATTCCCTGAAAACGCCCGGAAATCAGCCTGTAGAGCATAATGATGCCTGCCGCGGCGCAGAGGACCAGCGTAAAGCTCGGTTTTGTCATGGTGGTCAGCAGCAGTGAAAGGGAGAACAGCAGGTATTTGGGGTGAAACCATTTATCTTCCTTTTCATATGCCCCAAGGATATCCGCGAAGAGAAAAAAGGCGGGAATGGAAAAGGGGCGTGCGGCAAGATAAGTGGTGTTGTGATATGGGTTGGGCGAAAATGTCCCTTTGTAGCGATACAGATAATTCTCCCCGATTTCATTGTAATGCCCAAGGTAGGACACTGGATAAAGCATGGAAATGAAAAGCAGGGAAAAGGTGAGCGCGGTGGACAGGAAGCTCCTGCCGGGATGGCTGCCCACGTCCAGAAAAGTGTCCAGATACCACTTCAGCGCAAGGACGGACAGCCCGTTCAGCAGCGTAGCGGCAAATGCAAGGGCGTGCTGGGGGGTGGTAAAGAGCATAAAAAACTGTCCTGTCCGGAACAAAACAGGGTAGGGGAACTTGTATGCCACCTCTATTCCCTGAATTGTGGAAAGGTAATCGGTAATATCGGAAATATATCTTCCGGCGTAACACACCGTCTGACGATGAAACAGCAGCAAAGTGACGGCCAGATAGGCCAAAAACGGCACTATGAAAAAAACGGCTCCCAGGTAAAATTTCTTGTCTCTGACAGGCATGCGGTCATTCCTCTTCCCTCTCATGCGGAAATATGCCGGTCCTGCCTTAAAATACTGTCCGGAAACGGACTGGCGGGAACGGTAACAATATATTACAGCCGGAGCCTTATTTTGTCAATATTGAAAGCGGGAAGTGAATTGACATTTATAAAGGAAAGTGGTATCATAATTCTGAAATAAATACAAGAAGAGTAATGGTGGTGAAATGGAAAAGCGGCAGATCTTGATTGTAGACGATGAATACATAAATCGTGCGTTACTGGCGGAAATGTTTCATGACGAGCAGGATACTTATGAACTGATTGAGGCGGAAAATGGCGAAGAGGCTGTCCGGAAGATTGAGGACGGCCATGATATCGTTCTGATTTTGCTTGATATCGTTATGCCTGTCATGGATGGGTTCAGGGTGCTGGAGTTTATGGAGGAGAAGGGATTGCTGAGGGAGATCCCCGTCATCCTGATTACAGGTGAGACTATCCAGGACAGCGAGGACAGGGCATATTCCTTTGGGGTGGCGGATGTGATACATAAGCCTTTTTACCCCCATATTGTCAAGCGCAGGAGCAGCAATATTATTGAGCTGTACCAGAACAAGCGCAACATGGAGATGCGCCTGAAGGAGCAGGAGATTGCAATCCGCGCTCAGGAGCAGGAAATTCGAGAGACAAACGAATTCATGATTGACGCCCTCAGCTCCGTAGTGGAATCCAGAAGCGTGGAAACCGGGGATCACACAAGGCGGATTAAGTATTATACCAGGCTTATGGCCACATGTCTGAAGGAGCATTTCCCACAGTACAACCTGACGGACTTCCAGGTAGATGCGATTTCCAGGGCTTCCGTTCTTCATGATGTGGGAAAGATCGGGATTTCGGATGCTATCCTTTTGAAGCCGGGGCGTCTGACGAATGAAGAATTTGAGATTATGAAGACGCATACCACGATCGGATGCGACTTGCTGGAGAAGTTTTACAGGAACCGGACAAGTGAATTCTATCGCTATTGCTACGATATTTGCCGCCATCACCATGAGAGATGGGACGGCAGGGGATATCCTGACCATTTGGCGGGAGATGCAATTCCGCTGAGTGCTCAGATTGTGGCGGTTGCGGATGTGTATGACGCGTTAGTCAGCCCAAGGGTATATAAGAGTTCATTTACCAATGAGAAGGCGTTTGAGATGATTATGAATGGCGAGTGCGGTCAGTTTGCGCCGGACATTCTGAAATGTTTTGAACTTGCCAGGGAGGATTTCTTCAACATTAATAAGGTGATTGGGGTATTCGATTTTTCATGATAGAAGCAGGCAGCAAATATGCGAGCAGGTTTGCTGCCTTTTCTAATGAAGCGTCAGATTCAGGTGAAACGCCGGATTCATATGAAGCGTCAGAGTCATTATGAAATGTCAGAGGGCTGTGGGATGCCGCTGCCTGCATCAGTGGAGGAAGGGTATGGGAGAGAGTGGAACCTGCGTATTTCCCATGGAGGATGCGCTGGAAATGATCCTTATGTTCGACAGGACAGGAAGGATTTCGTATGCGAATGCGGCGGCACGGAGCAAGCTGGGGTATGAGGAAATGGAAAATCAGCATATCAGTACCCTTTTTCCCAATACGTTCAGAAAGACGGAGGACGGCTTCGAATCGGATTTTTCCTTTGGGGATGCGGCAGGACATCTGATCATCTACCGCAGGAATCTCACCTGCTTTCCCGTGGAAGCCAGGATGAAAGAGAATGCCGGCTGCCCGGGGACTTACATTTGTATGGCAAATGACCTGCTGGAGCGGGAACACCTGGGAAGGGAGATCAGCCAGGTCAGGGAAGAAGCACAGCAGGCGGCAAGGATGAAGGCGGAATTTGTCGCGAATGTGACGCATGAGCTGCGGACGCCGGTGAACGGGATTCTGGGCAATGTGAGGGAACTGCTGGATGATGTGACGGATGCACAGACGGTAAAGACACTGCAGCTGATAGAGCGCTGTTGCGGTGATATGAATAAGCTCATTAACAACATTCTGGATTTTTCGAAGCTGGACGCGGGGAAATTCGTTCTGGAGCCGCGCCGCTTCCATTTCAGAAATATGCTGGATTATGTGAAAGCCCAGCATTTCAGCAAGATTACCGAAAAGGGCCTGGATTTCTTCATGACGGTATCGCCTCAGGTACCGGAGTATGTGATTGGGGATGAACTGCGTATTGTGCAGATTCTCAACAACCTGATTTCCAATGCGTTAAAGTTTACAGCCGTGGGAGAGATTGCCGTTCAGGTGCTGCGGACGGCTCAGGTGGAGAAGCAGACAGAACTGTTTTTTATTGTATCCGATACCGGAATCGGGATCGGGGAAGAAGACATGGACAAATTGTTTCAAAGCTTTTCCCAGGTGGATGCGTCTATTTCCCGGAAATACGGGGGGACTGGACTGGGGCTGAGCATCTGCAGGCAGCTGGTGGAATTAATGGGGGGCGGGATTGAGGCCGAGAGCAGGAAAGGCCGGGGAAGCAACTTCTCTTTTTCCATATGGGTGGAGACAGAAGAGGAAGAGACGCCGAAGGCGCCCGATGATGTAAAGGATGTATTCATGCGGATGTCCGCCGGAGAGGAGGCGGAGGACATCCAGGAATATGATACGCCGAAGAACCGGGAAAACTTAAAGCGCCATCTGTCCAGGCTTATCTTAAGCGTGGAAATGGAGAACTGGGAGAAGGCGGAGATGTTTATGGAGTCCATAAGGCAGTTGACGGAAGGGGCGCCTTCCGACGTGAGGCGGCAGATTCTCCGGCTGAAGATGGCGGTCCAGAAAGAGAACTATGACAAGGTAATGGATGAATATCATAAACTGAGTATCTGATAGCCGGAAGGAGGTGGAGATATGGATAACGGTGTCGGGAATATGGCGAAGGTTCTCATCGTGGATGACCTGGAGGTAAACAGGCTGGTCCTGGAGGATATTATCCGGGAGATGGGATGCTGCCCGGTCCTGGCAGAAAGCGGGGAGGCTGCCCTGGAGATTGTGGGGAAAGCTGTTCCGCAGTTGATTTTATCCGATATTTCAATGCCGGGGATGGACGGCTATGAGCTGTGCAGTGTATTGAAGGGCAATGAGAAAACCCGGAATGTTCCGATTATCTTTATCTCGGCTTTCGATCACCCGGAGGATGTGGTGAAGGGCCTTGGCCTGGGCGGAGCGGATTATATCACAAAGCCTTTTGTGCCGAAGATCGTCCAGGCGAGGGTAGGGGTTCATCTGAGCCTGTATCAGGCGAACCTGGCCCTGAAGGAAACCAACCGCAGGCTTCAGGCTTCCGTGAAAGAGCAGTTAAAGCAGATGGAGCAGGAGAAAAAAGATGTGCTGTATGCGCTTGCGGCTATTGCGGCGCAGAATTCCTGCTATCGGCGGGAGCATATTGAGAGACTGAGCAGAAATTGCAGTATCCTTGCCCAGGGAATGCAGCTGTCGCCGTTGTTTGAGAGACAGATATCAGATGCTTATATCGATACGATAGAACTGGCTGCGCCTCTGTGTGATATCGGGAATATCGGGGTTCCCTGGGAATTGCTTCGAAAAAAGGCGGCTTTGAATGACGAAGAGCGCAAAGCGGTTCAGAAGCATACGGACATAGGCGCGCAGCTTCTCGGGGATCTGCATGTGGGAAGCGACTACAATGATTTCCTGAGTGTGGCGGTGGATATTGCGCATTACCACCATGAGAACTGGGACGGGAGCGGGTATCCGGAGGGGCTTAAGGGGAATGAGATTCCGCTTGCGGCTCAGATCGTTTCCGTTGCGGAGGTCTACTGCGCATTGACCGAGAAGAAAAATTACAGCAGGGAAGAAGCACTGGAGATTATGGGCAGGGAAGCAGAAGTGAAGTTTAATCCCGATATTTTTAAAATATGCCGAAAAATATCGCGTCAGCTATGCTGAATAAGATGTTTTTACGTAACAGTTCAGACAGGGCGCTGAACTGCTGCGAGAATGCACACAAAACGCGAAAAGAATGCGTTTTGGCGCCCGCAAGTCTCGCAAAATTGCACAGAGTGCAATTTTGACTTCGCGAGAGGGGCTGTCTGAACTGTTACGTTTTTACAGATTTTCATTGCGCCGGGCGGCCGGTTGTAATAAAATGTGCAGCAGGAGGTATGAAAAATTGTGATTAAGGATGAGGAGTTTCACAGAATATCTGTTTTTATGAAGCAGCGGTACGGGATAGACTTGAGCCAGAAGAAGGTCATCGTCAACGGGCGTCTGGAAAATTATATCAAGAGGGGCGGCTGGCACAGCTTCGACGAGTTTATGAATGCTGTGGAACATGACAGTACCGGCAGTCAGGAGAAGATGCTGGTAAACTTTCTGACGACTAACCATACCTATTTTATGCGGGAATTCGAGCATTTTGACTTTTTCAGAAGCCAGGTGCTGCCCTGGCTGAAGCAGAAGGAAGCGTCCAGAAAGGATCTGCGCATCTGGTGCGGTGCGGCATCCTCCGGTGAGGAACCGTATATGATTGCCATGGTGCTGGCAGAGTTTTTCGGGATGGAAAAGTCGCAGTGGGATACCAAGGTACTGGCGACGGATATCTCAACCAAGGTACTTCAGAAGGCGCTGGCAGGCGTTTACACGGCCGATCAGCTGAAGAGCGTCCCTCCGCAATGGAAAAAACGCTTTTTCAACTCGCTGGGCGGAGGAACCCAGTACCAGGTCACACCTGAGCTGAAGCAGGAGGTTATCTTCCGGCAGTTTAATCTGATGGATCCTTTTCCTTTCCGAAAGAAGATGCACACGATATTCTTAAGGAATGTGATGATTTACTTTGATGAAAAGACGAAGAGAGAACTGGTTCAGAAGGTTTATGATGTTCTGGAACCCGGAGGGTATTTCTTCATAGGAACCACGGAAACAATCGACAGGAACAGCACGCCGTTTCAGATTATACAGCCGTCGATTTTCAGAAAATAAGGAAAGGATTGACATATGCAGCCAATTAAGGTTTTAGTTGTAGAAGATTCCATTGTCTTTCGGGAATTGCTGGTGCAGAACCTGAGCAGGGATCCTGCAATCAGGGTGGTGGCGACAGCGAAGGATCCTTTTGAGGCAAGGGATGCCATACTGGCGCATAATCCGGATGTCATGACATTGGATGTGGAGCTTCCCAGGATGAGCGGAATTGAATTCCTGCGCAAGCTGATGCCCCAGTACCCCCTGCGGGTGGTGGTGATCAGTTCTCTCAGCGACAAGGTTTTTGACGCTATGAGCGCGGGAGCGGTGGACTTCGTGGCGAAACCGGCAGTGTCGAGCCGCAGGCAGCTGGAAGATTTTATACGCAATGAGCTGCTGGTGAAGATTAAGATTGCTTCCACTGCCAGAATCGGCCATGTGAAAAAGGTGGTAATGGCGGAGCAGCAGTATCTGTCCTCCAGCAAAAAGAATCTGTTGGTGGCAATCGGCGCCTCCACAGGAGGAACCGAGGCGATCTTTAATGTTGTCAAGGATTACGGAACGGATATTCCGGGAATCGTGTGCGTGCAGCATATGCCGCCCGGCTTTACTGCCATGTATGCCAAAAGACTGAATGACCAGTGCCGGATTCAGGTGAAGGAAGCGGAGACCGGGGATAGAGTGCTGCCCGGACATATGCTGATTGCCCCCGGGGGTGACCGGCATATGCACTTGGTGAAGGTAGGGGACGGCTATCAGGTGGAAGTGAAGGCGGGACCCAAGGTGAACGGCCACTGCCCGTCTGTGGAAGTATTGTTTGAATCCGTCGCAAAGGCGGCGGGAGCCAGTGCGG
>OFGA01002176.1_pt1 | contig 12433 bp, 10 predicted proteins | sample 1521471 | NCBI WGS metagenome assembly OFGA01 (sample SAMEA3504086, study PRJEB24116) | mouse gut metagenome | biome: mouse gut; feature: mouse-associated habitat; material: faeces | place: Denmark | collected 2011
TCTCCCCCAGCCATATATCCGGGAATCCGCTCACATAACCGCACTCCATATCTCCAAAAAAGAATCTCCCCCAGCCATATATCCGGGAATCCGCTCACATAACCGCACTCCATATCTCCAAAAAAGAATCTCCCCCAGCCATATATCCGGGAATCCGCTCACATAACCGCACTCCATATCTCCCTAAAAGAACCTCCCCAGCCATACGTCCGGGAATCCGCTCACATAACCGCATGCCATATCCCTAAAAAAGAACCCGCCTGCCCCGCCATGTGTCCAAAATTCCTCTCATTCCCCAGCCAGCATCACCTTCGGCACAATCTTTCGAATCCTTACCGACATCAGGCACACCATCCCAAACGCCAGCAGCACAATCCCGGTTCCCAATACAGCAATAAACCCTGCCGGAACCGGAAACGTGCACTTCACAATCCCGATTCCGCTTAAAAACACCGCCACCAGCGGATTAATCGCAAAGCTGCTGATAACAAGCCCCGCTGCCATGGAAAGCACCATCGCTGGCATAAAGCTGAGTGCCGTCTGCACAATCAGCTGTCCGGTTGTAAACCCGAGTGCCTTTAAAATCCCGTATTCCTGTTTCTTATGATTCAGCATCGTCCGCACAAGCAGGTACAGCACAAATGCCGTCACAATCATGCTCAGTACCAGTATGGCAGCGACAATCATTTTCATCATTGTCACATAAACGCCGGCCGCCCCGTCTATAATCGCAGCCACGTTCATAACCGCATAAACGCTTCCTTTATACCGCTCATTTATTTCCTGGTTAAATGCGTCGATATCCGTACCCTCAGCCAGATTCAGGTAATAGCTCTGGCTGTTCAGCGTTCCCATCCGCTCATAGCCTTCGCGTGTCAGCAGGCAGTCTTTCCCAAGATTGTTGCTTATCTGCGTATATCCGCATATCAGGTAAACAGCCTCTTTTCCTTCTGCCTGAAACGTAATTTCGTCCCCAATGCCAAGTCCGTGCTCCTTTGCATATTTAATTGCAACCGCAGTCTCGTTATCGTATTTTGGAAACCTTCCTTCCACACAGACCTTCTGGTTATTTGCTTTTGAAAAATCGCCGGACATCGTTGCTGTGAGGACAATACCGCCCGCGTGGCGCACTTCCTCGGAATGATACAGGTAAATGCCCTGCACGCGCTTATCCTGATTCATCCGGCGCAGAAACGTTTCCTCAATATCCGGGCTGATATTTATGCAGCTGTCTGCCGTTTCGCCCACAATCAGGGTGATAAACGGTTCCATGTCCACAATCATATTTGCAGTCATCAGTCCCGAAAATACGACAATCAGTGAAATCACAAGCATCGTAACACAGATAATGACATTCTGGCGGATTCCGGCACAGGTCGTCTTAAGCGCCAGCGCCGCGCTGACAGGCAGCCTGCTTTTCTCAAGCGGAACCCAGCTGCGTTTGAAATTGTGCGTCTGCATGCCCTGGCGGAGTGCGGCAATCGGCTCCAGCCTTCTGATTCTGCGCGACGAAAGCCATACTGCCGCAGCCGCCATCCCGCACAGACTCCCAAGCGTGCACACGCATGGCACTGGCAGAAAGCGCATTTCATAAGGAATGCCCGTCTGGGAAACCATCATTGCATTCACCCCCGGGAACAGCAGGTACGAAAGCCCGATGCCGGCCAGTGCAGCAGCCAGGCAAATCCCCAGAAACTGTACCTCAAGCGCCCGTACAAGCTGCCTTGCGGTATATCCGGCTGCTTTCAGCGCGCCGAGGTTTTTCATGTTTTCCTGAATATAATTCAAAATATTAGACGATATCACAACAAGCGCAATAATCAGGATAAAAAATGCCATTGCACTGACAATGCCCGAACAAATCATCTGGGAAATATAACGGGACGTTGTTACAACCGTATACGAATTGCCAAGCACGCGCGCGTCCGGGAATTTTTCCGCCAGCCTGTTTTTTACCGACGCTTCAAACTCCTCGCTCTGCGATTTGTCGCGAAGGCGCACCGAAAGCATGACTGACTGCGGCGCATAGCCCTTTTCTTTCAGCTCGTCGTATTTATCCCCGGTCAGAAGCAGGGCACACATGCTGCAGTTATGCGAGCCTGCCATCGCGCTGTTAAAAAACCCGCACACCGTATAGCTGACCGTATGGCTTCCTATTTGAATATCAATCGTGCTTCCGGTCTCGATATCTCCTGTTTTATACAGCATCGGCAGGTAAATTCCGCTCGCCCCCGCACTGTCTTCTACAATTTCCATCCTGCCGACCGGACGCGTCAGTGCCGTCTGCTTTTCTAACAGCACAAAGTCCGTATTTGTCTCACCGCCGTTATATGCAAAAGACCCGACCACGCTCATGGAATCTTCCATGCCGTATTCTGTGACATTCTGTTCTTTTTCCAGCATGTCTGCCACAAATTCCTCTGTGTCTGCTATATTTGCGTCAAACACAAAGGTCGCATGCCCGTCATGCAGCCGCTCATGGCAGCGGTCAAAATTCTGCCTGTAATCCATGGCCAGCATCAGCCACAGGTTGAGCATAGCCGCTGCAAGCAGGGCGAGTACTGCAATTGCCGCCGTCTGTCCTTTTGCCTTTCGTAAATTAGATTTCGCCAGAATCAGGTTTTTACGCATACTACCACCCCATTTCTGCAAGAAAGCCGGACAGCTTTTCATGACGGCCTTTATCTCCATGCACATATCTGCCAAGGCTGCATTCGCCCAAAATCACGCCATCCTTTAAATACAGGATGCGGTTTGCCCGCCTTGCAGAACGCATATCGTGCGTCACCATGACAACGCTCTGCCCCGTTTCGTTAAACCTGGTCAGCGTATCAAGCACATCCAGGCCGGTCTTGGAATTCAGCGCCCCGGTCGGCTCATCGGCAAACAGGATTTCCGGCGAATTAATCATTGCCCGCACAATACCGGCCCGCTGCGCTTCCCCGCCCGAAATCTGTACCGGAAATTTTTTCTGCGTTTCACTGGAAAGCCCGACTGCCTGAAACAGCTCCTTCGCACGGGCCAGCAGCGCTTTTTTGTCTTTGGAAACAAGCAGACCTGCCGCCAGCACATTGTCCATCAGGCTCATGCCGTCAATAAGGTAAATCTGCTGGAACACAAATCCGCAGTGCCTGCGCCGGAATACCGCCAGCTCATCCTGGCTGCAGCCCGATATTTCCGTGCCGGCAAACGAAATCGTTCCAAGCGTCGGAACATCCATTCCCGAAAGCGCATACAGAAGCGTCGATTTTCCCGCACCGCTCGCGCCCATAATCACTGTAAAATCCCCTTTGTATAAATCCAGTCTGATGTTTTTTAATACATGCTGCAAAACCCCTCCGCTGGAAAAAGATTTGCTTAAATTTTCGGCTTTTAATATAATCTCTTTCATGGGAACTCCCTCCTTCTTTCATTCCCCATTTTATCCAGCAGAACCTTAAATGTCTTTAGGCATTTCTTAAATATTCCTTAAATCCTTTTCTGTCCGGCAGAAATATGTTATACTTTTATTCATAACCAGATAACCTTGCAAGGCAATCTGAGCTTACCCGCTCTGGAAAGGACTCTGTTTATGGACTATGCTTTCCCATTACCCGGCACTTATACAGAAACAGACTATTACAATCTCCCTGAACATACCCATGCCGAGCTGATTGAGGGGCAGTTTTACAATATGTCTGCACCGAGCCGCATACATCAGGAAATATTATCATTCCTGCATGTCGAAATCGCAAACTATATCCGCGCCGGAAAAGGGCCCTGCCGGGTATATCCAGCTCCATTTGCCGTCAAGCTGTTTCAGGATAATAAAACCATCGTGGAACCGGATATCAGTGTTATCTGTAACCCGGATAAGCTCACGGACAAAGGCTGCTCAGGTGCGCCGGACTGGATTATTGAAATTATTTCCCCGGGCAATCCGGAACACGACTATATCGAAAAGCTGAGTCTTTATAAGCGTGCCGGTGTGCGGGAATACTGGATTGCAGACCCGCTTTCTGGAAAAATCACCGTATACTGCCTGGAAGAATCCCGGTTTCAGACAGATACCCATACCTTTGCGGACACTATCCGGGCCGGGATTTTTGATGATTTGCAAATCGATTTTCAGTCCCTGGAAATCTGAATTTAAGACGGCTGCCTGCTGCACCGGGCAATCCCAATCCGCACCCGCAGCCCGTCTTTCCCGTTCTGCACATCCAGCGTTCCGTCCATTTCCCGCATAAAATAATCCGAAATATACAGCCCGAGCCCTGCGCCTTCCATATGCTGCGCATTGCTTCCGCGCCGGAATTTTTCTTTCAGAAGCGGGATTTCGTCCTGCTGCACTCCGCCGCCGGAATCTTCGATTTCCAGTATCAGATACCTGTTTTCTGCATATGCCTGCACCCGGATATCGGTTCCTGCATATTTATAGGAATTGGAAAAAATATTGTCAAGCACCTGCTGCAGGCGGAACGGGTCTGCATACAGGACACAGCCCGGGATTTCGGGCATGCGGGCATAGTGCAGGTAATCGGCATTTTCCAGCAGCTCCCCCAGCACGCGGCTGCCTGTTTCTGCCGGAACCACCGGCAGCTGCCGCAGTTCTTCCAGCGCTGCGGTAAACAGGCCTGTCACCAGTGTATTAATCTGCTCTGCCTTACGGATAATCTGCGTGTAATTCTCCTTCATGCGTTCCCCTTCCGAAAGCGCAAGCCCTAATTCCGAAGCCGCCTGAATACTGGCCACGGGCGTTTTGATATCGTGGGAAAGCTTTGCCACCAGCTCCTTTTTTTCTGCATCTGCTTCGGCCTCGGCCATCCTTGCCTGTTTCAGCTCCGTGCGCATAATATCAAAGCTTTCCGTAAATGCCCCGAAAATATTTCCGCGGTCCATTTCCAGCGGAAGGTCCAGACAGCCGCCTGCAACCCGCTGCGCAAAATGCTTCAGCCTCTGGAATGGTTTTACAAATCTCTGTTCCAGATACACCGCATGGACGGCAATAACCGCTGCCTGAACCAGAATCAGAACCGCAGCCAGCCTGCCAGCCGCCTGCTTTTGTGCGGCAAATGCATCCTGCGCTGTATTGTAAATCACAATGCTGCCCGCTTTTTTTCCATCCGGCCCTGCAGCCAGTATCGTATCACGGTGGCGGATGGCAGCATGGATGCTGCTGCTGATATGCTCCGCTGTCTGGAACAAAACCCTGCCGCTTTCATCCAGCACGGCATAATCCAGTGCCGTATGGTTCCGGTGGCTGTCCAGCCTGTACCAGTCTGCTTCCACCGTTTTTACAATTTCATTGACGGCCACGGCATCCTGCGGGATATCCGTTTCCCGATTTACGAATAAAAATAAAACTGCTGCTTCCGCCAAAAAACACAGCAGAACGCAGCATAATAAAACACGTATTTTCATTTTCCGCCTCCCTCAAACCGGTACCCTTCACCCCAGTATGTCACAATGTATTCCGGCTTGTTCGGATTGATTTCAATTGCTTCCCGGATTTTGCGGATATGGACATTCAGCGTCCCGTCCCCGGTAAATTTATCACCCCAGACCTTTTCAAACAGCTCCTGCTTGGACAGCACGCGGTCACGCCCGGCCACAAGACAGGACAGCAGCCGGAATTCCAGCATCGTCAGCTTTACGGGCCTTCCCCCGACGGACACGCTCTTTGCCGCAGAATCAATGCGCAGCCTTTCGTCCGAATAATCTTCCTTCCGGCTTTCCCGCCCGTACCGCTTGAGCACGGCTTTTACTTTTGCCAGCAGAACGGCAAGCGAATAAGGCTTTTGCACATAATCATCCCCGCCGATATTTAAGGCAATAATTTTGTCATCATCACTGGTTCTTGCAGAAATAAACAGAATCGGCATATCCGCGGATTCCCGCAGCTTTCTGCACAGCGCAAAGCCGCTCCCATCCCCAAGGTTTATATCCAGCAGAAGCACCTGTGCGCTGTTTTTTTCCAGAAATGCACAGCACTCTTTCGCACTGTAAACTGCTGCCGTCCTTACTTCAAACAAATTAAAATATTCTGCCGTGCTGTCTGCCAGCAGCTTTTCATCATCAATAATCAGGCAGTCATACTGCATGCGTGCTCCCTCCTGCTTGCGGGCACACATGCAGCCTCTTTTTCATGCGTGCCATCAAATACGCAAATCCATATGCCTGTAATTCATCCAGGCCTGTGTATCGTATATCCGCTCCCGCCTTTTTTCTTCCAGCTGCTTTTGGGCAATCCTGTCTGCCGCTGCTTCTTCCGGGCTTTCTGTTACAAGATAACCCGCATCCGCCGCTTCCTGCTTCTTTGAAGCTTCTGACAGGTTTTCATTCCAGACATTCTGCATATCCCGGTCTGCCGCCACGGGTGCTTCGAGTCCTTCTTCCAGGCTGCTGCCTGCCACTTCGCCTGCGTCTTCCTGCAGGCTTTCCGATAATTCCTCATCCAGCACTTTATCCAGACTTTCATCCAGACTTTCATCCAGACTTTCTTCCAGCTGGTCCTGAGTCTGTTCTTCCAGCTCCTCCTCCAATTCTTCCATCGCATCGGCCATTTCGTCCATAATCTCTGACAGCAGTCCCTTGCTTTCTTCTTCGGTGCCCATTGCTTCTTCGATTCTGTCTTCCCTGCGTTCTTCTTCGGTCTTTGGAGCCGTCTTTTCTGCTTCCTCGGCAATCTTTTCGCCGATTTCCTTTGCTTCATCCAGCACATGGGCCATCTGGCTGTTGTTGTACTGCTGTTTTACTGCTGCTATCTGGTCTTCGTAGGAATGGAACATTTCCAGCTTCCTTGCGATATCTTCCAGCGTGCTGCATTCCATATTTTTCAGGTTCGCCTTCTGCTTTTCAAAAAAATTCACCTGGCTGGCGCAGTTCTGCTGCCGCTGTACCCGGTCGCGCGTGCTGTCCAGCCCTCCTGCCAGATTTGCAAATGAAATCACACTGTTTGCCTGTATGCTTACACTCATACACATCCCCCTTTCTGATGCTTCAAAATTTATACAAGAAATTTCAGGATAAAAGCCTGCAGCTTATCTGCCCAGGTGCGGCGTCCTAAAATGCGTACATCCGACACATCGCTGATACGCACCATCGCTGCCTGGCCCAGGCCGCCTGCTCCGGGCAGCTTCATAATCGTGCCATAACCAAAAATGGCATATTCCCCGCGAAGCCGGTACCGTTCTGCCAGCCTTTTCATTTCCGGGCCGCTGATGGAAAACTTATCTCCTTCTGCCTTGGCCCGGAAGCCTTCTGCTTCCAGGTCAAATACTACCAGCTGCAGGGTTTCATCGTAAAGCGCGACTTCTTTCATCCGGGTATACCTGGGCCATGACGTCGCAGCAATGGTACAGGCACCGGATGCCAGCATGCCAGCAGTCAGAAATGCAAAGGCTGCTGTTTTCTTCCGGTATTTTCGTCCCGCCGCAGCACCATCCTGCCCCATGGCTTCCTGCAGCACCCCAAGCCGTGCAAAACGCTTTTTGAGCACTGCAAAGCTGTTCCCGGAAAACGCCGTCCTGCGTTCGGCCGGAAAACAGCGCTGTTCCGTTTTCAGTGTCCGGAACAGCAGGCGGGCATATTCATACACATTCAGCGGCCCGAGAATCACGCCGGCCTCGTCACTGCCATATTCGATAAATTCCCGCAGCCTGGCGTCCAGGATATGCACAAGCGGATGCACCCACCAGAGTATTTTCAGCAGCCCGTAAACCTGCAAAAGCAGCACATGCCCGTGGCGGATATGGGCCGCTTCGTGATACAGGACTGCAAAAAGCTCCTCTTTGGACAGGCTGTTTTTCAAATGCAGCGGGACTGCGATATAAGGCCGCAGGATGCCGCCTGCAAACGGGCTGCACGGCTGCCTGGTTATATAAAGCCGGATATGCCGCCTGCCGTTTCTCCTGCGCAGAAATGCCGGGTATTCTTCTTCCGGCACCGGCTGCATCTGCCTGAGTGCCCGGCGCATGCGGATACAGCCGGATGCCTGGCGCAGTGCAAAGACTGCTGCGATGCCGAAATAACAGGCCGCCAGCTGCGGTGTCAGCAGCCGCTGCACCCGGTCTGTATACACCCACAGCCTGCCTGTATTAAAAACCTTTGAATATCCCATCAGGGCCGCTAACGGCACAAGTGCAAGCAAAGCCAGGTTCAGCCGCCATGTACGGCTTTTTCCCGTCTGGCAGGCAGCAAAAGCCGCCGCCATAAAAACCGTCCCTGCCGCCATTGTACGAATCAGCTTCATAAAGCTAAACAGCAGCAAAAAATCGATAAAACCTGCCATAATCCCTGCCTTTTCCCAAATTTAATTACGGCGCAGCATCCATCCTGCCTGTCATGCCAGCGGCATCAGCTTCCACCAGTGTCCGGCTTCTGCCCTTCCTTCAGCTTTCCGACCAGCTGTTCTAACTCACTGAGCTGTTCGTCGCTCAGGCTGGACTTTTCCAGAAAGCTTGCGACGGCCAGTGTGGAATTGCCGCCGAAATAACTGCTGACAAACCGCTCCTGCTTTTCCGACAGGCATGCTTCTTTGGATTTCACCGCATAATAGTGATATACGCGGGCATCTTTTTCATCTATTTCATACTGGATAATTCCTTTTGCCAGCAGCCGGTTAATCAGTACCCGGATAGTCCTTGCACTGACATCCAGCGTTCCTTTCAGAGTCTTTATAATTTCGGATGCGGTAATATCCCCTTCCACACCCCAGATTACTTCCATTACGAGCCATTCCGTTTCGCTTGGCGTCGTCTCTCTTACCATATGCTCCTCCGTATACATTTTTTATATCGGTTTATGGACATAACCATTCAACCTTTCTACCGCATTTTGTAACGAACGGCATGCGGCAGGCTCCGGTATATCCGGTAACAGAACCCTGCATCCGCTTCCGGCGCTTCTTTTCCGGAAAATGCCACCGCCCTGGCAGCCTGCATAAAATGCTCCCAGTCCTCTGGCGGTATCTGATGATAAACCGTTTTCAGCGCCTGCTCATACTGCGCATCGCTTCGCATGGAACGGCGGATTTTTCCGCGCAGATACAGCCTGCGGTAAATGCGCCGGTTGATGCGCATCACTGCCCTGCTCCGCTTTCCGGCGCTGATTTCGCGCTGCGGCAGCATCAGGTAAAACTGCATCAGGCTTCGCACGATAAGCAGCACCAGCAGAAGCGGAACCAAAAGGAGCAAAGCCGCAGACAGCAGGATAAAAATCCGCCAGGCGGCTGTCCCTTCTTCCAGCTCTCCTGTCTGGAAAAATCCAGCCAGTGCTTCCTGCCAGCGCCGGAATATGCTGTTTCCCGTGCCGCCTTTTGGTTTTTGCGCATGTTTATCCTCTTTTTCCCCGTTTTCCCCTGTTTCAGGCGGTTTGTCATCTGCCTGCGTGTCTCCTGCATTATCCTTTTCCTCAACCGCATCCGTGTGCGTGCTGTCTGTGCCGGTATTTCCCTGTCCGGTGCCGCCTGCAGCGTCCGTATCATCCGGCCTGCGGTTCCTGCCAGGCGTTACATCCACCGGAACCCAGCCCATCCCGTCCATATAGACCTCTATCCATGCATGGGCATCCCAGTCCTTAACCGAAGCCTGATAGACACTTCCCTTCTTCTGAAAGTCATCCATGCGCGCAGCATATCCGGAAACAAACCGCGCCGGTATGCCCATCTGCCGCAGAAACAGCGCAGCAGCGCTTGCAAAATGCACGCAGTACCCTTTCCGGCTCTGCATCAGGAAATACCGCACCGGGTCTTCTCCCGGCGGAAGTGTGTCCAGGTTCATGCTGTAGGTCTGGTACGTGCCCAGATAAGCACTGACAAGGGACGCCATTGCCAGACGGTAAAAATTCTGTTCCCCGCCGTAAACGGATGTCTCGTAAAAATACTGCCACTCTGCACGCGAAGCGCCACCCATCACAAAATCCAGGTATTCCTGAAAAGAAGGCATATTTTCCGGCACATCCAGATAAGCATCCAAAGCAAACCGCTCATACCATGCAAGCATCTCATCCGGCTCCCCGTCCGTCCCGGCCAGTGCCCAGTTCATGTAAAACCCATTCCATCCGCGGTACGCAAATGAGGTCTGGCCCCAGGCCTTTTGCAGCGCCACATCCCCCGTCACCTGTTCTTTCCCCTGCGAGCCTTTATAATCAACTGCATACGGGATATAGGCATACCGGGTACGGATGCCTGTATGTTCAATTTTATATTCGAATTCATCCTGGCCGTAGTAAACAGAAGACAGATAGCTGTCTATTCCGGATGACTGGCTTTCCAGATACTGCCTGCAGCTATCGTACTGTACCTGCAGCAGCTTTTCCTGTACGTCTTTTTCATGAAAACCGGCACGGGCACATTCCTGCTGAAACTTACTCTGGCTGCATATCCAGTTCCCGCCGCGGTAATCCGTGCTATAGCAGCCCCTGAGCAGGACATCGCCAAGGGGCTCGCTGGAAAGCGTAACCTTCATCATTTCCTTTCCCGTATACTGCGGGGACTGGTTGCTGACCCGTTCCTGCCTGCGCGCAAAAAATGCCCCCATAAAATCCGAAACATTCCGCTCTGTCTGTCTCTGGAACTGAATCACATCCGGTGATTTTTCCATCAGCTTTACCGATGTGGCTTGTGAGAGAAATCCCCCTCCAGCCAGCATCAGCGCTGCCGCTGCACACAGGCACAGGGCTGGCAGCAAACGCGCGTGCCAGGCTGCGCGGTGCATATGCCCCCTGTCCGCCCGCATGTGCAGCGCCAGTTTGCGGCCATTCCAGCCATCTGCATGAACCAGAAGCAGCGCCAGAAAAAAAAGCGCCATGCCGCGCTGCTCCGGCACATATCCCGTCACAAGCTCTGCGCCCAGCACCGCCGCCGGAAGCAGAAGCAGAAGCATGCGCCGTTCTGCCAGCAGCGCCAGAATTAAAACCCCGATTACAAGGACAAGCATCCAGAATGCCAGTGCCATGCCCGCGTACTCTTTTTTGCCGGCCCATATGACATAAGACGTTTTCATATGCCGGTTAAACTTTTCCAGAAACTGTGCCGCCAGCGCACACGCCCCGTCTTCCAGGTCTACCTGGCGCGGCTTTGCATAACGCAGGCAGGCTGCCCCAAAGGCCGCCGGCACAGCCAGGGCTGCCGGCACCTGCAGACGCCGCAGCAGGGGCAGCACTGCCTCATACAGCACGCATATAAGCACCGCCAGCATACAGGCCCATGCCTGTGCCCTGCCCGAAAGCTGCCAGTCCGGGAAGATATCCTGTGCCATCCACAGAGACGAATAAAAGCAGAGCAGCACGGAAACGCTCCAGAAAAACGCCTTTACAGCTGCATCTGCCCGCGAATATTCCTGCTTATAAGATAATTTCCAGTCCACTTAATGTTTCCTTCCAGTCTTTTTCCTGAAACTGTACAATTTTGTCCTCATTTTTCCACAGCTCCAGTTTTTCATTGAAATGCAGCAGATACAGGTAATTTTCACCCCTGTATTTTTCCCGGTAAGTCTCTGCCAGCGTCCCCTGCTCCTGAAACGGTTCTTCCAGATAGCTGCTTAAAAACAGGAACAGGCTTTCTTCGCCGTCCACCCGCACCCGCACGGCGTCCCTGCGGCTGCTGCTGTACCAGGCCGCGTAAAACGGGCATCCGGCATCCATCATGGAAAAAGCAATGCTTGCCAGAATAACCAGGTAGGCATTGGCTTTTTCTGCTGTTTTCTGCTTCCCGCTCTGGTATTCCAGCAGAAACACAGCCGGGCATGCCTTTGGAAAGCTGTTTTCCTTCACAAGCAGCTCGCCTGATTTGGCACTCAGCTTCCAGTGCACGCTCTGGATTTTGTCCCCGTTTTGAAACGGCCGCACCTGAAACAGCTCGCTGTGGTCATCCCCCGGGCGGTATTCATCATAGCAGTCCGATTCTCCCAGAAAATTTCTTGCAGCTTCGCTCAGATGCACCCCGATTTCCTGCATGGCCGGCAGCACCTGGACAGAACCGCTGCATGAGAGCCTTTTATCCGCATAAAACAGCCCGGTCAGGTCATACACACGTATTTTTTTCAATCTCAGCTCATAGCTTCCATAATTATTTATCACGACAGAATAATCAAAGCTGCTGCTTCCGGCTGCTGCCATCCCGCCCCGCAGCCATTTTCGGCGTTTTTTATTCAAAAACCGGTTTTTCTGTTCGAGCAGGCACTTGAATTTCATGCAGGGCAGAAAGCTGGTGTTTTCAATAAAAATACGCGCAGCCAGCGGCCTGCCGCATTCCGCAATCGAGACCGGAAATGTAATGCGGCAGTGCAGCGTGCGCACACGATATGCCAGAAAAATGCACGAGCCCAGAAGGAGCGCCGTGCATGCATATCCCAGCAGCACAAAGGAAGCGCTTCGAAACAGAATGGCATTGTAAAATAAGATTCCAGTAAGTAGAATTACCTTGGTCTATACTGAATCCTCTAAAGATTGAAAT
>OFGA01002177.1_pt1 | contig 12427 bp, 17 predicted proteins | sample 1521471 | NCBI WGS metagenome assembly OFGA01 (sample SAMEA3504086, study PRJEB24116) | mouse gut metagenome | biome: mouse gut; feature: mouse-associated habitat; material: faeces | place: Denmark | collected 2011
TAACAGATATCGTAATCTCCAGAGCCGGAGCTAACGCCATCTGTGAACTGCTTGCACTCCACAAGCCGAATCTTCTGATTCCGCTTTCTGTCAATGCAAGCCGTGGTGACCAGATTTTGAACGCCCGATCATTTGAACGTCAGGGCTACAGTATCGTTCTGGAAGAAGAATCACTTAGTAAAGAGTCGCTTCTTAATTCCATTATGTCATTATATAAGAACCGAACTTCTTACATAGATGCCATGAAGAATTCTCCTCAGCAGAATTCTATCGATACAGTCATAGACCTAATTGAAACTGCCGCTAATAAATAGTTTTATAGCCATTCGTTCCGTATAGACACGTATAATAACGCATTTCGTCGAAAAATGTCGATACTCAAAGACAAAAAACAGGTGTCAGTACCGGCACCTGTTTTACGCTTTATTCAAGTGAGCATACTCTTCTGCGTAATTCTCGCGTATCCACTTCTTTGCCCGATACAATATACTATGCAGAACATCCAGCGTCACTTCCATATTTTCCGCAACCTCTTTCTGCGGCTTTTCTAAAACATATGTAATCGTAATGGCTTCATACCACCTGGGGTTCTTTTCGTACAATGCCTCAAATATTCCTTTCTTCAATTCCATAAACTGCTGATCTTTTATCTTTCTCTCAAAGAATTCTTCCGGATTTTCCACAGATTCTGAGAGTCTCACCTCGGCTTCACCCTCCATATCTTCCATCAGACACTCTTTTTTACGATCTCTTTTCAGATTCAGGGCCATGTACTTTGTCGTCAGAAGCAGCCACGCCTTGGCTGCTTCTTTCTCAACATTATCCATGTTCGTAAATAACTTCATAAATACATTCTGTACAATTTCTTCTGCCGAATGGTGATTTCCGGAATATTTTACTGCCGCTTTATATACTCGATCAAAATTTTCCTCGTATATTACATTAAAGTCCGCTTTTGTTATTAACTCAGCTTCCACTTACTTCTCATCCTTTGCATCCTTAAACTATTTTATCTTAGCCAGTAATTCCTCTTTATCCTCTTCGGTCAGTTTTCCCATCTTCCAGCTTAATCCAACGCTATCATTCTTATACCTTGGAATCATATGCAAATGAAAATGAAATACGGTCTGACCAGCCGCTTCTCCATTATTCTGAACAATATTATAGCCGTCACAGCCAAGAATATCCGTAAGTTTTGTGATCATCTTCTTAGCCAATACCAATATCTTTGATGCCAATTCATCATCAAGTTCATACAGATTCGCATAATGCTCCTTAGGAATAATCAATGCATGACCCTTTGATGCCGGACTTACATCCAAGATTACCCGAAAATCTTTGTCCTCATATAAAGTAGCTGTGGGTATGTCCCCATTTGCGAGTTTACAGAATATGCAATTCTCGTCCTTCATATCTATATCACCCTTTCTTAAAAAAATAATTGATTATTTCACCCGCCAATGCTAAACTGTTAATTCAGAAAGGCGGTAAATACTATGTTTTCAGCAGCAGATTACGACAAATTACAACAAATCATGGAGGAAAGTCCTGATAAAAAAGAACTTCTCACAAGACTTCTGAAGTCTCATCGTATGGAAATCAACGCCATTAGCCATGAGATTCGGAACCCCTTAACTCTTGTATACAGTACACTTCAATTAATTGAAGCACAACACCCTGAAGTTTTGGAATTCCGTCACTGGACTTCCCTGCATCAAGATATTGAATACATGAATCAGCTATTGGAGGAGCTTTCTTCCTATAACAATAGTACGAAACTATCCCTCGTCAGAATTGATGCTATTTCCTTCCTTAAAGCTCTTGTTCTGTCGTTTGCATCATCTATTCTGGATACTAATATCGAATTCACTTCCAGAATTGCCTCCGACCTGCCGTCAGTCATGGTTGATCCTGTTAAACTAAAACAGGCCCTTTTGAATCTTCTGAGTAATGCGAAAGATGCTGTCATCTCAGATTCAGAATCTCCTTCAATCCGACTGGACGCAGATTATAGTGAACATACAATTCACATCTCGATTACAGACAACGGCTCCGGAATCGATACTAATGATATGTCTTCCATCTTTGAACCATTTGTAACACATAAGAAAAACGGAACAGGTCTTGGGCTTGCAATTACCAGACGGATTATTACAGCTCATGGCGGCTCCATACAGGTAAAATCAACTCTTGGAAAAGGCACTGTCTTTACGATTGCACTTCCAGTACAGAAGTATTCCTGACACAAAACCTATTGCCAGACCGCCAATATGTGCCAAATTATCCACACTACTACTGGTAAATCCGTAATACAGACTGATGACGAGCATAAATACAAGCCCTTTGCCAGAGATATCCCCAATCCGTCCACGATTACGCATTGCTATGTATAATAACGCACCGATGATCCCATAAATCGCCCCCGATGCCCCTGCTGAAATAGTATAATCCATTGTCCGAACTTCATACCATGCAGACAGAATATTGCCGCCCAGACCACTAAGAATATAGATTAACAGGAATTTAATCTTCCCTACTTCAATCTCCAAATTCCATCCCAGCAATACTAGTGTTACCATATTATTCATCAGATGTTCAAATCCAAAATGCAGAAACATACTGGTAAATAAACGGTAATATTCCCCATCCTCTACTACCTTGGGAACAAACATAGCCCCATGCTCTAATAAGAACGTCCCATCCTCTGTCATTCCCTGTAAAGTAAGTGCAAAGAATACGAGCACATTCATTACTGCCAATATAACAGTACATGGGGCATTTATTCTATTTCTATGTATCACAAAGTCACCTTCCAGTATATGTCCTCATTATTCCTGCATAGTATATCATATTCTTCCTGATAAAGTAACCTATATCACTTAATTTTTCTTAGCAATAAATTAGGCAAATACACTTAGCTTCTTACTGTGGTCTGCAATTACTACCTTTATAATCTCAATGTCTGCCTTCATTCCTTCCATTTCAGCAGATGCTCTCTCATATCTCTTAGCCGCAGGGACATAATTTTCTGCCAATAACTGGATGTTCTTATCTGTAACATTTTCAATATGTAGTTCTACAGAATGAAGTCTATTATCTACATTATCGAGCCTTTCATTTACCCTCTCGATTTCCTGCTCTACTTTTTCCTCCAACCTCTTAACTTTTTCCCCTACCTGCTCTACTTTTTCCTCCAACCTCTTAACTTTTTCCTCTACCCTCTCAAGTCTTTCTTTTACCCCTTCAAGGTCTTCTCCCAAATCGTATACTTTCTCTTTCACTTCTCGAAGCTCATCTTTTATCGGTCGTAACGCGGAACTCATGTTTTCATCAAGTAAATCTGATATAGCCAACAAATCTTCCTTATCTAATTTCATAGCTGCCGCCTCCTTCCTATATCTGACAAAATTATTGTAACATATCTAAACACCAAAGTCATTATCACTTTTAGGAAAAATCTCTCAGGAAAAATCTTCTTCTTCGATATGCAATCCATCCCAATCTCCCCATTTTGATTTCCTGCGCTTATTCAGAAGCTTTTTGACAGGCGCCCACACCGTATCCGTTTCTCTCATAACCCCACTTCCAATTTCCTGTTCGGTAATCCAGTCTCTCCCCTGCAAATCTTCTTCCATGTCTTCTCTGTCTTTATCGCCAGCTTTTTTCTGATGTTCTTCTGCTGCATCTCCATCCTCCTGCAAAGTTTTCATACATTCTGCCGCCAGCTTCTCCAAACTGTAATTTTCATCCATTGTCTTCTTATGTAAAAGAAATACCATACGAACACATTCCTGCTCCTGATAATCCGCCTGTTTCACAAAATACTCTGTTAATTCGTGAAATTCCTCCCACAGCTCTTGCTTTGCCAATGGATAATAACAGAAGAAATACTTTCCCTCCTCATAAAAGATATACTCTGGTTTCAACAGGATACAATGGATATTTAACAAAAAAGTTTCCACCTCTTTTACCACATTCTTTAAATCTCTAAGAAACATTTTTATGTCTTCTGCATTTATCTTACTTCTTTCAAACATCGCTTTCATTGAAATCTTTCCGCTGACGTCATAATCATAATAGCTGTTCTGATTAACTCCTCTGCCTCCCATCTTCAATATTCCGTTTAAATTATTTGCCTTTAGCATACGAATCTGATAATCTTCTTTATAGAAAATCTCCTCCTCAATCGTAATCTTACGTTCCATTTAAGAAATCACCTCTCCATCCTCTCTGATCAATATTTTCTATCCTTTAATACGTCTCAAATCCCTGATTTTTTTCTCTGGCTCTGTAACCGCCGCTCTTTTGGCAACCGAAATTTTCATATATTTCCTTGATGCGCCTGCAACGACTTCAATCTCTTCTTTCCCTGCCCTGACTGATACCTGCAAGTTGACAAACATAATACATTTATCCTTTGCCCTTTGATAAAAAAGCGTCTCCAATTCCCCCTCCTTTATGCCCTCCTTTTCCCTTGCCTTCGTACTACCAACAACGGCCGTCTCATATGCAGCACCAGACAATATATTTTTGTCATGATAATAAAATACTGCCAAAATACATCCCATAATCAGGAACAGAATCATAGGCATAAGAAATGACATTTCTACCGTCATGCTTGCCTGTACTTTGTAATCTTTCATCCGTTCATCCCTCCTGTTAAAATACTGAACAGATATCCTGCTGCCAAAAAGGGAATAAATGGAAGCTTATATTCTCTCGATATTTTCTTTAAAGAAAGACAAATAATTGCTGCTATCCCAAGGAATAGAAATGCTGCCAAAAGAACTTCTAACAGCTTCCACAAGCCAAGGTAAATTCCTAAAATAAGTATCGTCCAGCTATCCCCATATCCCATTCCCTCTCTTGTAACCCTACTGACTAACAGAAATAATAATCCTACTCCTATTCCTCCCGCCAGCACAAATACATCCTCTTTTGCGATACAAATCTGATAGCACAGCGCTGCCAGATTACCAGAAATCAGAACGATAACTGGTATTCTTCGGGAATGAATATCTGTAATGGATAGCCCTGCCAGCAAAACCATACTTATGCACTGACTTACCTTCCACATCTGGAGCAGGCCCCCTTTCCGACGACTTCAGACAGTAAAACGGCATAGACCGTTCGTTTTAATCCGCTGCATGACAACGAATTGTGGTACCGATCCCCTGTATTAGTGATATACACCCCATTTCCCCCATTTCTCATACAGCGCTCACATGGATAATATTTTCCTCCCCTTTGATTTCTCAGATCTTCAATGTTTCCTGATGGAACCATATGAATGGATAACTCTAAATATGTACAGTGATAATCCCTATGATAGACCATACCGGTGTCTGTAACATAAACTGTATCCTCACGATTTGACCCAAATCCTGGCTTCTCATATCCGATCCATGCCTTGATACGCATTTTCTCCTGATATTTTAAAGGAGGTACGCCAAACATTGGAATCGGCAGCCCCACCTGATATGTAACCTCCAATTCTCCGATTCCCGTTCGTGAAGATATATGCGAGCCATTACACCTGACTCCGCCGCTTCCACCGATTACGATACTTCTGTCTAGCCGTTCTGCACCAACTGCCTGCACCACATCCCTCTCTAATCGGGAAGGCATAATCATTGTAATTACACAAGCTTCCTCCGACGCCTTCCTTCCCGCATATTGCAGACCAGAACGCATAGCAGTCTGGATGGCCATGATTTCCATCAGATATATAAAACTCACCACTGCCAGAAAAAAAATTGGAACTGCTATAGCCGCCTCAACCGTTATACTAGCTTCTTTAGAGGCGGATACAGATACCCTTCCAGACAGATAAGAATTTTTTAAATATGAGGGGAGTGTTTTACTTTTCATCGTACGAATCCTTCTCCTTTCTATTTGATTTAACACGTCTGTTTTCTGGATTAATTCTGATACCCGAAAGGGCATCTGTATCCGCCTCTGCCTTTTCATCTAAACATCTTCGTCACTGATAAGCATAGTAAGTTTTAAACTGATAACGTACGCCTCTTCTCAAGCTGCAAACCGACCCTATCTCCATCCTGCTGATACAAAAATCCGCCCGAAAATATGCCTGACCATAGACCTTTCTCATATTCTGCTCTATGACTCCAAGTGTCCGTAACGCTGTCGCCTCCTTATTTGCTAAGAACAACAACATACGAAGATATTCCGAATATCCAAGCCCATTTTCATCATCCCTTCCCTCACTCACATCCTCCTTTGTTCCAAGAGTAAGCAGTTTAGAAAACTGTAATTGCCAGCTCTCCTTTGACTTCACCAATGGCACCCTGCTTCCTTTCAGCAAAGACCGGATATCCATAATTGATTCCCCATATGCCCACGCCAACAGAATTCCCTGGGCTGCTGCCTCCGTAATGGCAGGAACCGCAAGAAGGGTACATAATGCTAATGCCGCTGTCTCTGCCTCAGCCTTCATCTCCCTGTCTGTCTGGATATATACATAATTAGGAACAAATCTGAAAAGTAATAATTTTCTGACTATATATTCCAGATTTTCTTTATCACTGTCTTTTCCTGCCAGAATGTACTCTAATTCATAATCCAACGTTCCTCCTGTATACTCTGTATCCGTAAACTTTGAAAAATGCTCAAGAAGATATTCCCCAAACAGCAGAGAGGACAAATTTCCGTTCTTTTCTTCAGCCTCCAAAAAATTGCCATATCCCTGCTTCCGTTCTCTGACCTCTAACATTTCTCTGCTTTTTACACGCTTTTCTGATATATCCTTGCCCTTTGGCATTACCAGCGTCAATAAAGGCGTCTTCTTCAACTGCCCTATGTGGTCAATGGGATTATCCTCCCTGGGCAGTTCAGCTTCGTTTTCCTTTAGCAGACCGTCCATGCTCTCGTGCCATGAATTTTCCTCTTTTACATAAGCCTGTGCGCTATCCTCCTGCCGCCCCCACTCAGAGGTCATTCCAAGCAGATCCTTCATGGCATCCAATCCATATTTATGCTTCATATATGCTGAAACCTGGTTTAAAAAGCTCCTACATCCTTTATCAGTTAGAAACTGAATTTTCTTCACTTCATGCTCTAACCTACCCTCACCATAATACTCCAAGCGCTCTGTCACATTCTTCTCTGTATACTGTCCCGTCTCATAACTGCCGTCTAAGGCAAAGATATCATATTTTTCTAAAAGCTCCTTCTGGTATTCTGCAAATACACATTCCATCGCTCGATTTGTATCTGTTCTTCGGTAATTTTTCGCAAGCTGGACAGATGCACTCTCCATAATCCCGCCGATAAAAGTAATCAAAAGGATGAAAATCAAGCTCAAATAAGCCGTCACTTCTCCACAATACTTTTTTTCTTCCCAGTCCCAAGCTCTTTTTCCATATTCCGGCATCAGATTCCAGAACTCTCGCTTACAATTTTTTGGAAAATATTCTGTACCAGACTGGTAAGCTGAGACTTGAATATAATGACCAGACCAATCAATACCACTAGAATCAATATGACTTCTACTACCCCGATTCCATCCTCCTCTCTTAACTTTTCTTTTACTTTTGATAAAACAGACCCTATTCTCCACATATTATCACTCCTCAAAATCATTTTATATTGAATCTATATCTGTACGGACAGAAACGCGGGAACAATCACAATCACCAGCACAATCGCCAGCATCAAAAACATTGGAAGCAGCAGTTTTGTCCCTGCCTCCTCTCCAAGCCGTTTTGCCCTTGCTTTTCTCTCCTCAAACGCCTGGATTGCTTCAAGCTTCAATAACTGCGTCAGCCCTTTTGTCCCTTTTCTAAGATTTTGTGATAATAACGCGCCGAACCTTACATACACCTGAATATCACAACGTCTTCCAAAATTCTCATAACTTTCTGACTCTCTGACTCCACTGTCCATCTCATGGCAGGTACGCTTCATTTCCTCATAAGCATACCGTTCGCCCCACGATTCCTTCTGGCGTTCATAGTCTTCCACTACCTTCCTCCAGGCACGTTTCGCCGTCATCCCTGCTCCAAGAAAAAGGCTCATTTTATTCAGAATCTCTGGATAATCCAGAAGCATCTGTCCCTTTTTCTTTTCCTTCTCCTTACCCCGCTTCTGAATCTCAAGCGCATACAAGAGTACTCCAATAAGCGCTGCCATAATCACCAGAACCAGACCACGGAAGTCCATTTTTTGATAATAAACTGCCTCCCTGTTTAAAACCTTGTCCGGAAGCTTCACGAGCTTACTAGTACGGCATTCTTTCTCCTGTTTCTGGATTTCTTCCTCTATGCGCTTTCTCACCTTTTCATTTTCATCCAGTGTCCTTGGAAATACCTTTACGGTACACTGGTATAATGCCTGCTCCTCTGCATTTTCACGATATGTCAGAACTGCGCTTAAGTTTACAAGTGTTCCTTCTTCTTTCAAATTATCCGGCTGTATCTCTCCCCTAACGTTCAGCACATCATAACGGTCTAACTCCCAGGATACCTCTACCGGCGCATCTGGAATCTTTGTCAGAAGCACCATATCCTGTTCAATCCTGTCAAGGCTCTTATTCTCACCCAAGATCAATTCATCCATTCTGGAAATAATCCTGTCAAATACCTCCAACACCTCTTTTGACGAATACTGCCTTTCAGCAATCTCCACCTCTATCGGAATCTTTTCCGCTTTTCCCTGAACTGTTACCTCCAAATCTTCCAGCTTACTTCCCTTGCCATAGGAATTTCTCTCGATCACACCTTCCGTCTCCCTGACAGACTGCATAAAATCAGATGCTAAAAGAATACCTCCTATCACCAGCATGCTTCCTACTGCCACATATTTAAGTATCAGACTTCTATCCTTATCATTCTTACACCGAGATAATAAGCGCCCATATAGATTCCAAGACATACTGTCATCACCCCAATTCCAAAAATATTTCCATACAGGCTGTCCATAAACTCAGGAAAACTGAAAGACATATAACCAATGATTGCATAGGGAATTGCAGACATCACACGAAATTCATATCGTTTTGCCGCAAGTATTGTGTCTATCTCCCGTTTTACATCAATCTTGTCACCAATCTGTCTTACCGTATCCTGTATAATAGCAATCATATTGCCACCGTTCTTCTTCGCCGCTGCAAATACTATCACAAAATTCCTTACATCCTCTATCTGCACGCGCATCCCTAATTCCTCCAAAATCTGCTCCATGGGCACATGAATCCGTAACTGTCTGATAATAAACAGCAGTTCCTTTGATATCCTTGCAGTTTCCGGATAGATTAGCTTAAGCTCCTTTTGAGCTTCCCTAAATGCATTTTCCACAGAATACCCTGTATTCAAAGCCGCGGATACTGCCTGAATTGCTTCCTTAAACTGCACCTGAAATTCCATCTCCTTCTTTCTGGCACATTCCTCCTCCATCATGTGAAAATGCCAGATAAAAAGGGGCAGTAACAGCAATGTCAGCCACAAAGAACGGTAATACAGCCACACCGTAGCCACCGTGATTCCTAACGCCTTCGCCACATTCCAAAAATGCTCCTTACAGGTGATATCCTGCTGCCAGCAGCTTCTCTTTATGAGTAATCTCCTGAACCCTCCTCCATTCCCCCTGTATCTTTCCTTCTTCTTCCTGAACCTCTGTATATTTATACAATGTCTGCAATCGAATCTCACCATCCCAATACCCTAATACCTCTGTTACCTCCAATACCTTCCTGCTCTTATCCCTCAACCTTCCCAGATGGACTAGAATATCAATTCCAGATGCAATCTGTCTCTGGATTGCAGATAGAGGCAGGTCCATTCCCATTAATACCATTGTCTCAAGCCTGCTTAACATGTCCGTCGGACTGTTGGCATGTCCGGTACTAAGGCTTCCGTCATGCCCTGTATTCAGCGCCTGCAGCATATCGATTGCCTCCGCTGAGCGCACTTCCCCAACAATTATACGGTCCGGCCGCATGCGCAGAGCCGACCTAATCAACTCCCGAATCGTCACCTCTCCGGTTCCCTCCACATTTGCATTCCTTGCCTCCAGCCTTACCAAGTTCGGAACATCCTGAATTCTTAACTCTGCATTGTCCTCAATGGTAATAATCCTCTCTGTCTTGGGAATAAACTGCGATAATGCATTTAAGAAAGTGGTCTTGCCAGAACCGGTCCCCCCACTTATGAATATGTTGTATCCGGCTGCCACAAGCTTGGCAAGAAGCTCAGATACTTCACTGCTGATGGAATTCCATGCGATTAGTTGTCTCATGGTAATTGCCTCTTTAGAAAATTTACGAATTGTCACAATCGGACCATTTAACGCAATTGGCTCCAGAACAATATTCACTCTGGAGCCATCGGTAAGCCTTGCGTCCACAATCGGAGACGCCTCATTCACCAAACGGTTAGAGCCAGCGGCAATCTGCTGTACCACATCCTCTAATTTATCTCTGGAGATAAAACGTCTGTCCGACTGGAATATCTTGCCATCACGCTCATAAAATATATTCTGCGTCCCATTAATCATAATCTCTGTAATCCTGTCGTCCTCCAGAAATTCCTGCAAAACATCCAGCTTACGGAATGCATTAAACAACTCTCTGCCAAGGGCAGTCTTTTCTGCCAGGGAGAGGTACTCCTCCTCTGACGCCTCCTTAAGCACTCTGTAAATCAAACGTGTCAGCTCATCATCTTCAATCTCCCTGGTCATATCCAGCTCATCCAGAATCCTGGTGTGAAGCTGCTCTGAGCGCATCATGAAATTAACTCCTTCTTCACCATCTTTTTCTTTACATCATCAAATCCTAAAAGATGCAGCTCATCCTCCATCTGCAAAAGCTTCGCCTCCGCTGATGCATCCTTCATAACAGGCACAAGAATCTCTGTACAAATCCGAAGAAGTCCATATACATCCTTAAGCCCTTCGTCCACATCCAGAATCAATACATCATAGATGCTCTGTTCTTCAATCTGACGGACCAGGTTTATCCATTCCTCCAGAGTAACCGTCCTAATATCCTCCGACACCCGCACAGGAAGCAGATAATCCAATGCACCCATATGCTCTACCAGAGTAGTAAGTATCACGCCTAAGTTCTTGTTCTCCTGCCTTGAATAATACAGTGCATCTGCCAGAGTATGGCCTTCCTCTGGAAAAAAACCTCCAATCCCGCCATAAATCTCCATATTGAGATACAACACATTTTCCGAGACAGCCAGCTCTTGCCCCAACCTTAATCCATAGCTTGTCTTACCGCTTCTGTGTACCGGAGAAAAAATACCGATAATCCTTGAGTTCTTCGTCTTAGCCCCATGAAAATACAGCTCCCCTGTCTCACTCTCCTTACTGCACTTACAGATAATCTCAGCCAAAAGCATTTCCCCCGACTGATACTTATACACAGTCGTCTCATCAGAATTAGTCTCTGTCTTTGCGGATTCCGCGAGGACAAATACATTGGACGCCCGAAGTCCCTTACGCTCATCTACAGGATAATTGCCTCCAATGAGCAGGACGTCGATGGGATGCTCCCGCAGAATTGCCTGTACTTGTGAAAGACCGTTACATACCTGTACTTGAAAAGCAAGCTCCTTCTTCTTCATCAAAAATACGGCAAATGCTGCAGCATATCCTTCCTCTTGGTCACAAATTACAAAACTCCTGCTGCTCACATAATATCCCTCCTACTCTGCTGCCTCATCAATTACTTTGTGAATTGCTGCCGATACGGCATCGAACACTTTGAATATCTATTGAATCTATCAGATACAAGCTACCTGACTTGTAACTTGTAGGATGATTATAAACCCTTTTTATATGATTTGTCTATCCCATTTTTAAAAAAGCAAAAATTTTGTGCAACCTTCACATAATTTTGTAAAAAGAAATTCCATAAAGAAGTGCAACCCCAGGAGTTCCAAGGATTCCTGATGTCAAAACAGTCCATGGATTCAGCCCGACCTGTACAGTAATTCCCTGGGCGCCCAGGAATTCATTTACAAAAAAAATCATAGCACATCCTATAATTGCCCGAACAATAAAGTTTGAAAAAAGCTGCGGCTTCTGCTCTGACATATTCCTTTTCCTCCTCAGATTCATTTCCTGATACCATATATATCCACCTCAGACGTATTTTATTCTCAAAATCTGCTTATACTAGGATTGTTTGGAAATTACTTTCTTAAGAGGTGGATTATGAGATTGTTTGAACGTGGAAATGCAGCAGAAGAAGATGTATACAAACGCCTGTCCTATGACCCGCAGGCGAATACACTAATGGATGAAATAGCCAACGCTCGCCAGGAAATAGAAGAAGCCTATCTTAATTTTCAGTACGCCTCGGACCCTGACATGATTGACTCCTATATTTACAGGGGAAATGCCGCCTGGCTGCGTTACCGTTTCCTGCTGCGCCAGGCAAAAATCATATAGCTGCTTTAAA
>OFGA01002183.1_pt1 | contig 12390 bp, 12 predicted proteins | sample 1521471 | NCBI WGS metagenome assembly OFGA01 (sample SAMEA3504086, study PRJEB24116) | mouse gut metagenome | biome: mouse gut; feature: mouse-associated habitat; material: faeces | place: Denmark | collected 2011
GCCCAAAAGGTCTTCAAAGAAACCCTGGAGAGCATCTCCGGCGGCAACATCACCGTTGAGTGCTACGACTCTGGCACCCTGTATGGACAGGACACCGAGACTGACGCCATCAAGAACGGCGACGTAGATATGATCTACTCTTCCGCTTCCTGGCTGACTGACGGTTCCCCCTGGATTTCCATGTTCACCGCTGGCTATGTGTTCCAGAGCTACGACCACATGACCAAGGTTATGAACGGCGACATCGGCAAAGATGTCTTCCAGCGTGTCGCCGAAGAGCAGGGTATCCTGCCTCTGGGCTGCTACTACCTGGGCACCCGTCAGGTCTCCCTGTCTGAGGACAAGGCCGTTACCCCTCCCGCCGACCTGAACGGCGTAAACCTGCGTATGCCTAACTCTGACGCCTGGGTGTTCCTGGGCAAGGCCATGGGCGCCAACCCCACCGCGATTCCCTTCAACGACCTGTACCTCTCCCTCCAGACCGGCGCGGTAGACGGCCAGGATAACCCCCTGCCCACCGTGCAGTCCGCCAAGTTCTACGAGGTTCAGAAGTCCATCTCCCTCACCAACCATCTGGTGGACTCCGTGTGGCCCACCATCAACGTGAAAACCTGGAATAAGCTGACCGACACCCAGAAGGGCTGGGTTATGGAGGCTGTTGAGGCTGGCCGCAAAGCCTGTGACGAGCAGAACCTGAAGACTGAGTCTGAGGTTCAGGACTTCCTGAAGGAGAAGAAGCTGAGCATCTATGAGGCCGATGTAGCCGCTTTCGCCGACCATGTTCTGAACACCTACCTGAACGATCCCATCTCCGATACTTGGGATAAGGAGCTTCTGGCCGAGATCCAGGCGATGGCGTAAGCCGCCAATCCCATACCAAGCAACCCCAGCGGGGGCCGGGGTATCCCGGCCCCTGTTTCCTTTCCCCGGCAGCGGCCGGAAAACTGTGAAAGGAGTAAGACGAAATGAATAAGATTGTCGGATTTATCCGAGACTGTGTGGAAAAATACATTCCCCTTGTAGCATTTGTGGTGTTGTTTGTCATCTTTGTCTTCCAGGTGTTTATGCGCTATGTGGTAAAGAATCCCCAGACTTGGACCGCCGAGGTGGAGCAGTCCTGCTTCCTGTGGCTGGTGCTGCTGGGCGCCTGCTACGCTCAGCATTTAAAGGCCCACGTCACCTTTACCCTGGTCTATGACAGCTTGGGCGTAAAGGGCAAGGCCATCACCGCCATGCTGGGCAACCTCCTAATCTCTTTCTGCTGTTTGATTACGCTAATGCCCTCCGCCAAATATATCATTGGCCAAATGGAGCGAGCCCAGCTGACCAGCGTGCTCAAGTGGGAGAAAGCCTATGTCTTTGCCCCCTATGTCGTTTTCTTGGCGATTATCGCCATCTATGCCCTTCTGGATATCTATGAGGAGGTCATGGTCCTGACAGGCAGTCAGAAGTATATTGACAAGATGTTGGCCGAGTCCAAGTCTGAGGCCGAGGCAGCCATTGAAGAGTCTCTGGCCCAGGAACAGCTGGACCTGAACCACATTGACTATGGCGAAGGGAGGAAACAAAAATGAGCAACCTTCCTCTGATTGTATTCCTAATCTGCTTTGTCTTAATGTTTGTCCTGCGTATGCCCATCCCCACTGGCATGATCACTGCCTGCACCATGTACTTCTTGGTGGACGGCCTGGTCAAGGGCAACAGCTTTGTTGGCATGGTAACCGGCGCGGAGGGCCAGCTTCATCTGGTGGCTCAGAAAAGCATTGAAGCGATTTTCACGAACCAGACGATTATCGCAGTCCCGCTGTTTATCTTTGCCGCCAACGTGATGAATGCCGGTAAGATTACCGAGTATGTGTTCGGTGTGTGCAAAGGTCTGGTGGGCCGTTTCCCCGGCGGTCTGGCCCATGTGAACGTGCTGGCCTCCCTAGTGTTCTCCGGTATGACCGGCTCCGCTGTGGCGGATGCCTCTGGTCTGGGCAAGATGGAGATTGACGCCATGCGGGCTGAGGGCTATGACGACGGCTTCTCCTGCGCCATTACCGCCGCCTCTGCCACCATCGGCCCCATCTTCCCGCCCTCCATCCCCATGGTCATCTACGGTATGCTCTCCGGCGCGTCTGTGGGCAAGCTGTTTATGGGCGGCATGGTCCCCGGCGTGCTGCTGGCCGTGCTGCTGATGGTCTATGGCTACATCGCTATTATTGCCAGTGTCCGCAAGTACCCAAAGTCCGCCCCTCCCGCGCTCGTGGCCTACCTGCGCTATGTGTTCAAGGCTATTTGGGCACTGCTGACCCCCGTAATTCTGCTGGTGGGTATCTACACTGGCGTTATGACGCCCACCGAGGCGGGCGCCATCGCCGGAGCTTATTCCCTGCTGGTGGCCGTCCTGGTCTATCGCATTCTGGACTGGCCGGGTCTGAAACAGGTTCTGATGGACACCGTAAAGGGAACCGGCAACGTATCCATCATGATTGGTGCCGCCTCTGCGATCTCTTTCATCTTTGCCAAAGAGCAAATCGGCGTACGTCTGGGCAACTGGATTATGGGCTTCACCGACAGCAAAGTCGTGTTCCTGCTCATGGTTAATATCATCATTTTGGTGCTGGGTATGTTTGTGGATACCTCCGTTATCCAGCTGGTCATGATTCCCATTCTCTGGCCTGTCGCCAACCAGTTTGGTGTAGATATTGTTCACTTCGGCCTGATCATCATTTTCAACATGATGCTGGGCCTGTCCACCCCGCCCTTTGGTATGTGCCTGTTCATCACCTCCGGCATCTCTGGTACCCCGCTGAAAAATGTAATCCGGGAAATCTGGGCCCCCATCGTGGTCATGCTGATTGTCTTGGGAATCATTACATTTATACCCGAATCCGTGCTGTTCCTGCCCAAGATGTTCCAACTGATGTAAAAACGGTTTGCGCCACCCCGGCGGGGGTGGGAGGGACAGACCTGCCTGAAATTCAAACTAAATTAGTAAGGAGAGAGTATTATGGCATTTTCCATCGCCCCCGGCGTTTGGCCGGTTATGATCACTCCCTGGACTGACGACAACAAGCCCGACTACAAGGCGATCGAGGGCCTGTGCAATTGGTACATCGAGAAGGGCTGTACCGGCATCTTTGCCGTATGCCAATCCAGCGAGATGGCGTTTCTGTCGGAACAGGAGAAGCTGGATATTGCCAAGGCGGTCACCGAAGCGGTGGATGGCCGTATTCAGGTGGTGGCCTCCGGACACACCGCCGATGACAAGGCCACTCAGTTCCGTGAGATTGAAAACATGATGAAGATTCCCGGCATTGGTGCTTATGTGCTGGTGTCCAACCGTCTGGACCAGAAGCACGAGGGAGAAGAGGTGTTTCTGAAAAACGCTCAGGAGATTTTCGACAAATTTCCTGAGATTGATTTCGGTATCTACGAGTGCCCCATGCCCTGGAAGCGATTGGTCAGCCTGGAATTTTTGAAGGCAGTCGCTCCCCAGGGCCGGATGGTCTTCCTCAAAGACACTTGCTGTGACTATGAGCTGATTCGGGAGCGGCTGAAGGTAGTGGAGGGCACCCCGCTGAAAATCTTTAACGCCAACGCCCAGTCCTGGTACGACAGTTACTGTCACGGCTCCGCCGGTTACAACGGCGTGATGGCCAATCTCCACCCGGACCTGTACAAGTGGTGCTTCGACCATAAGGACTCCGACCCTGAGAAAGCCCGGCTGGTAGCCGATTTTCTCACCGCCGCCGCTATGATTGAGATGCGCCTGTGGCCCTGCAACGGCAAGTACCACCAGCAGCTGGCAGGCGTGCCCATGAATGTCTTTGCCCGCAGCAACGACTGCACCAAGCTGGACAAGAACGCAAAGGGTGAGGTGGAGAGCCTGATTCATCTGGAAAACTATGTACGTAAGCAGCTCGGTCTCATCTGAGGCGGAATAACCAACACACGTCCGGGTTCCGGGGCGTGCCGGTTCCGGCGGCCTTGGAACCCAGTCGTGCGTTCAGGAGGTAGGATACTATGTTGAAAAAACCGAACATTTTGGTCGTTGGCAGCTTTATGATGGACCTGATCGCCTCGACATCCCGGGCGCCCCAGTCCGGGGAGACCGTGATCGGGAAGAAATTCCAGACCGCACCTGGCGGCAAAGGGGCCAATCAGGCGGTTCAGTGCGCCCGCCTGGGGGCCCGGGTAACCATGGTGGGCCAGGTGGGGGATGATGCCTTCGGTAAAATCATGACCGATACCGCCGCCGCCGCCGGTGTAGATGTCTCCCGTGTCTCGGTGGACAAAAACGAGTCCTCCGGGGTGGGGCACATTCTCCTGGAGGTGACCGAGCATGGGGCTCAGAACCGGATTACCGTATGTCCAGGGGCCAACTTTACCCTAACTCTGGAGGATGTGGCGTGGCTGGAAACGGAGATCGGCAAGTATGATTTGGTGATGATGCAGTTTGAGCTCCCCATGGAAATTGTGGAGGCAGTGGCCCAGTGGGCGCACAACGCCGGCGTAATTGTGATGATTAACCCGGCTCCGGCCGCCCCTATGTCAGATAAGCTGCTCGCCTGCGCTACCTACATCTCTCCCAACGAACACGAGGCGGCAATCCTTGCCAAGCACTCCATCCGTGTGGACAATGGGATCAACTTTGCAGATGTGGAGCTGGTCTCTAAAGCGTTTCAGGAGCGGGGTGTGGAAAATCTGATTATTACGATGGGAGAAAACGGCTCCGTTGTGGCGGGAAAAGATGGGATTCATCACACCGACTGTGTGAAAATGCCCCATATAGCCGATCCCACCGCCGCCGGTGACTCCTTTGTCGCCGCATTTTGCACCGGCCTGACCGCTGGACTGCCCCAGGGGGAGGCGTTGGCTTTCGCCAGCCACACCGCCGCGATTACGGTTTCCCGCATGGGGGCTATGCCAAGCCTGCCCACGGTCGGTGAGGTGCAGGATTTGCTCCGGGAGCGGGGCTACACTGGGTTTGATCCCGGAGAACTGGACGCTTTGAAATAAACCGGCAGCCCCGCCTTCCAGCGGGGCTGTAAGATAGGAGTGTTTTTATGCTAAAACCCGAATCCAAACAGGCAGTCGAGCAGTTTTTTGCCAGCGTAGATGCCGAATTCAACGCCTTTTTGAAGGCCCGCCGTGCCGAGGAGTACGAAGTTGCGGCCCAGTTGATTCTGGAGTCCCAGGCCAACGGGGGACGGATGCACATTACCGGCATCGGCAAGCCCGGTCATGTTTCGGCCTATATGGCCTCCCTGTTCTCCTCTACCGGGAATCCCTGCTATTTCCTCCATGGCACTGAGGCTGTCCACGGTTCCTGCGGCCAGCTGGCGGCGGGAGATGTGGTAATCTGCATTTCCAACTCCGGCGAGACCAGCGAGCTGAAAGCAACCGTTTTGGCAATTCAGAACAACGGCTGCAAAGTAATCGGCGTGTCGGGCAACCCGGACAGTTGGCTGGCCCGGGAGAGCGACGCGTTCCTTTTGGCTGGAGTCAATGCGGAGGGCGGGCCTTTGAACCGTGCGCCCCGCAACTCGATCTTGGCCGAGACGCTTACCCTCCAGGCCCTGTCGGTAGCCCTTCAGGTAGAGAAGGACTGGGATCCGGTAAAATATGTCCGCTGCCACCCAGGCGGAAAACTGGGTGAGCTGCGGGAAAACGAGAAATAGGAGGCGCCTATGCTGAAAGGAACGTTGATTCATCCCGATATTGTGGCTGCTTTGGCCCTTTGCGGCCATGGGGACAAGGTGCTGATTGCCGACGGGAATTATCCCTTGGCCTCCAAAACCGGAGAAGCTGAGACGGTATACCTGGGGTTGACCCCCGGCATGCCTACCGTTACAGATGTTCTGGCGGCGATTCAGAGTGTGGTAGAGATTGAAAAGGCGGAGGTCATGGAACCGGCAGATGGAACAGTTCCGGAAGTTTTCGGGGAGTTCCAAAAGATGCTCGGCGGTATGGAATTATCCAAGCTGGGCCGGTATGAGTTCTACGACGCCTGTTGTCAGCCCAGTGTCCGGCTGGCCGTCTCTACCGGCGAGAAGCGGATCTTTGCCAATCTTCTGCTTACCATAGGCGTAGCCTGAGCGGGAGGGGCAGCCGTTTGTTTAGAGCAGAGAGGGCTATCCAGCTATATGTCCGATTGTTTGCCAAGTAAGTTGATTCCAAAGCTGTGAATACAAGTCACAGGAGTTGGGGAGAAAAAACTGCTCTCAGCCTGCGGGATTACTTCCATAGCAGGCTGAGAGCAGCTGATTCGTTTTATTTTAGTCTTAGGATAAAATATGAAAAACACCGCATCTTCATGCGGTGTTTTTCGCCTGCATCTTTTTTGGCGACACAGGTTGGCAAAGGTGGCAAAACTTGATACAAATGCACACCCTTGTCGCAGGGGGGGCAAACTTCTGAGGGGTGTTCATGATACGATTTCCATCTGGTAATCTTCTGTTGCGAACAAAATCTCTTACACTTAATTTATCTGAAAAGCAACACAGTTCTGCGGCAACCATGGCGGCGCAATCGAGTGGCTCGCATTTCCGTTAGAGCCGCTCAGTGATCCGCTCTTGTGAATCCCTTGATTTTTCGCCATGGAACCGACGCCATATCCAAAAGTTCAAAGGAAAATTCAGACTCGGCATAAACCTTGTCAAAAATCACTTCTTGGAGACCGAGGTTTAATATCAGCTTACAACAGGAAATACACGGCGATTTTGTAATATAAATTTTTGCACCAGTAATATCTGTTCTGGTTTGATAGGCGTTCAAAAACGCACGTTTTTCCGCGCAGTCCCCATAACACTCATCTCTCCCAGTTCCATATGCAGGTTCTCTTGTGAGCCGGATGCAGGTTTTTGCCGTACAAGGCCGGATTCCCGCGACCATCCCGTTATAACCGAAAGAAAGAATGATCCCGTTGCGGACAATCAGTGCACCAACACCCTTTCCAACCCCGCATAATCGGCAGGATGAATATTTATGCGCAACATCATAGGCCAAATCCATCGCGCATATATCTGTTCCGTCAAATTTCATGTTTAGTTGACGAAGTTCTTGCACAATCTCTATATTCGACATAACACCAAAATAAAACGCTCACTTTTTTCTTCCTCATACTTGCCCAAGTCAAAGTCACCATATATGGCAGATATCTCATAATATCCCTTTACCAATGATTCCATTTCGTCTTTGCTGTAAAACCGGACGAATTCCTCATCAAAATAGAATTCTTGGTGCCCGTTATCCTCAATAAAATAAAAATACTGTGAATTCTGTATTTGCCCCAAGATTCGCTTATGGACAATTAACTCCATATTCACGCGGTGTGCCTTATCGCGGCTGTTCCGCTTGTATACACGCCGTTTTACGAGAGAAGGGATATTTTTAGCGTCAAGGATTAGGATATCTCCCTTTTTTTGATGGAGCCAGCAGGAACGGATAAAATTCCGCAAATCATAATCCTGAGATAAGTAATTATAGGTTGTCCACATACAGATAATTAAATCAAACGTTTCTTCTAAATCAATGCTGCGCACATCCATTACCAAATACTGCACATTTTCGTGGGCATGTATCTGCTGCGCTATTTGAATCTGGCTGGGAGAGATGTCGATACCAGTTACAGAATAACCGTCCTTTGCCAGCAAATAGTCATGCCGTCCCACCCCGCAGCAACAGTCCAAGACTTTTCTGTGATAGTTATCCAGATGCATCTTGAAAACTGTCTCGATAAACTGAGTCTCTTTTCGAGTATCATTTGCGATAGCCTGCATGTAATACCGGGATAATTGGTTGTAAAGCATTTTTTTGCGAGCATGCTCCGTAAAGCTGACAGATTGAAACGCCGAAGGATCACCTTGAAAAGAGATGGGCATATAAACAACACGGCCCTGTCGCCGAATTTCGTGGTACTCGTGGTTAAAGAAAATGACCCAGTCACCCAACGCCGTATATCGATTTAAAAAGGATTCTCTGTTGTCCACCACCTCTCGGCTGTAAATATGTGCGAAAAGGGGGCGTAATCCAAATTTATCTATATCCTTATCCAGACGTCTGCCTTCGGATAGTGATACCAAATCCAAGGGATACCACTCGCCCAGCATCTGGGCAAACTTGATATTATCCATAATGGGTTGCAGATATTCCCGATATATGGACTCGACTTCGCCGAAAGATAGTCCGTATTTTTCACAGATAGTTCTTTTTGATATGCCAAGATTATAATCCCGCTCAATTTCATCCTTGTCAAAAAGCTGGCGGAATGCTTTAATCCAAGCTGTGCGGGCATCAACGAACAAATCATGGAAATCAAAAGCAATTTGTACCTTCATCTCAGTTGAGCACGTGAGTTCCTGGCTTCAGCCACAGGAATTGTGCATTCGCCCTCCTTTCAAAACGCTTATTTTTCCATCATCTTCTCTGAATATGTGTTTTCTCTGCTCTTTGCCTGGACCTGAATGTGCAAGATATGCTTAATAAAGGATTTTTGTTCGTCATTCAAGGCTCCGTCGATATGCAGGACTTTTTGTTCAATTCTCCATGGGGAAAAGACCCCAATTTCTTGCAATGCCTCTCCGATACTTCCCTCTGTCCATTGCGGTATAGCCTGTTTTGAATGGCATCGACTATAATTCCCACAACCTGTCCGACAAGCGTTTTTTGAGAAATGCATGTTGTAATCCGGTTTTGAAAACAGAAAACTCAGGCAGCAGGAAGTATGATCAAAAATTTGGTATGAGGGGTATTCCGCCGTCAGAGTTTCAAAGATTTGGTCTGTTTGAGGACTCTTCTGTTTATGTGTATCAAATACGCCTTCATAAATGTACGCTCTTTTCTGGAGACGCTGGGCGATAAACGGATTTATCCGTATTCCTTGATAGATAGTCGCATAACAATAGTTCCGTGCAAATCCAAGCACATTACGGATGACCGTCTCAGAATCGTTGATTCCTGGAATTATTGGACGGAATTGATGGAGCAACCATACATTTTTACATTTTGAAACATTCCGCATAGTCTGCTCCTGCACCGAAGCGCAGACTGGTTGGATATTTAAAGGGAGCCCGTTATAAGTGACAATTATTACAATCCGCAAATTGTGGTATGTATCCAGTCTTTTGGCATCTTGCTCATTCAGCAGGCCTTTGGATGTGATCGTTACGATATTGTGCAGTCCCTGCTGTTCCATGAGGTCTAAAAGGCGAAAGGTGCTTGCCTTTACATCTTCACTGATAAAAGGATCTGTTCGGTTGTTTAAGGACAGCACAGTCTCGTTCGCCCGAAATAGAGGATCCGCCATCATACTCTTTATTAGTTCCTTTTCCTCAATCACCATGATTGGACGCATCGGAACAATTTGGATTGGCGCGAGGAAACAATAGGCGCAGTTGACTGTGCATCCAATGAAGGAGTTGATGGAATAGTAGGATTTTAAATACTCCCTGCTCAATTTTATCAGATCTGTTTCCATAGAGAAAGCCCTTTCCTCCTGCACTTGTTCTATTCCTTTTGGAGCGAAAGACCAAAAAGAGTTTTTCTGTACTTTCCAGTACAGAAATTATATTTCTACGTCGAAGCACTTGTCATTTATGCAGTTCCCGGTTTCTGCGGACTCCGCGCAACCTGGAAAACGCAAACGGATCATACTCGCGTATACTTTTCCCGTAATATGCCATCAAAAGTCGGAGAATGCTGATTCCGAGATTACAGCAGTCTGGGGCACCACCCTGCAACGCCTGCTCAAGAAGAATCAGTTCTCCGTAATTTTCAGATTTTCCTTGGGCGGCAAGCTTCTTTTGATATTGCCCGTAGTCCGAGATTTCCATAACGCCATGAACAACAGTTACTCCATGGAGCCGGAGTTTAAATTCCTCGGAAACGCCGTCCTCATTTTCCCGGGCGTACGCATTTGGCCTACTCGGAAAACTGGATACAGCATACGCACCACGCTTATCATCCAGTGCTTGGTATTCATGCTCCGTACAACTTTGAAATTCCACACGTTCATTTAAAACCTGCTCTACAAGTTTCACCGCAAAGAGCACAGCTTCTGACTTCGGCATATAATTTGTAAAAACGGACAGCATCTCAAATTCAGATAAATTCTTAGATGTAACAAATTCATTGCGAAAACATGGCCCAATCGAATAGACTTTAGGAATATCGCTACAAGAATACATCCGCAGAAATGAATCCATCGTCTTTCTCAGGAATAACCGCTTTCCGCTTTTGATATGCATAGTTTCAAAGGATGCGGATTTTGAACTAATTTCTCCGTCCGTAAGTACCGGGACAGGCACCTCCAAATATCCCGCTTCATAAAGGAACTGCCGTACCCGGTGTTTTGCCTGCGAATAGTTCCGGAGATTTTCCTCTGATAAAGTAATCGGCAAAGGAAAAATGCCACGATGGCACAACTGGATATCAACCGCTAAAAACGAAGGAAGCGGACTGTAGAAACGCCCTGCATTATGCTCGTCTTTTGTCACTTTGCAGCAAATCAGGTCACCGTTTTGGATATCTAATTCTCCCAGTCTTTGGAATACTGTCGGTTTGGCTACAATCTGAACCCGCTCCTGCGCGAACAGTGTAATAAATATAGTTTGTCCCTTCTTTTTTATCCTCAGAACCCTACCTTGAATCTCCATTGTCTCTCTGCTTCCCTACCTTCAAATAGCGTGGATATACCATAGTGTATACAAATCTCAGCCACTAAAACCCAGCCTATGACTCATTTCACTATTTTTCTCACTCTTTTGTGAATTCTACAAAGCTCCGTAATGTCTGCAAGTATAACATAATTCAGCAAAAAACGCCAGCCCTAAAAACACAGAAAACCCGCCAGCCTGTTAGGGCCAGCAGAGTATATGTTTTCTCTACACATACGCCTCAATCTTAGTGTCACTCAGGAAGGTGAAGATAGCTGTCCATGGTGAAAGACTGCGTTTTTTTCGATTACCACAAGCAGAGACCTTCGTCAAATTCAGTAAACTTGCCATTACGCAATGTAAATAAACCTATTTGCTGTAAAGAGATGCATTTATTGGTTGTAAAGATGTGCAAAATTGATAGTGCTCAGGATATAATTCACATCAGCTCGCAGTTCTACATTGAAATCAGAAGATTTTATACCAGCGCAACAGGTCGCCTCGCCCTTCTGCCTCCAGCCGCTCCACCGCATAGCGAAGCCATTCTTCTGGCGTGGGGATTTCCCCGGCGCGTGGTATCCGCTCCCACGATGCGCGCTTCTCTGGGTCTGGGTCATTCATCCCAGCTTCAATACGGGCCGCGATGATGGCCCGTATTTCTTCTACTGTGATATTCCGCTCCTGGGCCAAGTGTTCAAAAAGTGTTTTAGGTTCTTCCATGACAACCTCCTGTTTCAATCAGTATCCCCAAGCCAGGGCCAATAAAACGCTATGACCCTTTTGGGACTTTTACTATCTACCTATCGTGCCTATTATAGCACCCTTTTGGGAATTATAATAATTACAGATAGGCAGGTGATGATGTGGACGCACAAGGCCGTATTAAAGACATGATGGTGGAGCGCGGCTGGACGGAATACCGGCTGGCAAAGGAATCGGGCTTGTCCCACTCCACCGTTACAAATATGTTCAAGAGAAACAACGCTCCCACGCTGCCGACCTTGGAAGCGGTGTGTACGGCGTTCGGTATTACTCTGGCACAATTCTTCGCCGAAGGGAACCCTCTGGAGCTGACCGATGAGCAGCAGACACTGTTTGCAAAATGGACCTCTCTGTCGGACAGGCAGAGAAACCTTCTGCTGGAGCTTATGGACACGATGTAAAAAACCCGTTGATCCCATTTTGCGGAATCAACGGGTTTTGTGTATGTCAGCTCTCTATCTCAGTGCCGTTCTGGAAGGTGAACACCAGCCGCCCATCATGGTAGGCCGTAGCTTTCTCAACCACTGCCAGCCAAAGCCCCTCATTAAATTCGGTAATGGCCTCGGTGTACTCGGAGAGCTCAAACATAAACCCGCCGATGGCATCCGCCTTGGCCAGCCGCTGGGCTTTCTCTTTCTGGAGCGCGTCCAGCTTGGCCTTCGCCGCATCGTACCGGGCCACATAGCCATTGTAGCGTTCGGCGTATTCCTCCTGGCTCTGGGCGCTCCGGGCGTTCTCCTGGATGCACCGCTGGGTCAGCTCCGTCACCACCGCGATCTCCCGGAGCAGTTCGTCCAACTCTGCGTCAATGGCGGAGCAGTTGGTGAGGTAGTCCTGCATGATGCGGCAATCTTCCAGCAGAGCATCCTTGCCGTTCAGCAGTTGATTGAACGCTGCCAGAAATCGGGCCTTGATATCCTCCTCCAACAGATGCGGGGTGCGGCACTTTTCCTCGTTGCTGAACTTTCCGTTGCACTGCCAGACA